>Ga0185299_10003140_pt1 | contig 22884 bp, 20 predicted proteins | sample PaiPotPPA55metaG_FD_128002 | JGI IMG/M metagenome (GOLD analysis project Ga0185299, IMG submission 128002) | Iron sulfur acid spring bacterial and archeal communities from Banff, Canada, to study Microbial Dark Matter (Phase II) - Paint Pots PPA... ... | reverse complement strand
CATTCCCACGCCGAGGTTGAACGTCTTGAGAAGTTCTTCAGGCTCGACTTTGCCGAGCTTCGCGAGGTAACGGAAGATCGGGAGGACGGGCCAGGAGCCCAGCTCGACGACGGCCTGCACGTTCTTCGGCATGGCGCGCGGCAAATTGCCTGTGATTCCTCCGCCGGTGATGTGGGCCATCGACGAGACCCACCCTCGCGCGAGAATGTTTTTCAACAAAGGCCAGTAGGCGCGATGGGGCTTGAGCAGCTCCGCTCCGATTTTATTTCCGATTTCCGCGACGTAGGTATCGGGCTTTAGCTTGGCGACGCTGAAAACGAGCTTGCGGGCGAGCGAATAGCCGTTGGTGTGGAGGCCGCTCGAGGGCAACGCGAGCAGGGCGTCGCCTGGGCGCACGGCGCGCGGATCGAGCTGTTTCTTTTTCTCGACAGCACCGACGATGAAGCCCGCGAGATCGTATTCCCCAGGCGCGTACATGTCGGGCATCTCGGCCGTTTCGCCGCCGATCAACGAGCATCCTGCTTGCTTGGCGGCGCGGCTCATTCCTTCGATGACTTGTTCGACGATTCGAGCGTCCATTTTTCCCATCGCCAAATAATCGAGGAAGAACAGCGGCTCGGCGCCCTGCGTGAGAATGTCGTTCACGCAATGGTTGAGGATGTCGGCGCCGACGGTGGAGTGAACTCCCGCAGCGATGGCGATTTTGAGCTTGGTTCCAACGCCATCGGCACTTGCGACCAGGATTGGTTCTCGCCAGCGCTTACGGTCGAGCTGGAAGAGCGCGCCGAATCCGCCGATGGGCGCGAGCACGCCGCGGCGGAATGTTTTTCCGGCCATGGCGGCGATCCGGCGCTTGATTTCGTCGGCGGCCGTGATATTCACACCTGCATCGGCATAGCGCATGAGGAGAACTCTTTGGAAGGGGGCTGAGCGGTCCCTTGAATTTTAGAACGGACGGAACAAGCGTTTCCAGCGCACTTCGCGCGGATGTACGAGCGCGCTGAGGTACGTAGCGAAACGCTCGCCGATGTGCCCGGGGTTCCAGACATCTTCGGGTGCGTCGATCGACATATAAATTATCATCGGCGTGCCAATGATATTCGCGCGCGGAACAAAGCCCCAATAGCGGCTGTCGTACGAATTCTCGCGATTATCGCCCATCATGAAATACTCGCCCTGCGGGACGTGCACAGCAGGCCGGTTCTCCGTGGGATTGGGAGGATCCTCCCGGTACGGTTCCTCGAGGCGGTTTCCGTTCACAAATACCACGCCCTGCTTGATTTCGAGTGTGTCGCCCGGCAAACCGATGGTGCGCTTAATGAAGTCAGGGCTTCCGGGAAGTGGCGCGCGGAAAACGATGATTTGCTGCCGCGCGGGATTGCGCCAGAGCGGAACGTGATAGTCGGTGAAAGGAACGCCGGCGTCGTAGCCGATGCGTGAGACGATCAGGTGATCGCCGATCAGAACCGTAGGCTCCATCGATCCGCTGGGGATCACGCGCGCCTGCACGAGCGTTCCTTCGATGAACAGGAACGCGAGAATTACCCAAAACCAGGAAAGGATCTCGCGCCAGATTTTGTCGGAAACCGTATCGCGTTTCGCTGGGATAACTTTTTCGCTTTCCACGGCCACCGCGTCGTCCACCTCAGCCCTCACGATGAGCCTCCACTTCGAGTTGCACCAGCTCAGTCGGATAGCTGCCGGTGTAGCACGACGTGCAAAATTTTCGTTCCGTATCCTCGAGCGCCGACCGCAGCGCGTCGAGCGAAAGATAGCCCAGCGAATCAGCGCCAAGGAACTGGCGGATTTCTTCGATGGGTTTCTGCGCGGCGATCAATTCTTCGCGGCGCGGAGTATCCACTCCATAGTAACAGGGCGAAATCGTCGGCGGGCAACTGATGCGGACGTGCACTTCGGTGGCGCCGGCCTCGCGAACCAAGCGGACGATCTTGCGGCTGGTGGTGCCGCGGACGATGGAATCGTCGACCAGAATCACGCGCTGGCCTTCGAGCATTCGACGAACCGGATTTAGTTTCAGTTTAACGCCGAAATCGCGGATGGCTTGCTCGGGCTCGATGAACGTGCGGCCGATGTAGTGATTGCGAATCAGTCCCATGCGAAACGGAATGCCCGACTCGGCGGCATAGCCGACGGCCGCGGGAACTCCGGAGTCCGGCACGGGCGTGACGATGTCGGCATCGACGGGATGTTCGCGCGCGAGGAGGCGGCCGAGGCGCTCGCGGCTTTCGTTTACGGGGCGGCCGAAAATGATGCTGTCGGGGCGCGAAAAATAGACGTGCTCGAAAATACAGTACTGATGCGGCTTCTCGGGCGCGAAATGAATCGATTCGATTCCGCTGCGCGAGACGCGCACCATTTCGCCGGGCTCGACTTCGCGGACGTATTCGGCGTCGATCAAATCGAACGCGCAGGTTTCCGAGCCGACGATCCAGGATGCGTCGAGGCGGCCGAGATTGAGCGGGCGGAAGCCGCGCGGGTCGCGAATGGCATAAATTTCGTCGCGCGTGAGAATCACGAGCGAGTAGGCGCCCTCGACCTGATTGAGCGCGTCGGCAATGGCGCCAGAGAGATTGCGCGCCCCACTGCGCGCGATGAGATGCACGATTACCTCGGTGTCGCTGGTGGTTTGGAAGATGGAGCCGCGGTGCTCGAGCTTGCGGCGAAGCTCCATAGCGTTTGTAAGGTTGCCGTTGTGCGCGACGGCTAGTTTGCCCTTGTTGCAATCGATCACCACGGGCTGCGCATTCATCAGAGATTTGTCGCCCGCGGTGGAGTAGCGCGTGTGGCCGATGGCGACCGCGCCGGGGAGATGCGAAATTACGTCCGGCGTGAAAATTTCTTGCACCAGCCCCATTGCTTTGTGGATGTGGATATTCGCGCCGTCGGTCGAAGCGATGCCGGCGGCTTCCTGTCCGCGATGCTGGAGCGCGTAAAGGCCGAGATACGTCATCTTCGCGGCTTCGGCGTGGTTGAAGACGCCGAACACGCCGCATTCGTCGTGGAAATGATCGTCCGCGATGCAAAGCGTCTTCGTCACGCGGCGAATCCCTTATGCAAGAATCGTGTCCGAACACTCGGAAGGAGAAGCCAAAGCAGGACTATGTAGGCGAATAGGAGCGAACTCATAAAAGCGGGATCAAAGTAGATCGAAAACCCTCCGACGTAGACTGACGAAATGTTCGCCCTGAGCAACCAAACCGCAATAATACCGGCGAGACCCTCAGCCACTGCAAGGACAATTGCCAAGCCGTATCCCCACCGGCGCAATTTCGCGATACCCCAGGCGCATGCAAGCAGCGGGAAGGATAAGATCGGCGCCATCACCGCTGGGTAGAGCATTCGCTCATGTAACTGGACGGCAGAGAACACCACGATCGCCTCAATAGCAAACAAGAAGAATAGGCCCTGAAACGCGAAGAACGCCGCCGCGCACCAACGGCCCCAGTGAATGACTTTGTTCATCCCGCGTTCTCGATCGCCTTTTGGAGCGATTCGCTCCACGCGCGGCGGAGCGATGCTACGTCCCCGCGTATCACAGCATAGCCATTATATTGGATGCGAAATTCTCCCGCTGTGACTGTGCCGATGCGTTGGGTGCTGACTTTGTATTGTGCCGCAATTTCGTTGACTCGAGCAAGCGCGGCGGGCGAAAGCGATACGACGGCGCGGGCGCCGCGTTCGCCGAAAAGCGCGGCTTCTGCCGGGGCATTTTCGTGCGCGCCGTCCGTGGTGCCTCCGAGCGAAATATCAGCCGAAAGCACTTCGGCAGAGAGAGCGTTACCGCCGAAGCAGCATTCGGCAAGCGTCACGGCGAGGCCGCCGTCGCCTACGTCGTGGGCGGAAAAAATCGCAGATTCGCTAGCGAGCGCGACCAGGCAAGCGATCAGCCGCTTCTCGGCGGCGAGATCGAGAGCCGGAGGCGTGCCTGCCACTACCCCTTGAATCGTCTTCGCATATTCGCTCGAAGAGAATGCCCGCAGCTCTTCGCTGGGCGCTATTGAGGCCCTGAGCGGGTCGGTGAAATTCTTCCACGACATGCTTCGCGCTTCCTGCGCCCATTTGCCGGAACCGTCGAGCAGCACAATCAAATCACCTTCGTGCTGAAATGCCAGGCCGAGCGCGCGTTCCGCGTCTTCGAGCACGCCGAGGACGCCGAGAACGGGCGTGGGATAAATCGGCTTGCCCAGCGTTTCGTTGTAGAAGCTGACGTTGCCGCCGGTGATGGGAATTTCGAGCGCGTTGCAGGCTTCGGCGATGCCGTCGATCGTCTCGCTGAATTGCCACATCACCTCGGGCTTTTCCGGATTCCCGAAATTGAGGCAATTCGTTGCCGCCACGGGACGCGCGCCCGTGCAGGAAATGTTGCGCGCAGCCTCCGCTACGGCATGCATCGCGCCGAGACGCGGCGAAAGCTTGCACCATCGGCTGTTGCAGTCGGTTGAAAGCGCGAGCGCGCGCTTGGTTTCTTTCAGGCGCAGCACCGCGGCGTCGCCTGCGCCGGGACCGATGCGCGTGTTCGTGCGCACCATCGAATCGTACTGCTCGGTGATCCAATACTTCGACGCGATTGCGGGCGAAGCGAGCAGTTCGCGGAAGTGCGGAGTAAGGTCCGCACCTTCGCGGAGCAATTCGACGTAACGAGTTTGCGCGACTTCGTAGGGTAAAACGGCGGCCGATGGTACGGCCGGGTTGGCCATCGGGCGGTCGTAACGCGGACCTTCTTCGGCGAGTGCGTGCGCAGGAATTTCCGCGGCCACTTGTCCGTGATTGCGGACGCGCAATTTGCCGTCGGACGTGACGCGGCCCACTTCGATGGCGTCGAGTCCCCACTTGTGAAACACGTCGAAAACTTTGCGCTCGCGGCCGCGCTCGGCGACGAGCAGCATGCGCTCCTGTGATTCCGAGAGCATGATTTCGTACGCCGTCATGCCGGTTTCGCGCTGCGGCACACGCGCCAGATCGATTTCGATTCCCATTTCGCCGCGCGACGCCATCTCGGAGCTTGAACTCGTCAGCCCGGCGGCGCCCATATCCTGAATCGCGACGACTGCTCCCGTGCGCATTGCTTCGAGGCACGCTTCGAGGAGCAGTTTTTCCATGAACGGGTCGCCCACCTGAACGTTTGGACGCTTTTGCTGCGATTCTTCGCTGAACTCCGCCGAAGCCAGCAGCGATGCGCCGTGAATGCCGTCGCGCCCTGTTTTCGCGCCGGCGTAAATCACTGGATTTCCCACGCCGCGCGCGCGGGCAAAAAAGAGGTCCTGGCGGCGCGCAATGCCAAGCGCCAGCGCGTTGACCAGCGGATTGTTCGAATAGCACGGCTCAAACTGCACTTCGCCGCCCACCGTGGGCACGCCGAAACAGTTGCCGTAAAAGGCGATGCCGCGCACAACGCCGTCGAGAATGTGGCGATTGCGGGCGATTTCTTCGGGAGTGACATCCGACGCTAGCGCGGTTGCGGGGCCCGATGAACTGTGGCCCGCAGCCCTGGCCGCTTTCGCTTGAACGGAACGTGCTTCAAGCGGGCCAGAAGTGATAGGGCCGAAGCGCAGCGAATCGAGCACTGCGATGGGCCGCGCGCCCATGGTGAAAATGTCGCGCAGAATTCCGCCGACGCCCGTTGCGGCACCTTGAAACGGCTCGACGAAACTTGGATGGTTGTGCGATTCGATCTTGAAGACGGCGCAGAGGCCGTCGCCGATGTCGACGACGCCCGCATTCTCTCCCGGGCCTTGCACGACGCGCGCGCCGGTTGTGGGCAGCCGCTTCAAGTGGACGCGTGACGATTTGTAGGAGCAGTGCTCGCTCCACATCACACTGAAGATGCCAAGCTCGGTGAAGTTCGGGTCGCGGCCGAGAATCTTTTGGATGCGCGCGTATTCGTCGGCGGAAAGGCCGTGCTCGGCCGCGACCTGCGGCGTTACTTTGATTTCGGCGTCAATCATCAGTTGAGGAGTTCCAGAGCGCAAATTGTCGCAGTAAAGGCGGGTCGGAGCAAGCGCATCGCGCAGTGAAGAAAAAGCAGGCTCCTCGCACGCTGCGGTGAACTTGGAATTACAACGTCGAACAACAGAACTACGCAGGGACCGCGACGCGACGTGAAAAACTCTCGACGGCGGAGCGGAAGAGCACCAAACCATCGGCGGAACCGAGCGGCGATTCGACGGCGCGCTCCGGATGGGGCATCAGGCCGACGACGTTGCGCTCACGATTGCAAATTCCCGCAATTGCGGCCAGCGCGCCATTGGGATTTGCTTCGCGGTCGTCTTCAGGAGACATTTGCTGCGGCCCGTCGCCGGACGGGCGACCGTCGGGATGGACGTAGCGGAAAACGATTTGATGGTTGCGTTCAAGCTCAGCGAGCGTGGCGGCGTCAACGAAGTAATTTCCTTCCATGTGCGCGATCGGCATTTCCAGCACCTGGCCAGTGCGCGCGGCGCAGGTGAAGGGCGTGTCGGTGTTCTCGACGCGAACGTGGACCTGGCGGCAAAGAAAGCGCAGGGCCTTATTGCGCATCATCGCGCCGGGAAGTAGCCCGGCTTCGAGGAGAATCTGAAAGCCGTTGCAGATGCCGAGGACGAGGCCGCCGGAGCGCGCGAAGCGGTCGACGGCGCGCATCACGGGCGAAAAGCGGGCAATGGCGCCGGTGCGGAGGTAGTCGCCGAAGGCGAACCCGCCGGGGAGGATGATGGCGTCGAAGCCGGAGACGTTTTCCGATTGGTGCCAGATGAAGTCCACCGGCTGACCCACGATCGAAGCAATCGCGTGATAGGCGTCATGGTCGCAATTCGAACCGGGAAACTGCACGACTCCGAATTTCATCGAGCCCTCCTGGTTCGAATTTTAACACAACGATTCACCTACTTTGTTCGCGGCATTTCCCAAGGAAGTTCGAGCGAGAGCTTGCACGATTTGCTGTCGACATCCAGCTTCAGGTGCCCCGAAGCCCCTCTCTTTTGGTGCGGTGCGACGGTCGTTAGAAATGTTCCGTCATTCTCCGTCTGGGCATAGAACCACTTGGGTAGACTCTTAGCATCAGTCGAGAGACTGATTTTCTCGCTGGACTCAAAACCATCACCATGGATTTCGTAAGCCATGCCGGAGGGCTTAGCAAGAATGGCGGAAAGATGACAGGGACCGTTCCTCGTCTCGAGGGGGATGGGTGTAATTTGAACGAAATTACTCATCTTGTCGACGGGATTGATAACCGCAATCTGATACGTTTCCCCGGGATCTTGGGTTGCAAATCCAAAAATACGATCATCACCACCGGGCGCAACAATATCACCTGCATCGTTCACAACGACCCATCCTTCAGATTGGAAATCGTCGTTCGCGGCAAGATCCAGCATTACGATTTGGAGTTTCGTGTTTTTCGGAAATCCTTCCGCTCTCAGCTTGTATGACCTGACCGTGATCCCCTTGTCTACTAACGTGCCCGCAGGCACTGCGGTGATTTTCGTACCAGGGGTTGCAGTTTCTTCTCGCCAACCGGCTTGGCATGGCGTTGGCGGAGGGAAAAGTAACACCGTGGCGAGAGCAGTGGAAATTGTAAGGCGACGAGGCATCAACGTACTTCGTTTATTTACCGGACTATATCATGGTAATAGATTCAGCGGTAGCGGGGCTTTGAGCGTGGACGCGATTTAGGCTTCGCGCGACGCCGCGGCGAAGAGTTGCGTGCTCGTTTCGCGCGCTTTGGTTTTGCGGCTCGCGCAATTTCGCGGCGGCGCTGAGTGGCCCAGCCGAGCTTGTTGGATTGGCGGCCGCGAGCGATGGCGAGTGCGTCGGAGGGAACGTTGTCGGTGATCGTCGAGCCGGCGGCGACATAGGCGCCGTCTCCAACGCGGACGGGCGCGACCAAAGCCGTATCGCTACCAATGAAGACGCGCTCGCCAATCTTCGTCTCGTGCTTCGCGACACCGTCGTAGTTGCAAGTGATCGTGCCCGCGCCGATATTCGAATTGCGGCCAATTGAGGCGTCGCCGATGTACGTAAGGTGATTGGCCTTCGCGCCTTCGTGGACGATCGACTTCTTCACTTCGACGAAATTGCCGATATGCGCGCCCGCGCGAATGTCGGCGCCCGGGCGCAGCCGCGCGAAAGGGCCAATCTGCGCCTTGGTGGCGACGCGGCTCGAATCGAGAATCGAATGCGCGCCGATCGAGACGTCGTCATCGACGCGGACATCGCTCAGAATGCATCCGGTGCGAATCGTGCAGCGCGCTCCGATGCGCGTCGATCCGAGAAGCTGCACGCTAGGCTCAAGGATTGAATCGTGGCCGACGATGACTTCGGGGTCGATCACCGCGGTCTCGGGCAAATAGATTGTGACGCCCGCATCCATCAGCTGTGCTGCTTTGCGGGCGCGGAACACACGGTCCACGTCAGCAAGGCCGGCGCGCGTATTGCAGCCGATGATCTCTTTCGGGTCGGCGGCGACCTGCGCGAGTACGCGCTCGTTGCGTTGTCGAAGCAAGCCGATCGCGTCGGTGAGATAGAGTTCATGATGCGCGTTGTCCGGACGCAGCGCATTCAGGCAGGGCCAGAGTTTTTCCAACGTGAAGCAATAAATGCTGGAATTCACTTCGCGAATCGCGCGCTGCTCGGGCGTCGCCGCTTTTTCTTCGACGATTGCCTGCACGCGGCCTTCGGAATCGCGGACGATGCGGCCGTAATCGGTCGGGTCGTCGAGCTCGGCGCTGAGAATTGTCACAGCGGCTTCGCCGCGGCGATGCGTATCGACGAGCGCAGCAAGCGTTTCGGCGCGGAGCAGTGGAGCATCACCGGGAACAACGACGGCAAGTTTCGAGCTGCGTCGAATCGCGCGGCGAGCGACCTGAATCGCGTGGCCCGTCCCGCGCTGCGGCTGCTGCTTCACCGTCTGCGCGCCGAGCGGGGTGACGACGGCAGTGACGTCCTCCGCCTGATGTCCCACGACGACGAGCAATTGTGCGGCCTTGAGCGGCTGGCAGGCGCGAACAACGTGCTCGATGAGCGTGCGTCCACCGGCGCGATGCAGCACTTTTGCCAGGTCGGAGCGCATTCGCGTTCCTTTGCCCGCAGCAAGAATTATGACAGCCGTGTCGTTTGCAGCCACCGTGGATTGATTGTCGCCTCCCCGGATACCTTTGGCAATGGAAAGGCGCGTTTTATTGAGATTTTGCAGCGGAAACGCTAACCATTCGACATTCGCGTTGCAAGAGAGAGATCAAGAAGCAGCCGAAAGAGGTTCGGGAAATGCGGCGCCGGAGTGAGTTTCGACTTCGGTGGTTTCCGTCCAAAGGGAGCGATCGGCGAGGAGGCGGGTGACGAGTTGGGTGTGAAGCGCGTGGCCGGCTTTGTGCGCGATGATGCGCGCTTTGAGCGGACGGCCCACGAGGGCAAGATCGCCGATTAAATCGAGAGCTTTGTGGCGCCCGAACTCATCCGAGAAGCGCAGAGGGCCGTTGGTGATGCCGTTTTCGTCGAGGACGATGGCGTTGTCCATCGCGCCGCCGCGAATCAGTCCCATGGCACGCAACCCCGCAAAATCTTTGGTGAAGCCGAACGTTCGTGCGGGGGCCAGCTCCCGGCTGAACGACTCCCGGTTAACTTTTAGCTCGACCTGCTGCGGGCCGCAGACCGGATGGTGGTAATCGACAAAGCAGTGCACTCGGAAATCGTTGTCGGGATAGATGCCGATGCGGCGGTCTCCATCGCAGAATTCGAGCGGCTTGACGACGTGAATGTACCGTCGGCGGCGGCGCAGGCGACGCGTGCCAGCGCGATCGAGAAGTTCAATGAAGGGTTGCGCGGAACCGTCCAGAATTGGCAGTTCAAGCGCATCGATTTCGACGTAGACGTTATCTACTCCGCAGGAATAAAGCGCGGCGAGGACGTGTTCGGTCGTCGAGAGCAGCACGCCTTGTTTCATCAGACTGGTGGCGTAGCTGACGCGGGCGACGTTGCGAACGTGCGCTTCGATCTCGAAGTTGTCGAGGTCCACGCGCCGGAAAACAATCCCGGTATCGGCTGGAGCAGGAACAAGCCGCAAACGGCAGCGCACAGCCGTATGCAGACCGATGCCTTCGGTTTCAACCGGACGCTGAATTGTAAGCTGGTGTGACATTCAGGCTGAGCGCTAATAGTACCTGCATCTTTGTTTCCCCGGACCCATAATCTTTACAGCCTTACTATCAGTAAGTTACGAGGAAACTGCACAAGGCATCAGAAGTGGTGTCGTAAGAAAACAACAGTATCCGTGCTGGCACCGTGGCCAGTTTAAGACAGAAAATGATCAAGACCATGGTGACTCTTGGCTTCCGACGCGACCCCGACCGGAGTCACCAAGGGCGCGTGGTTGTTCGTCGGCGCACGAACGCGTAAAATAGCACTCCGACAAAGACAGAGCTATGGCTTCTCCATTTCACATTCTCTCGAATGATGTTATTGCGCCACCTCCCTCGGCCCACCCGCGCCCGCCGTGGCTGCGCGTGAGATTTTTCGGCGGTCCGAATTATCAAGAGTTGAAGCGCACCATGCGGACCCTCGATTTGCACACGGTGTGCGAGAGCGCGCGATGCCCGAACATGGGCGAGTGCTGGGCGCACGGCACCGCTACGTTCATGATTCTCGGGAACATTTGCACGCGCGCGTGCGGATTCTGCGCTGTGCCCAGCGGGAAACCCCTGGGCCCACCCGACCAGGAGGAGCCTGAGCGCGTGGCGGAAGCTGTCCAGCGGATGGGATTGCGATATGCCGTGGTGACGTCGGTGAACCGCGACGATCAGCCAGATGGCGGCGCGGCAATTTTCGCGCGCACCATCACTCGAATTCGCGAGCGCGTTCCCGGTTGCAAAGTGGAAGTTCTTATCCCGGACTTTCGCGGCGAATGGTCTGCGCTGGAAACTGTGATGGCCGCGCGTCCCGACGTGCTCAACCACAACATGGAAACCGTCCCGCGCCTTTATCGCCGCGTGCGCAAGGGCGCTGTTTACGAGCGGTCGCTTGAGTTGTTGCGGCGCGCGCGCGAAATTTCCCCTCCGCTTTCCACGAAGACTGGCATGATGCTGGGACTCGGCGAAACGCGCGACGAAGTGCTGCAGGCGATGGAAGAAATTGCCGCGCAGGGCACACACATTCTAACGCTCGGACAATACCTGCAGCCAACGCTCGAGCATTTGCCGATCGAGCGCTACGTCCATCCCGACGAATTTGCAGAATTCAAGCAACTCGGCGAGCAAATGGGATTTCAGCACGTTGAAGCAGGACCGCTCGTACGGTCCTCCTACCACGCTTTCGAACAAGAAGAAGCCGCGCGGCGCTGACTTTGGCGCGGCGAATCTTACAACTGCACCATAATTCTCAATGAATCCCTGGCGCGGGCTGCGGGATCTCCCCAAAGAAATCTGGATTCTCGCCGCGGCCACGCTGGTAAACCGCGCCGGCACGATGGTGTTGCCGTTTCTCGTTTTATATCTTACGCGAACGCTGGGAATCACCCCCGCGCATGCGGCGCTTGCTCTCACGGTCTACGGCGTCGCCGCGTTGCTGACAATGCCTGTCGCAGGACGGCTCAGCGATCACGTAGGCCCGCTCGTGGTAATGAAGGCGTCTCTGCTGCTTTCGGGCGTACTGCTGCTGCTCTTTCCGCTGGCGCACCATTTCGCGGCGATCCTCGTGGTTACGTTTTTGTTCGCCATGTTGAACGAATCGGTCCGGCCGCCCAGCCTCGCTCTGGTGTCCGATCTGGTGGGGCCGCCTCAGCGCAAAGCGGCATTTGCGTTGAGCCGTCTGGCGGTAAACCTGGGGATGAGCATCGGCCCAGCAATCGGCGGAATCCTGGCCGTCTTTTCGTTTCGTTCGCTGTTCTTCGTTGATGGGGCCACTTCGATTCTGGCCGGGATTTGGCTGATGCTCGCGCCCTGGCCCAAGTCGCCTTCAGAGGGCAGGCAGAAAGGCGCGAGCGCGCAGGACTGGGAAGCGGCCGAAGATGCCGAGGATCTCGGGCGCGAGATGGAGGCAGAATCTGCGGCTCCGCTGGCGGCGCCGCATCCAGTCGCCGATCTGAGCGCGTTTCGCAATCGGAGAATGCTGTATTTCCTGGCGGCGCTGATTCCCGTGCAGGTTGTGTTTTTTCAACTGACGTCCACGCTGCCGCTCTTTCTTGTGCGGCATCTGCAGCTGCCGGAATCGGTGTTTGGCACCGTGTTCACGCTCAACACGCTGATGATTGTCGCCATTGAAGTGCCGTTGAACACAGGCATGGCGCACTGGTCGCACCGCCGGACTCTGATGCTTGGCGCATTGCTTTATGCCATCGGTTTCGGATCGTACGCAATCATCACCGGCCCCGCCGGCGTATTTGCGGGCGTCGTGATTTGGACATTCGGCGAAATGATTCTGATGCCCGGAAGCTCCGCGTACGCAGCCGAAATTGCGCCACCCGAACGCCGGGGCGAGTATATGGGTCTTTACACCATGTCGTTTAGCATTGCATTTTCGTTGGGACCATTTCTCGGCGCGGAGATTTTGCAGCGATGGGGATCGCACGTGCTATGGAGCGCGGCTTTCGCGAGCGGGATGTTCTCGACGATTCTGATGAGCCGCATCGGGTCGAGCCGGCCAGCTCGCGCGGGATAGGATCGCCCATCAACGTTTTTCTTAGCGTGCTTATTTTGTGCGTGAAAGCGACGCGAGGAACGTATTGGCGATCTCGCGCGTGCGGGCTGCGCAGGCTGGATCGGAGACGGGGAGGTTTGCCGCCGCGCCAAGATGTTCGAAAGCCTTCGCATTGCGCCCGAGTTCTACGTCGAGATTGCCGAGCAACAGAAGAAAAACCGGATTACGCGGGTATTTGGTCACGAGAGGCTCCGCAACTGTGGCGGCCCTTTCGAACTGTTGATCGTAAGTGCGCAGGTTCTTCGCAAGATAGAAACGCGCTTCCACGGCCATCAACACTCCATCCTTCATCCCGGTTTCGAGCTGCCGTATACCCTCGGCTTTGTTCCCGCCCGGGATACCCATAAAAAATTTCAGAACTTTGATTATAGAAGGCAGCGTGTCCACGTAATAGTTGTAAAGGCCCATGCCGACCATCGCGTCGGCCATCTTTGGGTCGAGCTGAAGCGCACGAATGAATTCCGTTCGTGCGGCGACTCCTGCACGGGCGGCGTTGCGATTCTCGCTGCGTAAACCATAAAGTTGCGCCTTGAGGGCCCAGGCAATCCCCGAGTAAAGGCGAAGTTCGGCAGTCTCGGACTTGGCGATCTGCGCCTCAGCGAGATGGATCGCTTTGTCCGCCACCGCGAAATAGGCGTCGTCTTCGCGCCGCTTGCTGCCCTTTGCCGTATTCACCATGCCGTACTTGATCTCGCACGCGGCGCAAAACACTTTCCACCACCGGGCTTCGTTTTCCAGCAGGTATCCTAGCGGGTTCTCCGGATGGGCCTGCTCGAAATCATGCGCCACTTGAATGGCTGCGTCCGGGTCGCCCTCGTGCATCTTCTCTAACCCCTGCGAAATCTCCGGCGGCAGCGTGAGCTTGCTAGTCCCTGCGCGAGTAGTTGGCGCCGAAGCGAGTAGAATCACGAGAAGGACGATGCCAACGTAGGACGCAATGCAGGTTCGCGTCATCTCACCCTCTTCAACCAGCCGAGCAGCCAAGCCGCGGTCACGTACATCGCGAAACACTCTAGCGCAAATGGCAGGAAGCCCAGGAATCCCGGCGCGGGCATCTCGAAGATTTTCGCCTGCTGAAACATCGGAAAGATGTAGTGCCACTTCGCGGCCGCCCACCAGTTCCAGAATTCCCACAGCCAGCCGCAGATCCATCCGGAGAGCAAGAATCCGTAGACCCGTCGACGAAATCCTTCCGACAGATCGCCAAGAAGCGAGGGCAATCCGAGGCGTCGGTTGATAGGGTCGAGAAATAAAACGAAGCCAATCCAAACGAGCCCGAATAGATATGCGGAAATATGGCGTGGGAGTACCAGCGGAACTAGTAAGCACGCTGCGCCGCAAACAATCCATACATTTTCGGCGGCGCGCGGAATCTTCCATGGTTTTCCTGGCAACGCCGGCAGGAGCGCTTGCACCAAGTCGGAGGTTTCGAAAATCGCGGGAGTGATCGTCGCAAACGACCAGCCATAGCCGAGCAGCCCCTCAGACAGCCGCGAGGGCACGCCAACGTACGTCCAATTCTGCAGCCGCAGATTGTAAGCCTCAAAAATGAGCCACAACGGAATCGAAAGCAACGCCATGCGCGCGATCGTTAGCGGCGCATCGTGCAGACGCGAGCGACCCGTAACGGCGAGTACGGCTGAATCGGCAATCAGGATGTAAGCGCTCCAGGCAATCGGTGTGAAGTAAGTCGCCACCGGTTCAACGCCACGGAACATAAGCCATTCCGCTCCAGCAAGCGCGACGATTCCGAGCCAACCCTCAGCTGGGAATGGATGACGCTTCGGAGCTCGAAAATATCCGAGCACGACGATTGCCACGGTGGCTGCGGTGACACCTATCCCAATTCCGATCATGCACCATCATGGTAGCTCAGGTCGGCACAGTTTTAGGTCAAGCGGCTTCTTCTTTCTTGCTATGCTTTGCCTTCTTTTGCGGCCGAAAAACATTGAACCAGCCGGAAAAACTCGAACGCGGACTGGGCCTCGTCGAAGCCACGTCGCTCAACATGACGTTCATGGTGGGCATCGGCCCATTCGTGGTGATTCCGTTCATCGTGCAAGCGATGCGCGGGCCGCAATGCCTCCTCGCGTGGCTCGCGGGCGCCGTACTGGCCGTCTTCGACGGCTGCATCTGGGCCGAACTAGGCGCAGCGATGCCGCAAGCTGGTGGTAGCTACGTCTTCTTGCGCGAAGCGTACGGCCCCGGGCGCTGGGGCCGCTTAATGTCGTTCCTTTTTATCTGGCAGACGCTTTTTCAAGGGCCCCTCAGCATCGCATCCGGCGCGCTCGGCTTCGCAAACTATTCCGCTTACTTTGCGGAAAAATCCAGCTCGGTCGCGCAAGCATTCGCCGCGCTCGGGGCGCATCCGGAGAAATTCATCGCCGGAGCAATCGTAATTCTAGCCGTCGTGCTGCTTTACCGCCGCATCACGACCGTCGGCAAAATCTCCGTCGTATTGTGCGCCATCGTGTTAGCGACGATCGTTTGGCTGATCTACGGCGGCGCCACGCATTTTGACTCCAGCCTCGTACTTTCCTTCCCTCCAGGCGCGTGGGATCTGTCCTGGATATTTTTCGCGGGGCTGGGCCACGCGACGGTTCAAAGTGTTTACTCCTACCTCGGCTACTACAACGTCTGCAACCTCGGCGGCGAAATGAAGCGGCCGGAGCGCAACATCCCGCGCGCGATTTTCCTCTCGATTATCGGTATCGCGCTGCTGTATTTCGCGATGCAGACGAGCATCCTCGGCGTCATTCCCTGGCAGGAAGCTGCACAGACCAAAGCAGTTGTGAGCCTTTTCGTCGAGCGCGTCTATGGCGCCCGATGGGCCTCCGTTGCCACCGCGCTGATCCTCGTGAGCGCGTTCGGCTCGATTTTTGCGGCCACGCTCGGTTACTCGCGCGTCCCCTACGCCGCCGCGCTCGACGGCAATTTTTTCTCCGCGTTCGCGCGCGTTCATCCCACGAAGCGCTTTCCGAATGTGTCACTGGTCGCCCTGGGCATAACAGCCTGTATTTTCTGCCTCTCCCTTAGCCTCATCGACGTAATTCGCGCCATCCTCGCAATGCGTTGCCTCATCCAATTCATCGGCCAAGCGGTGGGGCTCGTAATTCTGCGCCGGCGATGGGGAAGCGCACGTCTTCCGTTTCGCATGTGGCTCTATCCGCTGCCCGTGGTTGTGGCGATCGTAGGTTGGGCCGGCATTTTTATTTCGACCGGCCTCACCCCCATGCTGGCCTCGCTTGCGGCGACCGCAGCAGGTATCCTGGTATATCTGGGGCGCGCGCGACTTCTCGGCCAATGGCCTTTCGGAGAGCCCACCGGGCAGGCAAAAGGCCGATTCGGAGAGGATGATCGATGAAGAGCTGGCTAATAATCTTGCTCGCGGTCAGTTGCGCGTCGCTCGCGGAGTTGCGTCTTGCAGCGCCTCAGGTTTACGCGCAGTCACTACCAGACGCGGTCGAAGCAATCCATAAGGCGCGCGTCGCGACGCGCATCATGTTTGTCACCGCGCACCCTGACGACGAATGGGCCAGTCTGCTCACATATCTTTCGCGCGGCCTCAATGCGGACGTCGCACTCCTGACGCTCACGCGCGGTCAGGGCGGACAAAACGCCATTGGCCCGGAACAAGGAGACCAACTCGGCGTCGTCCGCACCGACGAATTACTGGCAGCCGGAGCGCACTACGGCGTGAAACAGTTCTTCACGCGCGCGCCGGATTTCGGCTATTCAAAAAGCGCCGACCAGACAATGAAAATCTGGGACAACATCGCGCTCGAAGACATGATTCGCGCCATCCGTACGTTTCGCCCCGACGTCGTGATCAACGGCTGGGGCGGCGTGCATGGAGGACACGGACAGCATCAGGCGAGCGGCATTCTCACACCGCAGGCGATCGCTGCCGCCGCCGATCCCACGAAGTTTCCCGCACAGCTGACGGAAGGCCTCTCGGTGTGGAAGGTGCGGCTTGACCTTCGCGGCTCCCGCGACGGCTCCGCGAATTCGGTGAAGATGGATATCAACGACGTTTCGCCGCTGTGGGGCAAGAGCTACGTCGAGATGGGGATGGAAGGACACGCGCAACACCGCTCGCAAGGCACGCCTGCCTTTTTCGGCAACCCGTTTTTCCGCCGCCCCATCGGTCTCGCGAAGGAAAACGAGAAAGGCGAAAATGCTGGCATGTTCGACGCCAAGCTTCTCGCCGAACCGCTCGCATCGCTCGCAATTCGCTTCCCAAGTTTTCAGCAGCTGCTCGCGCCCGGTCTTGCCTCAGCCGACCAGCAGCTTGCAACAGCGGCAAAATCGGCGCTCGAGCTCGACCGCGCGGCAGCCGCCAAATCGCTCGCCGCGGCCGGCAAACAAATCGCCAGTTTGCGCGAGCAGATTTCGAAGCAAGGCGGCGATACGGCAGGCGCGCTTTGGGAACTCGATCGGGTGCGCGACAGAATCGATCTCGCGCTCACCGAAGATGTCGCGCTCCCAATCGTGACGCAGGCGGAACGCCACGAGCTTGTGGCGGGCGAAACTTTTTCAGTCGAGGCGAATTTTCTCGATCAGCCGGCCGCTCCGGTGAAATGGACGATCGACAAATCCAGCCTCTTAGTGCCCACCGGATGGAGCGTGGAAGCAGAGAACGTGAAAGAGGGTGGCCGGGATTATCACTTCAAGATTTCGGTTCCCGCCGGAGCCAAGCCGCCCAGCTCTCCCGAAGATGTAATTCTTCCGTTTCCGCCGCCGCTCGTTCGCCTCGCTCTTCGCGCCGATGTGGACGGCTACGATTTCACGATCGAAAAGCCGGTGGAATCCGTTCAAGCTGCGACCACCGGAATCGTCACCTACCCGCTCGCTCTCGTGCCTGCCGTGACGCTTACCGTCGAGCCTCGGCAGGTGATGGTTCCCGCAAAGCGCGCTGCGGCAGCCGTGAATCTTGTCGCCCGCGTGCGCTACCACGGAACGCAACCCGCAAAAGTTTCCGTCGCGCTCGGCGCGCCGCAGGGCTGGACCGTCCAGCCTCCCGCCAACAACGGTTCCCTTGATTTTTCAGCAGCCGGCGACCAACTGGTTCGCTTCGTCGTGACGCCTCCGGCCACTCCCGCGCCCGGCGCCTACACGCTGCATCCCTCCGCGAAGCTGGGTGACCAGACTTTCTCAACTTCCTTCGAGCCGGTTCCCACGCTGCCCACTCGCGGCTGGAGCGAAAGCGACGATGCCACCGTGCACGTGCTGAACCTCAACGTGCCGGAAGGCTTGCACATCGGATACATCACTGCGGAAAACGATCCTCTTCCCGAAATATTGCGCCAGCTCGGAATCCGCGTGGATTCGCTGGACGACGTCGCCCTCGCGTTCGGCGATTTGAATCGTTACGACGCGATCGCCGTCGGAATCCGCGCTTACGAATTACGCCCGGACCTTCCCCGCTCGAACCAACGTCTCCTCGATTACGTGAAGCGCGGCGGAACGCTGCTCGTGCAATACCAGCGCGATTTCGCCTGGAACAAAGTGCTTCCCGCTCCGTATCCGGCGGAAATGCCGGATGAAACTTCGCGTGTCACCGACGCAAATTCTCCGGTGCATTTCCTCGCGCCGGAAAATCCGCTGCTCAATTCTCCCAACAAAATCACCGCCGCGGATTTTCAGGGCTGGGTGCAGGAACGCGGTCTATATTTCTGGGGCAAGTTCGACACGAAATATAAGCCCGTGCTCGGCCTTCAAGATCCCGGCGAGCCGGAAGCAAAAGGCGCGCTCGTGTACACCGACTACGGCAAGGGCGTCTACATCTACACGGGCCTTTCCTTCTTTCGCGAGTTGCCCGCCGGCGTTCCGGGAGCCTATCGGCTGTTCATCAATCTGCTCAGCCAAACGCACCACCAGAATCAGCCGAAGGGTACAAGTGACTAGCAGTTCCGCGCGCCCGGTGTTCACTGAACCGCGCATGCTCTCTATTCCCGAGGGTTGGTTCCTGATGGGCGGCGAGTCAGGTCAGGACAACGAACGCCCCGTCCATCGCGTCTGGGTCGACGCATTCGAACTCGCCGCGTACCAGGTAACCAACGCCGACTACGCGCATTTCCTCGCCGCCACAAATCATCGCCAGCCGCTCCACTGGAACGATCCGAATCTCTCGCATCCCGAACAGCCCGTCGTCGCGCCCTCCTGGTTCGACGCCGTCGCGTATTGCGAATGGCTCAGCGTGCAAACCGGCCGCAGCTATCGCCTGCCCACGGAATCCGAATGGGAACGCGCCGCGCGCGGCGGCCTCGAGCAAAAGCTATTTCCCTGGGGCGATGAACCGCTCGAATCGCTCGCGAACTACGCATCGCGTTGGAAAACAGCTCCCGAGCCCGTAGGCCGCGCCGAAAAAAACGCGTTTGGGCTTTTCGATGTCGGCGCAAACGTCCACGAATGGTGCGCCGACTGGTTTCAAGCGGATTATTACAGCGTATCGCCCGACCGGAATCCGAAAGGCCCCGCGGAAGGCACGCGCCGCTCCTCCCGTGGCGGTTCCTGGCGCCACCAAACCAAAGTGTCGCGCTGCTCCGCGCGCTCCAGCATCCCCCCCGAATTTCAATACGCCGACTACGGCTTCCGCGTCGCCAAAAGCGTGTGAAACAGCTCCGTCAGCTTGGACGAAATTGCGCAGTAGAATTAATGACTTGCAGTCACGCAGCAGAGTGGGGTAAAATCAGCTTATAGAATTAAGAGTCTGTCCTCTGTTCCGCTTCGCCGTCACTCGCACCGCTTATAAAAGAACCACAGTCCCTCACAATAGGGGTTTTCTTTGCGAGAACATCCCCGGCTGAAGCTCCGCGCCGCGCTTCATTCGCGTGCTATGCTCCGAGCGCTTGAGCGCAAGTGAACGACGAGGAGAAGCACTAGGAGAAGAAAATGACCAGGCTGAGGGGAACCGCTCGGTGGCGAATCGCAGCAATCGCTGCGGTAATTCTTATGCTTTCGTCCGGCGCGTGGGGCCAGAAAAAACAGAAAGACAAAAAGCCCGTGGACACCTCTCCCATGCCCACGATTCCCGGACCCGTCTCCTCGCAAATCGATACCAACATCGGCGAAATGCTCGGCGCCTTTCAGGTTGGCAATATCGAAGCCATGCACAAATACTATGCGGACAATGCCACGTTCGTCCGCGGCGCCTTCGAAGCGCCCATGGTGGGTTGGCAGAACTACGCCGCCCAGTATGACAAGCAGCGCGCGGCCTTCCAGGGCATGCAGCTCATCCGCCGAAACACTTACATATTCAATGTCGGCGATGTCGCCTGGGCGTCCTATCAGTGGGAATTTCTTTCCGGTTACAACGGAAAGCCCTTTTCCGCCCGCGGACAAACGACCCTGGTTTTCAACAAGGTAGGGGACAACTGGCTGATCGTACACAACCACACTTCCGAAATCTGCGATTGCGCTGCGTCCGCAAAGCAACAGGCTGCGCAACAGCCGCCGCCGCAAAATCCGCCCGCGCCTGCTCCGCCCAAATAGTCGCGCAAGAATCGTTCAGAACTTCTGGAAGCCCTGGTACAGCCACACGCCGGCCATTACCACTAGAAGCGCGCTCGATGCAACGATCAGCAGCGTTATGGGTCGGCTGAGCTTGTCAATCCGCGCCACGATCGAGCGCTGCTCCCGAGCCATGGAATCCCCTGCCGCGTCGAGAAAAATTTGATCGTCCTCATGCGCTTCGAGCGTTCCCCGGTAAATCAATAGACAAACCAAGGCTGCGGTAATCACGCCCCAGGTGACCATCAAACCGAACATCGCCGAGCTGATTGTTTCCACGTCTGCCTCCCTGCCCACACGCCGCGACGTGTTTCTGGACGGAGCACGGCCCATGCAGGCCGAAACTACAAAAGTAGCGGGATTATAGCACCAACGAGTACAAGCAGATTATTTAGGCCGGGCGGCGCTCGCCCGGAAACTGTATGCCCCAGAAATTCCGTCCGGGGTGAAGGATCTCGACGCCCAGTTCGTACAATCCGTCGTGTTTGGCCTCGACGCGGATCACTCGAAACTCCCGCGTTTCCTGCGAATGGCCGTTCAGGATTTCAATTCGGGAGCCCAACGCAGGCGAGAGCGGCACTCGAATCAGCGCGCCATAGCGGCTTACGTCGATCGCTTCAGCCGGCGTATTGAGCGGCGGCCCCGGGTGTCCGTTGCCGAAGATCTTCACGGGAATGCGGATCAAGACGCGGCTCGAGCGCCGGCGCTCCAGCATCGCGCGCGCAGTAGCCATGCTAATGCCTCCTAACCCCCGGGAACCCCACCCATTACTCTAGGCAGCGCGGTGGCTCAGGTCAAGATTTGTTCCACCGGTGTGCTTCGTTGACAAACCGCCGGCTTATACTTGGGTGCCTTGAATGTCACTGCAATGCCCAACACAGACACCGAAGCCCCGCTTCGGACAGGCTTGCTCCGATCCTTTATTCGATGGCTTGTCATCGGCGTGGCGCTTCTTTGGTCGTTTGCCGCGCTGATTCTTGTGGCCGCCCGGTGGGTCAACCCGCCAACGACCGCCGTGCACATCCAGCGCCGCTTGCAGGCCTCGATTCACCGCGCGCCGTACCGCGAACGCTACAAATTCGTTCCGCTGAGCCAAATCTCGGCCGACCTCCAGCACGCTGTAATCGCCGCAGAGGACGCGAACTTCTACCATCACCATGGATTCGATTGGCACCAGATCCAAATCGCCGCCGAAGACGATTTCGAAGGCGATCGCACTCGCGGAGCCTCCACCATCACGCAGCAACTCGTAAAAAACCTGTTCTTCGGAACGGGCCGCTCGATCCTCCGCAAGGGCGCGGAGGCCACACTGGTACCGATGGCCGAATTCGTCCTCGGCAAACGGCGCATTCTGGAGATATACCTCAACGTAGTCGAATGGGGCCCTGGTATTTATGGTGCAGAGGCGGCGTGCCGCCACTACGACGAAACTGCGGCCCGGAATGTCGGCCGGCAACAGGCGGCGCGGCTCGCTGCAATTCTGCCGGCTCCCCTGAAGCGACGACCCGAGCGCATGAATAGCTACAGCGCGATTATCCTTAAGCGGATGGACCAAATGGGTTGGTAATCGTGGCTAGCACTGCCAGTGCGACGGCTTTTCCCTCACGCGCTGGTGCTTCGTTGACAAACCATCGCCCGCGCGTCAATATGGTTTTGCCTCGCTTTGCAGCACCGAATGCCCAAGTGGCGGAATTGGCAGACGCGCTAGCTTCAGGAGCTAGTTCTCGCAAGGGAGTGGAGGTTCGAGTCCTCTCTTGGGCACCAAACATCTCGTAGGCCGACCCTGGATTCGCCGCGACTCGGTTGCTTCCATCACTCGCTCAGCATTTTTTCCGCGCAGAAAGCTCCTTCCGGCGTGTCTTCATGCTTGAAGTACACGAACACGTCTCCCTTGCTCGCTAGCGCGCGTACGTTTTGCTCCACTTCTTTCACCGCGTTGGGCGCATACGTCTCTTTGCGCAATCGCAGATAAAAGTAATTAGCGGTTTCGACGTTCGGAGTCTTAAGCTCCTCGCTTTCAGCCCAGCACAACGCGACGTTTGCCTTGCGCAGCGCCGCGTACACCTCTTCGGCGAACCATGAGACATGCCGAAACTCGAACGCCGATCGCAGGCTGCGTGGAAGTCCAGAGAGAAAATCCGTCAACAACGGCACATCGCATTTCAGATTCGGCGGCAACTGAAACAGGACCGGACCGAGCTTGTCCGCCTGCAGCAGCGGTTGCAGCGAATCGACGAATCTCGGCGTCGAACTGGCGGGGTCGTGCAGGCGTTTGAGATGCGTAATCACTTGATGCGCTTTGATTGCGAACTTGAAATCGGCCGGCGTTTTTTCGATCCAGCCTTGCAGGAGCTTCTTGGAAGGGAACGCCCGAAACGTGTAGTTCACTTCCACCGAATTGAGCCGGCTAGAGTAGTACTCCAAAAACTTGGCCGCGGCGAGCTTCGCCGGAAAGAAGCCCGGCTTCCAAGTGGAATAGGCCCATCCGGACGTGCCTGCGTAGACCTTAGCCATAGCGCGCTCGGCGTCGCCTCCCGCCCGCTAATTCACGATCAGAGTGAGCGAGATGGTGCTAGACGCCTGGCCTACCGTGGCCGTGATGTTCAGCGTGTAAGTTCCCGGCGGCGTCGCACCGGCAGGCCCCTTCGGCGGGCTGCCGCACGATGACGCAAAAATTCCCGTCAGCAA
>Ga0185299_10003139_pt1 | contig 22904 bp, 18 predicted proteins | sample PaiPotPPA55metaG_FD_128002 | JGI IMG/M metagenome (GOLD analysis project Ga0185299, IMG submission 128002) | Iron sulfur acid spring bacterial and archeal communities from Banff, Canada, to study Microbial Dark Matter (Phase II) - Paint Pots PPA... ... | reverse complement strand
CCGAAGCGACAGCACAATGGCAGGACGCCGTCGCCGCAGCATGAGATCGGGTTCGCCGTCGCCTCGTTTCGCCCGGCGACCGTTACCGTGACAACGCCGCCCCGATCCCATCGTGGCCCTAACACCTCGTGGTCCAGGACATCAGTTCGTAGTTTATGGCGACTCCTGCTCCGGCGTTCCCGGTGGACCGCATGAACAGACCCTCGCAAGCGTAAATGCGATCATTCGGAGACTAACGCCGCAGCCGGAATTCATCATTTTTCCAGGTGACGAAATCGTCGGACTAACGCCCGATCCGACCCTATTTAGGGAGGGGCGTATAAGTCATCAAAAGTGGAGGGAAAGAACAACCGCGTAGGCATACCCCGCGACAAGCGCCCCCGTAATGGCGAAGCCAAGATAGAGGGCGAAGGCTCGTGGCTTCACCAAGGCCCACACGGCGACCATCGCAGGAAAGCCGGTTGCGATAGACGTCCAGCTTCGAACCCATTGGCCAACTACGTCACCGCGCATAACTTCGGCCGTAGCCAAGATCTTGACGGCGTCCCATGCAGAATAAATCTGCAATGCCGAGACAAAAGACCCTCGCCGATTTCATTCTCGATCCGATCCACCAAATGCCCGGACTAAAAACCTTAGTACGTGATGACAACGGGCAAGTCTCCCTGGTGCTGCGAGACCGTCGCGGCGATCCCGCCGCCGATGCGATGCAAGAGTACATCGGCGCTGGCGCCATTGAGCCGCAACCCGCGCAATTGCACATGATCGAGGAAGCCCGGCAGCGTCGGGCAATTCAAGCGAACCTCTCCCGCCTCGTGGTCGAATTGCAATCCGAGGCAGGCTTCCACCAGGGCAAAGACGCAAGCGCTTGCCCAGGCCTGCGGTGCGCAGGCGACCGGGTACAGGGTGGGGGCGGTACGCCGGCGCGCAAACCCGCAGAACAACTCGGGTAGTCGCCGCGGCTCCCAGTGGCTTGCCGCTTGGAACAGGCCGGTGAAGACCTGCAGCACCGCATCCTTCAGGCCGTATCGCGACAGGCCAAGCGCGATCATCGCGTTGTCGTGCGGCCATACCGAGCCGTTATGGTATGAGATTGGGTTGTAACGCACCGCCGAGCGCGCGACTGTGCGGATGCCCCATCCGGAAAAGCAGCCCACCCCGAGCAGGGTTTCGGCGACGCACTCGGCCCGGCTCTGCTCAGCGATGCCGGTCAACAGGGTGTGGCCGGCATTGGAGGAGACGACTCGGCACAGACGTTTCGCGCCGTCGAGCGCCAGGCCATAAGTCGAAAGCTCGTCGCACCAGAACGCCGCCTCGAAACGCATGCGCAAAACGTTCGCTTCATCCTCGAAGCGAAACGCCATCCCCGGATCGCCGATTGCGCGCGCCAACGCCGCGGCGTGCCGCTTGGCGGCAAAGACGTAGGCCTGGACCTCGCAAAGCGCAATCGGCCCCTCGGCGAGGCTTCCATCGGCGTGGAATATCGAATCCGCCGAATCCTTCCAGCCCTGATTGATCAAGCCCGTAGCGCTTTGCCGGTCGTATTCGACAAACCCGTCCTGATCGAGGTCGCCATAGGCGTCGATCCAGCGCAACGCCGCCAGCGCATTCGGCCACAAGGCCCGGACAGTTTCGATATCGCCGGTGCGTGCGTAGTATTCGCCCATCAACATCACATAGAGGGGCGTTGCATCGACGCTGCCGTAATAGCGGCCGAACGGAACTTCGCCAAGCCGGGCCATCTCGCCGCGACGCATTTCGTGCAGGATCTTGCCGGGCTCGGCATCGCGCTCGCGATCGATTTCGACCGCTTGGATCGCGGCGAGGAAGCGCAACACTCCCCGCGCAATCGTCGGGTCGAGCCACAGCGTCATCAGCGCGGTGATGATGCCGTCGCGCCCGAACACGGTGCTGTACCAGGGAATGCCAGCAAATGGATATGGGCCGTGCTCGGTCTCGGTGACCAGCATGTAAAGATCCGACAACGAGCGTCCGGCCAACTCGTTAAACCGCGTGTTCGATCCGGTGACCTGTGCCGCGCGGTCACGGCAGTTCCTCAGATCGTGGCGCACCTCGCGCAGGGCCCGGTAATAGCGCCGCACGCCCCAGCTTTCGCTGCCATCGGCACCACAGGTGACTCGCAATGCGAAGCGCTGCCACTCGCCGGGCGCGAGCTTGAACACGAGCGATGCGCCGGTGGTATCGAGTTGGGTCGGGGCAGGCTCGAAGCGCAAGGTGGTGACGCGCTCCGCCGCATCGAGCCCGCGGTAGCGCAATGCGACCGTATCCGGCGGCAGTAGCTCGGCGGAGCCCTGGCCACGCTCGGGTCGTTTTTGCCCGCGCACCTCGAAGATATCTGCGAAATCGGCCGCAAAGCGCAAATCAATCGTGATGACATGCGGGCTGATATCGTAATTGCGCGCCATGTAGAGCTCGCAATAGGCACCCTGCCACACGAACTGCTGCCGGTTGATATAGATCAGCTCGCGGTGCAGCACACTGCCATCGCCATCGACCGTATCCTGATTGGCGAGATCGAAGCTCAGGACCGAGTTGTCTTCGGCTGGATTTGAGCTGAGCAGCAGCGGCCGATCGCCGTTAAGTCGCAATTCGAGCTGCGACAGAAACCGCGTGTCCTCATGGTAGAGGCCATCCGGGTTGCCGTTAATGCCCGCCATGTCGCCGAACGAGTCGAGCACGGCGAACGTATTACCATGCTTGAGAATCCGTGTTCGCGGCTCGCGGAACGAGCCGGTCGCCTCGATGCGGAATTGCGAATCGTCCTCGGGTTTCGGCAGTACTACCGCCACGCTTGATGCTCCAGTGCAGCGGTCTGATAGAGATCAGCTCAGTCGGCGGCCTGAGCCAGACCGGCGGCAGGCGGCGCCGCAGCGCCGAGCGCGGTCGCGCGCGACCCGCGCTGCAGCAGCGCCCCATAAATCGCCAGATAATCGCGTGCCATCCGCTCGTCCGTGAAGCGGCGCTCGAATTCTTGGCGGATGACGCGGCGGTCGAGTTCCTTGGCGCGCGGGATCGCCGCGACCGCCGCCTCGATATCATCGACGATAAAGCCGGTGACGCCGTCCTCGATGATTTCCGGCACGGAACCGCCCCGAAACGCGATAACCGGCGTTCCGGCCGCCATCGCTTCGACTTGAACCAGGCCAAATGGTTCCGGCCAGTCGATCGGGAACAACAGGGCCGCGGCATCACCGAGAAACGCCCCCTTGTCGGCCTCACCAATCTCACCGACGAATTCAATCAGGGGGTCCTGCAGCAGCGGCAGGATCTCGCGCTCGAAATAGGGACGATCCGTCGGGTCGACCTTCGCGGCGATCTGCAAGGGCATCCCGGCGCGGCGCGCAATTTCTATCGCGCGATCGGGACGTTTCTCCCGGGCAATCCGGCCGAGAAAGGCGAGATAACCCCCGCGCCCATCACCAAGCCCGTGAAGGCTGCGCGGCAGCCCATGATACACCGTGGCTCGCCAATTGGCCCAGGGCATCGGCTCGCGTTGCGCGTTTGAGATCGACACCAGGGGCAGCATCGGGAACGCGCGCAAGATGGCGTGGAGATCCGGGAGATCGAGCCGGCCGTGCAGGGTCGTTAATGTCTTGGCCGAGCACGCGGCCATGAAGGGCAGGTGCAGGTAGTCGGTGTGACAATGAATGATGTCGAAATCAGCTTCCCGCCGCCGGACCCGATCGAGCATCATCAGGTGATAGACAAGCGGATCCTTGACCCTTTCATCGCGCCAGAGCGCCACCTCGCAGCCCGCTTCCAGGGTTGCCGCGGTGCACGAATCGCCGCTGGCGAACAGTGTCACCTCGTGTCCCTGCCGGACCAACTCTTCGGTCAGGTACGAGACGACACGCTCGCTGCCACCATAGAGCCGAGGAGGACAACTTTCGTAAAGCGGGGCGACCTGCGCGATCCTCATGGTGTGCTTACCTGTGCGGTTGATGGGGTGTCGAGAGGGGTGCCAACGAGAACGGATCGCACGACAGAGCAGCACCGCGGGTGCATGAGATTGTCAGCGAGGAAGCAATAGCCAGTCCGTGATTACGATCCCACCAACAACGAGGGCTATCCAAATAAGGTTATTGGCGTTGAGAGTATCGCGGCCAGCGTTGTCCTGCTTGTCCATGTGCAGGGTTATGTTTGACTGCCAAGCTTTTCCGCACAAGCCGCAGCCACCGCCGAATTCGTCTTTTCGGTTCCTGGTGTGGCTGCCCAGCCGCCCTTCTCAATGAGAGCGCGCTGGTCCCACGAAGCAGCCTTCTTGAATTCGATCAGCTTTTCCGCGGCGCCGGCTTGATGCTGGAATTTCTGGACGCAGATCGGCGTGAGCGCGACAACGACCGCGGTTTCAGCCCGTTGATTGGCCATCTTTTCGGCAGCGCTGCCAAGCGTCCATCCGAATCAGCTAAAACCCAAGATCATGATTGCTATCGCACCGGCCACCGCACCCCATGCCGCCGGCTTGCACGCTGGATGAGCCTTCATCTCTTCACCAAAGGTTTAGGAGAAACCCTGTTCTCCCTGGCAGATCGCCCGGCTAGAGAGTACCGAGGGACCAAGCGCGATCGCTAGCCTCGGAAACTACTCAGACGGCGCCCGCTCAGTGCCCATGCCCGCCGCTGCCCTTCGTCCGGGCGCAGCGGGAACCTGAGCGTCCAAGCGGTGCCGTGATTGGAGCGAACCTCTGCGCTGCCGCGGATCTGTTCCATCAGGCGGTCGACAAGCCCCAAACCGTGCCGGTTGCCGTGGCGGTTGTGAGCGAGGCTTATTCCATCGTCCCGAAACGTGATTGTGGCCTCGTCGGCCGCGAGGATTGCTGCAAGGAGATGCTGATCTTGCCCTTGCCATTCGGAAAGGCGTGTCGATAGCTGTTTGAAATCAGTTCCGCGAACGGCTCCCCAAGCTGGAGGTAGGCCGAGTTACGGGCCTTCCAACCTCTGGGTGTAAGCTATGGAATCTATTATTAAGCTTCGGAATCTACCTATAACGATCATGGGTGAGGCGAGCGATCCCCACCCGATGCAATCAAGCACTTTGCATCCCCCCGCTTAGGTAGTTTCCGAGCCTCCCGCTGATAGCGGACGCGCCTTACGCTCCGGCGCATGACAGCCGCAGTGTCAAAAAGCGCGCCAACGCCCGATGTCTAGCCCGGATGCGCCTAGCCCGGACGTGAGCGAGAACGCTGGCATGGCTGCCCAAGGACGCCGACTGGTCGCGCAGCGCCTCGGACGATCTTTCCGGCCTCGGCCGAAGGCGGTGGAGCGGAGGGCCCCGATTTATGGTATCGTTATTACATCCCGCCTTGTCCGAGAGTGACGAAGGGGCATGAGGCAAGCCCAAAACCATGACGATTAAGGAGCGCGTGCGGAGTGCCGGCGGGCGGCGACCGGGCCGCGGTGCTGCGCGACCTCCGTCTCGGCTTAACGACTTCCTGGTGGTAGGTCTCGGCGCCTCGTCCGGTGGGCTGGAGGCCCTCTACAAACTGTTCGGCGCGCTCCCTTCCGACACCGGTATGGCCTTCATCCTGGTTCAGCATCTCGATCCGACGCACGGCAGCATGATGGTCGGCCTCCTGGCCGGCCATACGGCGATGACGGTGTTGGAAGCGGCGGACGGCATGCCGATCGAGCGCGATCATGTCTATGTCATTCCGCCGGGTGTCTATCTTTCTATCAGCGAAGGCGCGCTTCGACTGACAAACCCGCGCGAACGGCACGGCGCGCGCATGCCTTTCGACTTCTTCCTGCGCTCCCTCGCCGAAGAGTACGGCGCGCGAGCCGTCTGCGCTGTCCTCTCGGGCACCGGCGCCGATGGCAGCGTCGGGCTAATGGCGATACGCGCCAATGGCGGGCTCGTTATCGTGCAGGATCCAAACGACGCCGCCCAGGCCGGCATGCCGCGCAGCGCCATCCTGACCGGCGCCGTGGATCTGGTGCTTCCGGTCGCCGAGCTGCCGGCGGCTCTCGTCAAACACCGCCACAAATCCATTCGCCGCGCGCACCTGGAGCCCGAAAGAGCGACACCGGCATCAGGCGACGGGGCCCCACTGGCCGAGATCATCGACCTCCTGCGCGCGCATACGGCGCATAATTTCGCCCTCTACAAGGAAGGCACGGTCCTGCGCCAGATCGAGCGGCGGATGGCGATGGCCTCGATCAAGAAAATCGGTCTCTACCTCGACACGATCCGCCAGGAGCCTGACGAGATCAATCGTCTCGCCAAGGACATGCTGATCAACGTCACGCAATTTTTCCGCGACGAAAAGACGTTCGAGGTCTTGGCGGAAACGATCATCCCCGAACTGATACGCCGCCAGCCGCTGGACATGCCGATCCGCATCTGGGACGCCGGATGCAGCACGGGAGAGGAGACTTACTCGATCGCCATGCTCTTCCTGGCGGAGATCGCATCAACCAAGCGAAACGTGAAGCTGCAGGTCTTCGCCTCCGACGTCGACGATGATGCACTGGCGATTGCCCGCAATGGGCTATATCCCGAATCAATCCGCAAGGACGTCTCGGCGGCGCGCCTCGAGAGTTTCTTCGTGAAGGAAGATCACAATTACCGCGTCACGCGCGAGTTGCGCGAAGCGGTGGTGTTCACCACGCAGGACCTATTGGCCGATGCGCCGTTCTCGCGCCTCGACTTGGTATCTTGCCGCAACGTGCTGATCTACCTGCGCCCTGAAGTGCAGGAAAAGGTCCTCTCGCTGTTCCATTTCGCGCTGCGCGAAAACGGAATCCTCGTTCTGGGCGCCTCCGAAGCGCTCGGCCACTTCGGCAACCGCTTCGAACCGATTTCCAAGCGGCATCGGATTTTCCGGCATCTCGGCCGCAGTCGCCCGGGCGAGGTTGCGTTCCCGATCGCGCCGGGCGAAGCCGGAAGATCGACGCCACTGCCCTCACGGCCGCCTCGGTCCCCCGCGTCGCGCACCGACACCGGCGCCCTCGCTCGGCAGGCGCTGCTCGACGTCTACGCGCCGGCTTCGGTGATGATCAATCCCAGGCACGAGTGCTTCTATTACTTCGGGCCGATCGACCGCTATCTGAAGGTAGCAGAGGGCGAGGCCAGTCGGGATCTCTTCGCGATGGCGCGCGACGGGCTACGGACAAGGCTCCGGGCGGCCGTTCACCAAGCCAGCCGCGAACATACGCGAATTGTGCTCGGCGGCGCGCAGATGGACCGTAACGGCGAAGCTGTTGCCGTCAGCGTCGCGGTCCAGCCGATTCAAACCGAGGACTCGAAGTTTCTTCTGGTCAGCTTCTCCGACGAACCCAAGCGTAAGAAAAGCGGCAAGCAGGCGGCCGAGGCCACCGACCCGCCGCGTGTCGCTCAGCTCGAGCAGGAGCTCGACGCCACCCGCAAGGAGCTGGAGAGCGCAATCCACGACCTCGGCGAAACCAATGACGAGCTGACGGCCACCAACGACGAGGCCCTATCGGTCAACGAGGAGCTTCAATCGACCAACGAAGAGTTGGAAACCTCCAAGGAAGAGCTGCAATCACTCAACGAGGAGCTCACGGCTCTTAACAGTCAGCTCAACGAAACCATCGAGCATCAACGCGCCACCGCCAACGACCTGCGGAACACTATGAACAGCTCGGAGATTGCGATGCTGTTCCTGGACGGCAATCTCGAGATCCGTCTATTTACCCCAGCCGCGAAGACGATGTTCAGAGTCATCGCTTCAGACGTCGGCAGGCCGCTCGCCGATCTTGCCCGCCGCATCAACGATCCTCACCTGCTCAACGACACCGGCGCGGTTCTTGACGGTCACGTGCCGCCGAGTCGTGAGGTCGAGACCGACAGCGGAGCCTGGTACACCCGTCGTGTCGTTCCCTATCGCACCCAGGACGATCAGGTCGAGGGGGTGGTTATCACCTTCGCCGACATATCCGAGAGGAAGAAGGCTGAACGGGCAATCGAGGCGGCGCGATCCTATTCCGACAGCATCATCAACACGATCAGCCAGCCGCTGATCGTGCTCGACGAGAAACTCCGCGTCATCTCCGCAAATCCCTCTTTCTACAACACCTTTTTCGTCGAGCCCGAGGAGACCGTCGGCCGGCAACTCGGGGCGGTCGACGAGGGCCGTCTCGATGACGCTGCGTTGCGCGACTTCCTCGACCGCCTCCGGCGCGGCGAGCGGTTCATCGAGGATCATCAAATCAATGTCGAGCTGCCGAGGCAGGGAGCGCGATCGCTACTGATGAACGCGCTTGAGATTCGCGAAGACCCCCTCGCCGGCCGCCGGATTCTGGTGACGATCGACGACATCACCGAGCGCAAAAGAACAAGCGAGGCGCTTGAAGCGGCCAGGCGCGTGGCGGAACAGGCGAGTCTCGGGAAATCGCGCTTCCTCGCGGCCGCCAGCCATGACTTGCGTCAGCCGCTGCAGACGCTCAGCCTGCTGCGCGGGATACTAGCGAAGAGGATCAAGGACCAGAGCGGCGTGAGGCTGATCGCCAAGCTCGAAGAGACGCTTGGCGCGATGTCGGGCATGCTCAATACCCTGCTCGACATCAACCAGCTCGAGGCCGGGGTCGTCCGTCCCGAAATCGCCGAGTTTCCGATCGGCACCTTGCTCGATCGCCTGCAAACCGAGTTCGCCTATCATGTGGCGACGAAGCAGCTCGTTTTGCGCGTGGTCGCGAGCGGCCTCAACGTGCGCAGCGATCCGCGCCTGCTCGAGCAGACGCTGCGCAACCTGCTTGCGAACGCGGTGAAATACACCGAGCGTGGCAAGGTCCTGCTCGGCTGCCGCCGGCGCGGCGACAAGCTGCGCATCGAGGTGTGGGACACCGGGATAGGCATTCCCGCCGGACAACTGGGGTCGATCTTCGAGGAGTTTCATCAGCTTGACAACGCCGCCCGCGAGCGCAGCCGCGGCATCGGCCTGGGTCTTTCCATCGCGCAACGCATCAGCGAACTCTTGGGCAACATCATTGATGTCCGCTCCTGGCTGGGCCGGGGGTCGGTGTTCGCCATAGAGGTGCCGCTCGGAGAGTACAGGCGGCGGCCGCCAAACGCAGCGCAGCGGGTGGAGGCGACGATCACGGGCCCCACCGGCGCGATTTTGATCGTCGAGGACGATCCCGCGGTGCGTGAGATGCTAGAGATGCTATTCGAGGACGAGGGACACCGAGCCACCGCCGTCGCCGGCGCGAACGAAGCGCTTTCGATGGCGGCGCGCGGGGCATTGCTGCCGGATGTCATTGTCGCCGATTACAACCTGCCGGGGGACCTGACCGGCGTCCAGGTCATCGCGCGGCTGCGCGAGTCGCTGCGCCGCGAAATACCGGCCATCATCCTCACCGGTGACATATCGAGCGACACCCTGCGCAAGATCGCCGATGCCGGCTGCGTCCATCTCAGCAAGCCGGCGGAGCCGGAAACGCTAACGCAGCAGATCGTCACCTTCCTTACCGCGAAGCCACAGCCAAAGAGTGAGAACGTGCGGCAAGCCGCTGCATCGGCTAACGGCTCGCGACGCACCATTTTCGTGATCGACGACGACCGCACGATCCGCGACACCTTACAGGAATTGCTTGAGGAACACGGGCATACGGCCGAGGTCTATGCCAACGGCGAGGCATTCCTCGCGGCCGACCGGCGGGATCGTGAGGGCTGCCTCGTGGTCGATGCCGTGATGCCGGGCATGGGTGGTATTGCGCTGCTCGAACGGCTGAAGGTTCGGATGCACGGCCTGCCGGCGATCATGGTGACCGGCCAGGGCGACGTTGCGATGGCGGTGGAAGCGATGAAGGCCGGCGCCGTCGACTTCCTGGAAAAACCGGTTCGCCCGGACGAACTGTTGGCGAGCATCGAACGCGCGCTGGAGCGCATCGGGGATTCGACCAAGCTCGCCGCTTGGCGCAAGACGGCGGCCGAACGTATCGCCCGCCTGACGCCGCGCGAACGCGACGTCATGGATCTCGTCGTCAAGGGACGTCCGAACAAGATCATCGCCGACGACCTCGGCATCAGCCAGCGCACGGTCGAGAACCATCGCGCCGCCGTGATGAAGAGGACCGGCGTCGCCTCGCTTCCCGATCTGATCCGCCTGGTCATGGCGGCGACCGACGACCTGCCCGCGGAAGCCTGACCTGGCGCGATAATCCACATTCCCTTAAGTGACGAAGCCGGGTAATGACGGGAATGTCGACCAGCGCGGAGTCCTCTCCCCGACAAATTCAAAAGGCACCCCGAGGGTGCCTTTTCGATGAATGTGCTTCGCGGCGGATTGTAACAATATAACTTAACGCCGTCATCCTACGGAAAATACTCAGACCGTATTTGGTCGGAAATATAGATCGTGTTATTCGGCCACGTACTCGCCGTTGCTGTCGCTGCGGTCGCGTTTTGTTGGTTGCGCCAACACGGTTTGCTCTGAACAGCTGCCTCTATGGCAGCGACCCCCGCGAGCGGGGGGCGACCGCTCAGACGACCTTGCAACTCCCGTCGGGCTACATGCAACCGGTTAATGCAAAGCGATCCGAGGCCTCGCCGGTTCGGTAGCGCAACCGAAGTCCTGCCGCGTGAAGATAGTTCGGCGGCGATGTAACGAAACCGACGCTCAACCGTTAACGGGACGACACCTCGCCAATGCTCCACCATTCGGTGAGGGCATTTTGGCCTGGGTTGCTACGAAAGATCGAAAATCCATGAACCATCTTTTAAGCGGGACGGCCTTTGCCGCCGCCCTGGCGATCGCTGCGCCGGTCTGGCCGCAAACAGCCGCGCCGGTGACGCCTGCATCTCCCGCCCCAGCCGCTGCAGTCTCAGCTAAAGCAGCCGCCGCGCCGGCAGCGCCGATCACAACGAGCGCGTCGCACAAACAGATGCATGTGCGCCACCGCGTGCACCACCATGCATACAACCACGCGGCCAACCGCTCGTACCGGCACGCGTACCGCTATCACGCGTACTATAGGGCGCGCCCCGGCGACATCGCGAACCAGCTGAATGCCCAGGAGTTGGGCCGCGTCGGCAGCAGCTCGGTTCCGGGGACGGCAAGCTCGTATAGCTGGGGCTATGATCAGGGTCCTGCGGGCTACCGCCAGCCGAGCCCGACCCAGGGGATCCCTGGCGCATGGCAGCATGTTCCGAGCGACCCGGGTCCACAATGGATCCCCGGGTATCAGTCCTCGGCCAGTTCGCATCCTCCTGGCCAAATGCGATAGCAGTCCTCGGTATTGGGAACCGCGTCGCAACCGTGCAGTCCTGGGGTAATGAGCGCGTCCGCGCTCATCATTCTGGGTGGACGCGACACTCGATTGCTCGGCCGGTTAGATCACAAATAATACCGGTCGGGCATTGACCTGGTGCACCGCCGAGTGCTGGAGCCGGCTTCGCCTCGAGTGTGAGAGCCGGCTCCTGGCGGAGCCGATGATGTTAGCGGCCCAAGTGCTTCCAGCGCAGCAATGCCTGGTGGCACGATCGTTTTCCGGTGTCAGGATCGCGGCGCGTCGTCCGCAACTTCACCTATTTGCCTGACATAGCGTGCGACGCCATCGATGGCGACGGCATAACGCCTTTCTTCGAGCGGCTGGATCACGACATTGCTCTTGTGAGTCATCGTGACAGACCGCTGTCCTACAGTGTCACGAATTCGGTCCGCTCTGCTGGCTGGCTTTTGACCAATGTCTGCTGGGGTGCCCGCTCCTCCATATCCATTAGCCGCCGCAGTTGGTCACGACCGCGTGACAGGCGCGAGCGCACCGTGCCGACGGGCACGTTAAGGACGCTCGCCACCTCCTCGTAGGGCATGCCTTCAAGGCCCACGAGCAAGATCACTTCGCGTTGCTGTGGGTGCAACCTGCCGAGAGCGGCTTCAAGATCGCGCAACTGCAGCGTCGGGATAGTATTGGACTGCACCGTCAGCTGCCGCCCTTCTTCAAGCATAACTTGGGAGCCTTCACGTATCGAACGGCGGACATGGTTGACATATTGATTGTGCAGGATGGTAAAGAGCCATGCTCGCAGATCGGTGCTGGGCTGCCACAGATGCTGTTTGGCGACAGCACGGGTCAGGCTGTCTTGGACGAGATCGTCGGCGAGAGACACATCCCGGGTCAGCGCGCGCGCATACCGGCGCAGCCGCGGGATCTGCGCTTCGAGCATCCGAGCGAAGTTAAGTTCCCGCTCGAAACGGTGCGCTTCATCCTCGCTGTTGAAGCTGATCTCAAATCCAACGCCGCTCAGGGCATTGACAACGGACTTGAACGAGGCTGGCTCAATCTGGCGGTGGTCCAGCCAGGATCGGATACCGTTCATGGTCTCGCCGAAGGACAACCCTCCGGGCTGTTTTTCGACACGCACGAGGGTGGGGGAAGCGGGCGGCATGTAGTTACCCTCCTTTGCCTGGTGAGGCGCGAGCGCTGGCTGTCTCTCAGTTGCGCTGGCTGTCTCTCAGTTGGTGCGGCGTCTCTGTCGGGGGCGCACCAATGAGCGTAGGGTATCTGACATCAACCAAATGGCGTAGAAGCGGAAACTACTCAGCATAAGCTGCTTGCCGTGTGCCGGTTCCCGGTTTCCCGCCGTTCTGTGAACGATATCGATCAATTCGACTTGTAAATCGGCAGGCCGAACAAAAAGGGGGGAGCCGAGGCGTGGAAACTCGGCAGTCCGCGCCGAGCGGTATCGGCTAGAAGCTGCGCGTCTTCGCCAAGAAGCTACGGGGTACAGACCCAAGCGATACGCGAGCAAATCCAGCAATGTCACAGTTTGAACGTAACAGGGTCCTCGACCGAGTTAGCGAGCCGATCATACTGCGCGGCAATGTCGAGAAGCTGTTGACGGATTTCTGGATGCTTCGCGCGCGCCGCCTCATCCCGAAGCCGCGCCGCTTCCTCCCGATATTGTTTAGCTCTCGCGGCGCGCATAAATCAGCCCGATAACTGGGCATGGTCTTCAAAGAGTTTAACCTTCGCCTCGTATGAGACGCTCACCGCTTGGTGGCCTGCGCCGCAAGGATAAGCCGGCTGAAACCAGCTACCCAGCTTTTCAAGTTTCATGACCGCAGTGTAGGCAGGACTCGTGAGGAGCAATCCGAGTAAGGCGCGGCAATGTGGAAAGCGCCGGCGCTGAAACTCAGTAAGACTGGCAGAAATTTGTATTGCATGCGCGACGCCTCGGTTTCCTCGCCGGTCGCGCTCCGCATCATCTTGACAGCCGCGCGATCAGGTCGGCAGGACGCTTCTCGGCTTTGGGACCTCGGAGATTTCAAGTCGGACTTTTTGTCGGGAACTCGTACACGAATCTTCCGCCGCCGCTACAGAGGGAAAAGCTCGTGAGCGTCCGCCGCGCGGCGTGATTGCGATAGTATTCCTTTGCCTCAAGTTTTGCCGTCCCATCATCAAGCGCAAAGATATCATGTCGGCGCCATAGCCCCGGCTTGTGACCTAGCCGTTTGCCGGCCTTGAAGATGTCCATTCGATATCTCGCCATGCGGCTCCGCTCCGATCCCTTCCGGTAAGGATATGGGAACCGAGCGGCGGACGCGATAGCCGCGTCAAGGGATGTTACACTGAAACTGAGCCACTACCGCAAAATCCTGGAAATCGCGGAGCGATACGAATAACTAGCGGCGATTGTCGAGAAGCCGCCCCCGCTCTGGCGATTAAGTAGAGTCCGAGCCTACCGAAGACCCGACGTCTGCCGATATCCTAGCCCGACGCTAACGATACGATCGCACAGAGAGGGCACTTTAATGTATATTTCTCTGCGAGAAAGCTGTGCAAAAGGCTTCATGAAATGGTTCGACGCTCATCAGCCCCTTATTTCCACGAAAGATGACGATGGTGACGTTGCCATAGGTGACGCTATCGCCATAGCTAGCTTGAATATCGATTACGCAGTGATGACACCGCTCGAACTGCCTCATGGTCCGTGGCTGGTGCCCGGTTTGGGTAAATGTTTGTGGTAAGGGCGGTGATCATTCTCGGCCGTCCCGCGTTAAATGGGTGGATACCCCCTGTACAGGCCCGCACGCGTGATGCCATCCGCGAGTAGATCGTATTGCTGCGCGATGTTCAGAAGCTGTAGCCGCACCTCTTCGTTAGCCACGATTTTGGCCTCGCGCCGCACGCGCGCCGCTTCTTCCCGGTAGTGCTGGCTGGTTTGCCCCACAGCAGCATAGGCGGCTCTCTCGGCGCAAAAAGCCATAGGTATATTCCGAGCGGTAGATGCCGGGCCTACGCGCTCCGATGTATGCCGATGCGCACGGGATAGCCCCGAGGGTTCTAGCAGCACCTTTCCCCCTCAATGAAGATCGAGGTGTTGCCGGGCGGACGCATACTCAGCGGAGTGCTGAAAATGGCCTGGCAAATCGTCGTCATTATCGTGGTCGGCGTAGCTGTGCTGATCTTATCCGTCACCACATTTTTAGCAGCAGCGACGCTGACGACCCGCGGTTGTGCCTCCTCTATCGCAAGCTGAGCAGGGTGCGCGGTGACGTTGGGAGAGATCTCTATCGGCTCATTCGAATGGGTAGATTCCGAGCCTACCCCATGGCCGATGATGAGACGGACAATCACGCTCCATGACCGGGTGCGGAGATCCTAACCACATGAACTGCGACGCGCCGAATCCGGCGGCGTCGGCAGCTTCATCGGAAGCCCGTCATTCCTCGCTGGAAGGTAAGTCATGACTCCACAGGAACGCGAACTGATTACCACCCTGCTCAGCCGTCTGAAGAGCACGGCAGGACAGCTGAAAGATCCGGAAGCCGATACGCTGATCCGGCAGGCCATCGCCGAGCAGCCGGACGCGCCGTATTACCTCGTGCAGACCGTACTGATCCAGGATCTCAGCCTTCATCAGGCGCAGGCCCGCATCACCCAATTGGAGAGACAGCCGAGTGGCGCAGATGCCTCCCAAGCGCCCCCGACCAGCTTTCTCGGCAGCCTGTTCGGACGCAGCCAGCGGGCGCAGCCTTCCGGGAGCGTGCCCAGCGCCGGGCCCTGGACCCACGGACCGAACGTAGCGCCGCCCCTGCAAGCCGCACCACAGGCCACCTATGCCCAACCGGGCAACGCTCAGCAAGCCGAGGCTCCCAGTACTGGCATGCTCGGCGGCATGGGAGGCGGCGGGTTTCTACGCTCGGCCGCGGCGACGGCAGCCGGCATTGCTGGCGGCGCGCTCCTGTTCCAGGGCATCTCATCGATGTTCGGGCACGGATATGCGAACAGTCTGTCTGGCGGCATGGGGATGACACCCGGCCTCGGGGAAACCGTGATCAACAATAATTACGGCGGCAGCGGGCCGGGCGGCACCGATTACGGCGGCGGATCGGATGACACCGGCACGGATTACGGCGGCGGGGGTGATCCCAGCGGAGGCGGTGATTTCGGTGGAGGCGGCGATTTCGGAGGCGGTAGTGATCCCTCCTGCTGAGTTGCCCTCGGAAAACTTTTCATGCAACGCTCGGCCGGGACGACGCTCGACAAAATGCGCTATCAGCACCCAGCTTCGTCCAGTCTCAGCTCGTGCGTAGCGGGCGGCGGGAGACTGCGCCTCTCGCCACCGCCGGCGGCGGATAACCGAAAAGCGATGAGGTGCTTGCAGAATGGCTACCACCAATGATGTTGAAGCTGCCGTGCGCTGCCTCGCACCGCAGAAGGCCGAACTCGAGGCCCAGCGAGAGACAAAAAACGCGCTGATGCGGACGCCGCAGAGGCGCAGCGCCAGCGCTTTGCGCTAGCGGGCCGCCAGTGGGCTTTGAATGACGCGAAGTACGAGCAACTCGTCGAGCTCCCATCCGATTGGGACTTTGCCGAATCTTGGCAGGCAGATCGCAACCACAAAGATAGGGCGATGAAGAGCCTGGGAGTTTTGGACGAACTGCATACGATTGCGGTTTCCAGCCTCGATGCGATGCATGCCTATTTGGCTGGCGCTCGCGATGCCTGGCAGGAGATCTCCGCACGCCTGTAGTTCAGTCCGGAAAGTGCGCGCTACCGGGCAAGTTGAGAGTCCCGCTCGCGACAGCGAAGGTTTTCCTGTTTCAGCGAAGCCTAATTCCGAACGCGGCGCCGAGCGCAAGGCCGAAGACGGCGACCATGTTGATCGGGTTCTTGCGGTGTGACCATCCGTGTCCCCTGCCATGAATGGGCTACTGCGTATCCCGCTTCGTAACTTTCGAATAACTTACCCTGCTTATCGGGACGCGCAGAGGGGAATGTCTCCTGCTGGCGCTTGAGAATCGTGGGGCATCCTCAACACGGGTGTCCGGTTTCCACCCGACCTCGCTATTCGAGGGCGTGGTCTCAAATGTCGCAAAAGGGGCGATACCGTTGAAGAAGTCTGGTTTGAAGTAATCGCGGCGGCATGGATCGGCGGTCACGCCATGCCGGTGAGCGCCGCGTCTCCTCAGGTCGCTGCAATCGGCGCTCGCGGCGGGATCAGCATCGCGAGTTTGCGGAGGTTTTGGGCGGTAGCGGCGAGGTGGAATTCGTCGCGAGCACCGTTTGGTCCTCGTAATCGCAGCCTATCGAGCTTGAGGATGCGTTTGAGGTGCGCGAACAGCATTTCGACCTTTTTCCGCTGGCAGCGGGAGGTTCGGTAGGCTTCGGTTTTGGCAATCTCGCGGGCCAGGTCACGCGCCCCTTCGTGGATCGAGCGCTGGACCTTGCGCGCCGGTTCGTTTGGGCAACACCCGGATTTGAGCGGGCACGGCCCGCAATCGTGCTTGCTGGCCCGGTAGTAGATCATGTTGTTCTTCATCACACCGCTGCGCGGCACCGTGAATCGTCGGCGGTGGCGCAGGAGGTTCTTTCCGGCCGGGCACCGGTAGGTGTCATCGACATGGTCGTAAGCGAAGTCGTCGCGCGAGAAGGTGCCGTCGCTGCGCTGGGATTTATCGAACACCGGAATGTGCGGCTCGATTCCCTGATCAAGGACGAGCCAGTTCAGCATCTCGGCTGTCCCATAGGCGGTGTCGCCGATCAGCTTGGCCGGATAGAGGTCGAAGCCATCGAGCGAGCGCTCAACCATGCGCTTTGCCGCCAGCACCTCGGCCTGACGGATCGCCGTCGTTGCTTCGACATCGACGATGATCGCGTTTTCGGTATCGATCAGATAGTTGGCCGAATAGGCAAAGAACGCTGGCCCGCGGTGCGCCGCGGTCCACCGCGTCGCCGGATCGGCCGGTGCGATGAACTTGGGCGTCACCTCGGTTGCGGCGCCGAACGCGGCATCATCGAGGACGGCGAGATATTCTTCGACGGCGCGGCCGGCCGCATCCGGCGGCAGACCCGAGGTCCCCTCGACACGGGTGCGGTCACTGGCATCGGCCTGGATCAGAGTGGCATCAACGGCGAAGCCTTCACCGCCGACCAACCCTTCGTCGATGCAGCGCTGCAGCACGGTCTCAAACAGCCGGCGCAGCAGGTCGCTGTCGCGGAAGCGGCCGTGCCGGTTCTTTGAAAAGGTCGAATGATCGGGCACTTCGCCGTCGAGACCCAATCCACAAAACCAGCGATATGCTAGGTTGAGGTGCACCTCCTCGCACAGCCGCCGCTCCGAGCGGATGCCGAAGCAGTAGCCGACGACGATCAGCATCCGAATCAGCAGCTCCGGATCGACCGATGGCCGCCCCATCTCGCTGTAGAACGGCGCCAACTCCTGCCGCAGCCCGTCGAGTTCGACAAAGCGGTCGACCGACCGCAGCAAGTGCTTCTCCGGCACATGCCGTTCGAGCGAGAACTCGTAAAACAGCGCATCCTGCCGGACGCGGCGTTCCCCCATCATTAGACCCACTCCGATCCCCCGGACCGGATTGAATCAGACCAGCCGCTCTCCGACAACTCCCGACTTCTTCAACGGAATCGGGCAATTTTAAGCATTCGAGCATCGCCGGAGAACGGCAGGCCAGCAGACGAAAGCGGTCATTCGCTCGGGCGATTGCTGGGCCTGCTATGGGCACCTGGTAAGCCCCTGAAGGCGACGAATCTATGTCCGGGGGCCATACGGCGCTAGCTTTGCATCGGCGCTGGAGATCACCCAGAGCGCTCGTCCGTGTATCGCCGTGCGGACGGGGATTAAGTAAGTGGCCTGGATGGCAAGCCGGTTCGCCGCTTAAATCGAAGCGCCTTCGGAGTTCGTGTATTGGCGTCCGTCGCTGTTGTTGCTGATAACCGGTCCATAGAGAACGCGCTGACAAGGCTTGTTGCGCTCGTGCAAGCCGCAGGCGCTGGCATGGCGAACGGATTAGTTATCCGATCCGTTGCCGGCCGCTTGAGCATCGAAGCCCCTATGGTTCGTCGCGGCGCGATGCTGATTCGGATGCCGCAAGACTGTTTGGTCCCGCTCTCGGCCCTCCGCCTTGCTCTCGTCGGCGACGAGATCGTGATCGTGTCCGCTGAACCTTCGCTCAACAAGGCCACGATCGCGATCACGGAGGCCATGTTCGCGATATACAATCTGAGCGGCAAGCTTGCGCAGCACCGCCGGACGTCTCCATGGTCGCTGATCGCCTCGCATCTCGATCTGCTATCTCACATCACACCGCCCTCTCGGGACGATTTCCCATTTTCCGCAAAAGATCTCAGGTCAGGTGACGATCAGACGGTAATGCTTGCCGCATTCCTGCATTCCAGACTGCTCACGCATCGGCCGAGCGGGCGGGTGAAGTCGAGCCCCGTCCTGGTGCCGATCACCGATTTTCTTAATCATCATTGGACAGGCGCACCGTACTCGTATGGCCGCAATCGGGCGATCGTTATGCATCGATCCGCACCTCTGCCCGGAAACGGTGATGAATGCTTCGCCAGGTACGGGCTGCACGATGCCTACGATACCTGGCTCACCTACGGTTTTGTGGACGAAGATGTGCCGTTCGTGCAATCGCTTGCCATCACGGTCGATCTCCCCGGAGTTGGCACAATTCGGTTCGGCAACGCTCCGGCGGCGCGTGAGAGCGGCGATGGCGAGCTATCGGCGCAAGACTCCGAATTCTACGTCCCTCGTATCTTCAGCAGGAAAGGAAATCACCTGACTGCTGGCGCCGTGATGATCCCCGGCCCACAGGCACCGCGAGCGCTGCGCCGCGCGTTATATACGTTGATCAGCGAACTCGGTGCTCCCCGGCGCCAGCATCGCGATCTCGTGAAGCGGGCCGAACAACAAATTCACGACGCCAATCTGACGTATTACGACGAGCTCAAATCCTGTCTGGAGAGCCTCTCGGTAGCCAACGACGCGCACAGCGCGATCCGTGCCAATTTCGTCCGGTTCTGCGAGCAGCAGGTCACCCGGATACGGAATTACCTCTCCTACGCCGCGGGCTGAATATTTATGGGATGCCCGGCGTTGAGGCTGACGCACCGCATCGTTAGGCCCCGGTCGAGGCCGTGCTGAGCGGCCCGCGAGGGGCCCTTATCACCTCGTTGCGCTCGCCGGGCCTATCGCATCGCTTGTCGCGAATCCGGCTGTGACATCGAAGATCGCAATCAAATCGCAGTTAAAAACCGCTCCCGTCACCGAGAGCGGCTGTTTCCCAAGTGTCCGCTTCGCGGTCTATCTGCCGCCGATGATATAGAAGTCTATGCCGCCCTGATCGGATGGGTCATCAAGCTTCTCGATCTTGAGAAAGGTTTTCTGCGCCCTGGGATCTCCCTTGATCATGTCGTTGACGATGCGCTTCATCCAAGCTCGACGCTTGCTGATCCGGAGCCGCTTGCCATTCTCCTGGACCCATATTCGCTTGTTCAGTTCCTTTCTGAAGAGTTCGGCCCAGGTTGGCTCGCGCTTCGGCCGCCCCTTCGGATTGCCGGACCGGCCCTTCGAGTACTGCGCGTGCTCAGGCGGGCTGCAATAGCCGACCGGAGCATGGGTGACGTCGTTCGCGGCGCATTCGTTCCGGAATTCTTCATCAGGGTGAGTTTCGGGTCTGTGTGGCATTGTAACCTCCTGAAGGTGCAGGTCGTCTCGGTAAAACGGGGGTCGATTGTCGGGCCTCACCCGCCCTGTTGCATTGCAGATCTCGCCTCACGCATCAGCGGTAATCCTGGCTGAGGTTGCAACAAGCCGGGCCGCACACGGTGCGGCCCGCGAGGGCCGCTCAGCGGGGCGGGATCTCGTCTTCACTATCGACATCATGGATTCGCAGGCCGCCTCCCTTGCGCGGCGACTCCTCGGGTTTCTCGATCATCATCAAGGTCTTCTCGCAATGGGAGTCTCCTTTGATCGCGCCGTTGACAATGCGCTTTACCCAGAGCCTGCGCTTGGTGAGGGTTATGATCTTGCCGTCCTCCTGGATCCGGATCAGCGCGTCCAGTTCTTCATTGAGCAAGTCGCGGCAGGATTCGTCCTCTTTTCGTCTCCCGCGGGGATTGCCGGACTGGCCCCTCCGCCACCTGCCATCCTTTGGGGGCCTGCCGGGGCCCACCTCGTCGGTGTGGTTTTTCGGGGTATCGCTCATCGTTCGTCTCCCAAGGTGCTGCTGATCTCATCAAAGCTGCGGCCGGTGCCCGCGTGAATGGCGGCGTCGCCCGTGTAGGCCTGCCACCGCCGGATCGCCGTATCGACATAGAGCGGGTCGATTTCCAGGGCATAGCAGCGTCGCCGGACGCGCTCGGCGGCGATCGCCGCTGAGCCGCTTCCGAGAAAGGCGTCGAGGACAATGTCACCCCGGGCGGTACTATCAAGGAGCGCATCGGCGACCAGCCGCACCGGTTTGACGGTCGGATGCAAGGCCAGGAGATTGCCTTCCTCGCTGGCACGCGAGAGCGAGCGGGCGCCGGGGTAGCTCCAGACATTGCTGCGATTGCGCCCATGCTTGCCGAGCTGGACATTGTTGCGATGCGGCGCCCGCCCGTTCTTGAACACGAAGACGAGCTCGTGCTGGCTGCGATAGAGAGAACCCATGCCGGCATTGTCCTTGGTCCAGACGCACAGGTTCTTCTGCTCGGCATAGACGCGTTTGGCCGCCGCGATGAGTTCTCCGGCATGGCGCCAATCCATGCAGACGTAATGCAGCGAGCCATCGCGGCTGTATCGGGTGAGGAGACCGAAAGCCTGCGCCAGAAATGCCGTGAAGGCCGCCTCGTCCATCTCGCCCGAGGCCATTGCAAACTCGCGGTGATGGATGGCACCGAGGCCGCTGGCATGCCCGTCGATCGGCACGTTGTAGGGCGGGTCGGTGAAAACCGCCGCGGCGCGGTCCTCGCCCATCAGCGCCTGGTAGGCCTTCTCGTCGAGGGCGCTGCCGCAATAGATCCGGTGCGGCCCCAAGAGCCAGAGGTCGCCCGGGCGGCATATCGCCGGTCCTTGTTGCGGACTGGGTAGCTCGTCGTCGTTGTCCGGCTGAGGAGTCGTGCCCTCGATCAACAGATCGATCTCGCCGATCTCAAATCCGGTCACATCGAGGCTGAAATCAAGATCGAGCTCGGACAGCACGCTCAGTTGCTCGCCGAGGAGGCGGTCGTCCCAGGTTGCGATTTCGGTCAGCCGGTTGTCGGCGATCGCGAAGGCCTTGGCCTGCTCGGGTGAGAGGTGCTCGAGGCTGATCGTCGCAACCTTCACCAACCCCAGCTGCCGCGCTGCCAAGAGCCGGCCGTGCCCGGCGATGACGCGGAGATCGGCGTCGACGAGTATCGGGACGTTGAAGCCGAAGGTTCTGATGCTTCGAGCGATCTGCGCGATCTGTTTTTTGGTGTGCGTTCTGGCGTTGCCTGGGTCCGGCTTCAGCAGTCAATCGGCTGGTAGACGATAGCAGGCAGACGGGCGCGCATCTCATCGCGGTTACCCGCGACTAAGTTCGCCGTCATATCTGAAAACTCCAGGGAGGTGGCTGCCAGCCCGACGTTCGTCGGGCTGGCAGGGAGGGCCTATACAGCCGGTCTCACCTGCTACGGTCGTAAATCAAATTCGCTTACTTGATAGTTAAGACGAACCAGCTTGGGATGGTTATTGGCGCTTCGATGTCGTGTGCGGCGCGCCGACTCCGACGGGACCCAAGCCCACCTCGTTACGGCGACGCAGGTATGGCTGAGCACCGTTAAAAATTTCGAAGCCGGCCGAATCCTCCCATCCCTGGCTAACCTCTTAGCGATGCAGCGGGCCTTGGAGGCCGCCGAGGTTGAATTCTTGCCCGGTGATGCGGTCCGGTTGCGGCCGGATCCGATCACGTTCGGCTCGGATTATCTCGTTGATCGGTACAGGTTCCGACTAATCGCCTATCTGCATGACCGGGAACTCATCGGCGATGTCTCCCGAGAAGCCCGCGACGATCACGCCAAGCTGGTCGGCGCTTCAATCCCCGAACGGCGTGCACGTTTTCAGAATCAACGCGTCGAATTTGAAGCCTGTGCGGAAGATTTCCTGCGCAGCCAGGCGCCAAGCATCGACCGCGTCATGATCGACACCGAGACGTTTCACGAAAGGCGGCAGCGCTGCGGCGAGCTCGTCGCTCAAGCTCGATGAGCTTTAAATAAAAATCTGCCCTTCGCACTCGGATCGCTGATCGGTTGCGCCTCTTGCTATTTGCAGGAGAGTGCCGGTTCCCCGCCATGCCCCTCGAAACGGGATACAGTGCTCCCTGCTACCCCGCAACAGTCTCCCTGCTGGCCGATTTAGGGAAACCCCGCTTCAAGTCCTGGAAAGCTAATGAGAACTTTGATCAGGATAGGGGCCGATGGGCGGAAAATCCAAATTCCTCCCTGCTAATTCCCTGATACCAGGTCAAGAGGCTCCAGAGACGAGTTCGCTCGAGACTGTCCCCTCCGCCAGTCGCTTGCTCTTCACCACATTCCTGAAGGTGCCGTGGTACGCGGCTAGAGCGAGCTGACGACGCATGCCCCTGCACCTCGCTCGGCGAGCGGACAGCCGATCGAGTTGCCGATGCAGCGGCAAGCTGGGGCGGATCAGCTCGCCGTAATGGG
>Ga0185299_10003138_pt1 | contig 22913 bp, 23 predicted proteins | sample PaiPotPPA55metaG_FD_128002 | JGI IMG/M metagenome (GOLD analysis project Ga0185299, IMG submission 128002) | Iron sulfur acid spring bacterial and archeal communities from Banff, Canada, to study Microbial Dark Matter (Phase II) - Paint Pots PPA... ... | reverse complement strand
CGCGGCGAGTGTTATTTCACCCTTGCGCTTCGCTATGACTTCACCTCCATCAGGTTGTCAAAGGGACTTTCACCCTCGAGCTGTCGAACATGCTCGGCACACCAAAAAAACCAGTCCGGTATACCCGGACTGGCGACATCAACGACTGAATTACTTCGTTACTGCGGTGGTGCTTTGTCCTTGTCCTTGTTCTTCTTGTCCTCGGGTGGAGGAGTCGGTTTTTGATTTCGCTGTTCCGGGGGTCGGGTCGGCTCCGACGGACGCGCTTCCGGACGGGGAGCAGGTTCGCTCCGCGTGTCCGGTCGAGGCGCTGGCGCAGGTCGGTTCTCATTACGAGGAGTGGCGTCCGGCCGGTTCTGCGGTGGGACGTTCTCTTGCCGGGTTTGCGGCGGACGAGCCGGTTGCTCCGGTTGAGCTCGCGGCGTTTCTGGACGTGTGTTCTCTGGACGCGCACTCGGGCTCTGCCGCGGCTGCTCCGGAGTCTGCTCTGGCCGGTTAGCCGACGGCGGACGCGGAACCGACTCGCTCGGGCGATTATTCTCCGGTTGCGCCGGACGGTTTGGCGGTGCCGGTCGGTTCTCGGGCGTTACCGGGCGGTTGTTGTCCGGTTGAACCGGACGGTTTTCCGGGGCCGCCGGACGATTGTTCTCAGGAACACCCGGCCGCGGAACATTGCGATTGTTGTCTGCTCCCGGACGATTCATCGGAGCAGCAGGCTCTCCCGGAGTACTGCGATTGTTATCTGCTCCCGGGCGATTGTTTTCGGGTGCTCCCGGCTGGTTGTTCGGCGCTCCCGGACGATTGGTGTCTGGACCGCCGGGCCGCGGAACATTGCGATTGTTGTCTGCTCCCGGACGATTGTTTTCTGACGCTCCAGGCCGATTCGCTGGTGCAGGCGGCTGTCCTGGAGCATTACGATTGTTGTCTACTCCCGGGCGGTTTGCCGGAGCACTAGGCTGATTCGCGGGCTGTCCCGGACGCGCGCTTACATTGTTGGTCGGAGGAGGATTGGCGCCGCCACGGGCACCACGCTCCAATGGTTTGGCCTCGGTTGGCGGTGCAGACTTAACCGTCTTCACCGGCGGCGGAGCAGGCGGACGCTGATTTCCACCTCCCGCGACTGCCGGTGGACGATTCACCACTGTAGGCTGACGGGTAGCCACCACTTGCCGATTGATTGCCTGCTCTGGAGGCCTGTTTTGCACCAGGTGAGCCGGACCGATAACACTCTCGCGCTGTGGCTGTATGTTCCTGGCTACATCATGAGTCACCGGCGCAGCCGCCAACTGCCGAGCGTCCACCCGCACTACGTTATCGTGCACCGGACGCGCATTCACAAAGGTGTCATGGTTCACCACGGTCACGCTGTTCGTCACTCGCTGGTTAATGTAAGTAACGTTTGTGACGTGATTCACGGTCACGTTGTTGTAGACGTTTGTGACCTGGGTGACATTCACCCTTGTATTGGTAACATTGACATTCTCAACATAGCGCGGACTGGTGCGGTACCACGGAACGAATACTTCTCCGGGCCCCAGTGGAAACCATCCTACCCCGCCCCCGCCGCCGACTCCGATTCCGATGCTAAAGCCGCCACCGCCAACGAAAGCCACGAGCGCCGGTGAATAGACCGGCCTGACCGCGACCACTACCGGTCCCGGTACCCAGCACCAACTGCCTTCTACAGATGCCCATCGGCCGTAGTGGAATGGAGCGAAGCCCCAAGGTTCTTGTTCGACCCAAGTCCAGCCCCAGGGAGAAACATAAGTCCAGTTACCGTAGCGATACGGCGCCCAATCTCCCGGAACCCCAGATGGCGTCCAGACATTTCCGTACCCGGCTACTTCGTGCCAACGGCCATAATCGTCCAGATCTTCGTAGCCAGTCATTTCCTCGGAAACGTACTGTCTGCTGCGTACTCGGTCTTCGCGCTGGTCCCGCGACAGGGCCCACCGTCCAAAATCATCGGGTTCGCCGATTTCTCCGACGTCGTAACTTAATTGATCAACTCCGGTGAATGCGCCCTGCTGACCGGCTTGCAAGCGATAGGAATCTCCTGCGCCGCCAGTAATTTCAGACCTTCCACGCCACACGGTTGCTACGGTTTGATCGCCATTTTGGTTAACGTCCAAGCGAAATTCCCCTGCCTGTTCCACATTGAATGCCAGGTTTGGGGAATCGACTTCGAACCGGTCGTCGCGGTCAAACCGACGCACCCGGAAATACAGTGAACCGGTAGACAAGCGAAGTTGCGTAACGTCATTTCCTAGGTCAAGAAAGGTTAAACTGGTTTCTGGTCCCAGCCGGATCGAAGTCGACCCGATCTGCACTTCCGCCCGCGAATCCCTGTCCACCCACAAATTGTCACCTGTGGTCAGTGGCCGGTTAGGCACAGCGTCAAGCCAATCACCCTCGCCGCCCGGTTGGAATGAAACTGAGCCCTGAACAAAGCCGATGCGTCCGGCGCGGGTTGGTGGATCCTGATAGTTGTCTTGCGCCCAAGCTGATGGCGCGATGCGCAGCAGCAACAAAATTGCAGCCACCAGTGCTAAAACGGACAATTTCCTATTACTGTTCATTGGCATTCCTTCCTGCGGCTTCCAGCCCGCTCGATCGGTATCATATTCATAAAAAAGACGCCCACATGTTCAATTGTGCTCATTTACGCGCACCCGCGAACCCATAGTCATTAAACCCTCGCCAACCAGACAAGTTCCATACGGTGAGCAGGGTAAACTGCCAAGAGCGGAGTGGTAGATGGATATGCATGAAATGACTGGGGTTATGCGAAGACGCTGTCTGAAACGCCGAGCTTATTGGGCTTTTGATTGCAGAGGCTTGGTGTAGATTAAGGTAGCGAGCACCGAACGGCATGAAGCAAAATGCAATCGCTGCTGGATTGAGCTTAGTTGTGGGGCTTCCCCTGGAGTGGATTGCCGCCATGCTCCTTACCCCGGTGCTCTGGCGGCTAGAACCGATTCTCCACATCGAACTCGCAGGCCACTCCGGCCCCTCGGATTGGGTGTTTTATTTGGTGTGGGCAATCGTGCTTCCAGCACTCTTCTGGCTGGTCAGATTCGTAATTCTCCCGCGACGCGAGGCTTCTCTTCACGTTGATCCGGGCAAGGCCAGCGAAAATCGCTAGCTCACCGTCTGCTCCGCCAGCACCTTCTCCCGCTCTTCAGCGTCCCGCTGCTCCTCGCGTACGGTCGTTGGTAGCGCCAGTTCGAGCACTTCACGGATGGTCTTCACATAATGCACATTCAGATTTTCCAGTTGTTCGGGCGTCAGGTCTTCATCCACGTTCATCTTGTTGTCAGCCGGAAGAATCACGTCGTGAACTCCCGCACGCTTGGCCGCCAGAACTTTCTCTTTGATTCCGCCCACCGGCAACACATTCCCGCTCAGCGTGATTTCACCCGTCATCGAGGTCAATGGCCTTACCGGACGATCTTTCAATAAAGAGACCAGCGCCGTGGCCATGGTCACGCCCGCCGACGGCCCGTCCTTGGGAATCGCCCCAGCCGGAACGTGAATGTGAATATCGTGATCGGCAAAAAAGGCTTCGTCAATTCCGAGCGGCCCGGCATTGGACCGCACCCAAGTCAAGGCCGCCTGCATAGATTCCTGCATCACCTGACCGATTTGCCCGGTCATGGTGAAGCCGCCCTTTCCCTTCATAGTATTGGCTTCGACGAACAAGATATCTCCGCCCGAAGGAGTCCAAGCCAAACCGACCACTACTCCGGAACGCTTGGTGCGTTCGGCAATTTCGCCTTCGCTGCGGACTTTGATTCCACCCAGAAATTCCTGAATGATCTCCTTCGTGACCACCAATTTTTCGGTCTTGCCTTCCGCCAAACGCCGTGCCTGCTTCCGGCAAATGGTCCCGATGTTGCGTTCCAGGTTGCGAACACCCGCCTCGCGCGTGTAATGCCGAATCAGATAGCCCATCGAATCGTGCGGAAATTCAATCTGCTCCGCGGTGATTCCATTCTCTTCAATTTGCCGCGGCACCAGATACTGGAAAGCGATGTGGACTTTCTCTTCTTCGGTGTAACCCTGCAGCTCAATAATCTCCATGCGGTCGCGCAACGGCTCCGCCACGGGATCAAGCATATTCGCCGTCGTAATGAACAGCACTTTCGATAAATCAAAAGGCACGTCCAGATAGTTGTCGCGGAACGTCGCATTCTGCTCCGGATCAAGCGCTTCCAGCAGCGCCGAGCCGGGATCTCCGCGGAAGTCGCGCCCGACTTTATCAATTTCGTCGAGCATGAACACCGGATCTTTCGTCTCCGCCCTGCGAATGCCCTGAATGATCTGCCCCGGCAACGCCCCAATATAAGTGCGGCGATGTCCGCGAATTTCAGCTTCGTCGTGAACTCCGCCCAGAGAGATACGGACGAACTTGCGTCCCAAAGCTCGTGCAATCGAGCGGCCCAGCGAGGTCTTGCCCACTCCCGGAGGCCCAACAAAGCACAGAATCGGCCCCTTCATGGATGGCTTCAATCGCCGCACCGACAAGAAATCCAGAATGCGGTCTTTCACCTTTTGCAGGTCGTAGTGGTCGGTGTCGAGTATCTCTTTGGCCTTGAGAATATCCACTTCGCCGCCGGAAGTTTTCGCCCACGGCAGCACGGCAAGCCATTCCACGTAATTTCGTGTGACGCCATAGTCCGCAGCCATCGGCGACATACGTGCCAGACGGCCCAATTCTTTCAGAGCCTCCTTCTTTACGTCGTCAGGCATTCCCGCGGATTCAATCTTCTGCCGAAGTTCCTCGGTATCGCGCTGCCCTTCATCCTGCTCGCCGAGCTCTTTCTGGATGGCTTTCATCTGCTCGCGCAGATAGTATTCGCGCTGGCTCTGCTGCACCCGGTCCTGCACTTCGGACTGGATCTTATTTCGCAGTTGCTGGACTTCAAGTTCCTTGGCCAGATGCTGGTTCACCTTTTCGAGGCGCACCCGGACATCAGTAGTTTCAAGCGTGTCCTGCTTGTCCGCAGTCGACAGCGATGGCAAAGACGAAGCGATGAAATCCACCAGCCGCCCCGGCTCCTCAATGTTCATGGCCACCGTCGACAGTTCGTCCGACAAAGTCGGAGACCCGGCCACAATCTGCTGGAACAGCGTGAGCACGTTGCGCTGCAGCGCTTCGACTTCCGACGTCTTCGGCGGAACTGCCTCAGGCACCGTCTCCACCGTCGCTTGCATGTATGGGGTAAGCTGCGTAAATTCCTTCAGCCGCACCCGTTCCAGACCCTCCGCAAAAACGAACAGGCTCTGGTTCGGCATCTTCACAACTTTGTGCACCACCGCCAGGCTGCCTACGGTATAAAGATCGGTCGGCTGCGGAACGTCAACCCTAGCCTCGCGCTGCGCCACCACAATAATGGTCTTATCTTCGCCGAGCGAGTTGATGAGCTGCACCGAGCTCTCGCGACCCACCGTCAGGGGCAACACTGCATGGGGGAACAGTACGGTGTCGCGCACTGGCAATACTGGGAGCGATCGGTTATCTTTCTCTTTATCTTGATCTTCAGCCATATTTTTCCCATCGCGCGCTATGCGTTTGCTATCTGCGCAAAAGTCTTGCCGTTTTTCTTGAGTGTATCTTACTCAACTTTGATGTTTTGTTTCTCTGGAAGATTCATCCGCGACCGCACTTCTTTCCGACCTTCGCGCTCCCTTTGTATTTCCGATTAATAGGTCTCCGCCGCCGCAGCGAGGCCAAGTTTCTCCCCTCAACCACTCAAGCCTTTGGATTCTAAACCTCCCTCCGCGGTTTGTGTGAGAACGAAGGGCCCTGCCAAGATGCACGAAAGACTTGCCGTCAGGCTTACGCCGACCCTCCTGGTCCTGACTGTGTATCCGGAAACCCAAAGGGGCTCGCGGGAAAGAACTCAGAAGGAATTCTCGGTGGCTCGAGCAAGGGGTCTCAAAGGCAGGTACCCGCTAACTTCTCTGGATAGCCAACGTCTAAACTCTTTCTTGGGTAAGACTTCGTTGAACCTGGAAAGGAAAAGTGATCCAGCGATCTGTTCTTCGAGTGGCGACGTTCGGCATACTGTCTTTCATCGCTGTGCAACGATCCCCGGCGAAGGCATTGCATTCCAAGACCCCCGCGAACGACGTTGAGGCAGTCATTTCCCACGCTGCCGAGGAATTTTTCAAGAGTTCACCGCAAGCCGTCGGGGTGTTTTCAAGGACGGAAAAACATACACTTACAATCGTGGAACGATAGAAAAGGGGAAAGAGCATCTGCCCACGGCCCACACCCTGTACCCCATTGCGTCCATCACCAAGACCTTCACTGGAACTCTTCTGGCGCAGGCCGTGATCGAAAAGAGATTGAAATTCGACGACGATGTTCGCAAATATCTAGACGGCGATTACCGGAATCTTGAGTTCCAGGAACATCCCATACAGCTCGGCTATCTCGTCAACCACAACTCCGGATTGCCGTTTAATCTATCGGACATCCCCGAAAACCGGCCTCCATTCACCTCCCCCGTATCGCCCAAGACTCGGGAAATGCTGGACCAGTACAGCCGCAAAGACTTCCTGGCGGATTTGCACAAAGTGGAACTCAAGACAGTTCCCGGCGAGAAATTCAGCTACTCAAATACCGCCGCCGTGCTTCTCAGCATTGTCCTGGAACGCGTCTATGGAGCGCCTTACGATGAACTCGTTAAGCAAAAGATCGCTAAGTCTCTGGGCATGGCGGACACCACTATCTCCGTGAGCAAGTCGCAAACCGGCAGGCTAGCAAGAGGTTACGACGAGCACGGTGGGATCGTCCCTTGTCCCACGGAAATGCTGCTGGGCGCTGGAGCGTTGAAGTCCACAGTGTCCGACTTGCTGAAATACGCTCGTTGGGAGCTCGCCGAAGAAGACCCTGCCGTGAGAGTTTCGCACGAACCGCGTTTCATTCTCACCGACAATTTTTCGGTCGGACTGAATTGGCAGTTCGCGGCATCTGGCAGGAGGGAAACCTCCGCGGCTTCGTAAGCATGTGCATGACTTTCCGAGTTGCATATGGCCTTGGTTTTTCTCGCAAACGAGGACGACCCCAAGTCCTCACACGCGCTCTCCCTTATGGCCAATCAGATTGCCACGACGCTGGACGCGAGGTCGTCGCCTCTAAACCCATAAGGTCTCACGCCGCCGGATACACTCCCAGCACCTTCACCATATCCGCCACCGCCTTCAACTGCATTAGCGCTCCCTTGGACAATCGGTCGTCTCCGCGCAGAAAGTCGGCATAGAAAACGTACTCCCAGGGCCGCCCGCGAATAGGGCGAGACTCGATCTTGCTCAAACTAATATCGCGTTCCGTGAACACACCCAAAGCCCGATGCAACGCCCCCGGAACGTTCTTCAGCCCGAACGCGATGGAGGTCTTATTGGCCCCCGGCAGAACGCGCCTCTTTCTCCGCAACAAAAAAAAACGCGTGAAGTTCCGCTTATCGTCTTCAATCCCCGCTGCGAGGATGCGCCCCTTGTACACCGACGCAGCATGACGGCTGGCAATCCCCGCCGCGTCGCGCAACCGGCTCGCGATTACATGCTTCACGCTCCCCGCGGTGTCGTAAAACGGCGCAGCTTCAATTCCCGAATTCTTACGAAAAAAATCTCGGCACTGATCAAGCGCCACCGGATGCGAAAATACGCGGCGAATCTCCGCTTGCTTCACTCCCGGCGCCGCAATCAGGTTGTGCACAATCCGCAAATGAAACTCGCGCTGGACGAACACATCACGCGCCAACAGCAAGTCGGCGTGTTCCGTCACGGTTCCAGCCAATGTATTTTCGATGGGAATCACCGCGATCGGGACTCTTCCCGCTTCCAGCCGGTCGAAGACTTCCGCCGACCGCGCACATGGAACAATGCTGCAACCCGGCAGCATCCGCCGCGCCGCTTCGTGGCTGAACGATCCCAGCTCTCCCTGGATGGCAACTTTCATCTCAGCACGCCGGTAGACACAACCGGCAAAAGCAAATCCTTTTCCAACAGCAGAGCGTCCATGCCGTTTGAATAGTATCGGGGAATAGTCTCGAGGACATTGTAACCGCGCCGTTTGTAAAACAAGAGTGCGGCGACATTGTCCACCGCAGTTTCCAATCGGACCAACTGACACTGCGCGGAGCGCAATCGCAACTCCGCAGCGTCGAGCAGCGCCGAACCCACGCGATGCCGGCGTGCCTCGGGACGGACATCAATCGTGATGACGTGTCCAATCTTCCGCCGTCCGCACTCCGCTACCAGAAATCCAAGCACCCGGTGTTCTTCCTGGGCCTCGCCAGCCCGCTTCAGAACCTCGCCATCACGGCCACGATTCACGCTGTTCGCATCAACCGACTCTGCCGCAGCCTCGGCGACCAGCGTAAAAGCTCCCCCGCGCCGCATATACGCCCTCAGTTCGTATCGCGAATAGGCAATTCCCGGAGCAAAGCAGGACTGATCAATCTTCCAAAGCGTGTCGAACTCTTTCGGCCGGTGGTCGCGGACTGTGTATCGCACCCGCTTATTCTAGCCGCGCATCCCACGCCGCGCCGCAAGGTTCGTACAATCAGCGACTTACCGTACTCGGGAAACTTTGCGAAAATATACAACGAAAATGTTGCTCGTTTGCACCCCAAGTCGTACCATTCGCATCTGAGGAGTTTGTGGTGCGTCTCATCGTCATCGCCGCGTTGTGCGCCGTCGCCGTGGACGTGGCATGGTTCCTCGTCTTCGCCCATTACAACCGCCGCAAAGGGATTTTGGTACTGCGCTGGGTGGAAGCCGCCTGTGCCACTGGCGGCCGCGTCCTGGATACTAAATGGCTCAGCAAAAGCTGCCTGCAAGCCCATGTCAGTTTCGCGGCTCAGTGGTTTGAAAATGCCCGTGTCACCGTGAAACTTTTGCCGCGGCCCATTCTTATCCAGTGGCTTGTATGCTTGTGGCGGCGGCAGCGCGAAACCGTCACCTTCGAAGCCGACTTGGATGATTCTCCAACCTTCCATTTGGAGATTTCGCGCCACCGATGGCTGACCCAAAAACCAAAAGAAGTTTCCAGTCCCACCCGCAATTGGACACTCTCCAAGCCCGGCCCGGTAGTCCTGACCACGCGCACCGAATGGACCCACGAGCTTACCCCGGTCGTGAACACCCTCATGACCTCACGGGGCCACAATCTGCTGACGGTACGCTTCCGCCCCGACTCGCCCAATCTATCAGCAACTATTCCTCTCGATGCCCTCTCCGATGAGGAAACCACAGCGGCATTCCTGAGCGTGCTCCGAGATCTGGCTGCCGGCGCTTCGGCCTCTCGGCATTAGCGTCTTTCCCGAAATCACAAGTTCTCACAATTTCCCTTCCGGCCCGAGAATTTCCGTGCTATGCTGCGCGGCAAATGCGAAACCTACCGACGCCGCAGTTTGGGACCGCAGAATTTGCGGGTGTGGCCGGAACCGAGCATTGCCAGTTCTGCCATCAGCCCATTAGCCGCCGCTACTATCGCGTTAACTCCGCCATGGCCTGTGCCGCCTGCGGTGAGCGTGCGCAACATGAATTACCCAAGGACAGCCATGCTCTGTTTATACGTGGCTTGATTTTCGGCATTGGGGCCGCGATCCTGGGCTTAATTCTGTACGCTACGTTCGAAATTGCTACTGGTCTGATCATTGGCTATGTGTCGCTGGCGGTCGGCTACATTGTCGGTAAGGGAATCAAGATGGGATCGCAGGGTGCAGGCGGCCGCAAGTATCAGATCACCGCCGCAGTTCTGACCTATGCCGCTGTTTCTCTGGCGATCGTGCCGGTTTTAATTTCGCAATCTATGAAAATGCCGAATGCACCGCAGGTAAGCTTGAGGCAACTCGCGTTCTATGGGCTGGCTTCGCCTGTTCTGCAATTGCAGGATCCTTTCCACGGCTTGATCGGCCTGGTAATTCTTTTTATAGGAATTCGGATTGCCTGGAAATTGGCCGCTGGAACCGAGACCCAAATCTTCGGCCCCTTTGAAAGCGCGCCAGCCACACCCTGAAACCTGATCCGTGTCCACCATCACACCCGAATTCATTCGCAACTGCTCCCGCTGTTCAAACGAACTCCCGGCGGGAGCGCTGGCGTGCGAGAAGTGCCATGCCCTGGTGCATGCCAGCGAATTGGAGCGCATCGCCGCAGACGCAAAAGCCCTGGAGGTGAAAAACGAACTGCGGCAAGCGCGCGAGCAATGGCTCATGAGTCTGCCGCTGCTGCCCAAAGGATCGAAGCAGGCAGACTGGGTCCGCGATCACGCTCTCGCGCTCGACGCAGCTGCCGATCGGCAACAAGTTCCGGAAAGCGAAAACAAGTGGGCGCAAAAACTCGGCCCCGTCGGCCCCATCGCAATCGTTCTGGCGAAGAGTAAAGCTGTTCTGGCGGCCATCTTCAAGCTGAAATTTCTCCTCAGCTTTGCTGCATTCTTCAGCCTCTATTGGGCGCTCTACGGAGCCGCTTTTGGCCTCGGCTTTGCCGCTCTTATCCTCATCCACGAAATGGGCCACTTCATTGACGTGAAACGCCGCGGCTTGCCCGCGGAGATGCCCGTGTTTCTACCCGGGTTCGGGGCCTACGTACGCTGGCGGGCTCTCGGAGTTTCGCTGGAGACGCGCGCCGCTGTCAGTCTTGCCGGACCTCTGGCCGGCGCAATCGCCGCGGTTGCGTGCGGCGTAATTTGGTGGAAAACCGGCAACTCCATCTGGGCAGCATTGGCCCGCTCCGGCGCCTGGCTCAACGCGATGAACCTAATCCCAGTGTGGATGCTCGATGGCGGTCAGGCAGCCCTGGCACTCAGTAAGCTGGAGCGCATCGGGCTACTGACTCTCTGCCTGGCCCTGTGGGTATTCCTGGGCGAGAGTGTTTTCTTTCTGGTTGCGATCGGCGCGGCCTATCGCGTATTCACCAAAGACGCCCCGCCTCATCCCAGCCTGGGTACCAGCGTCTATTTTGCCGCGGTGCTCACATGTCTAGGCGTGGTGATGTGGATGATGCCAGGCCAGGGATTCGGTCCGCGGTAATTCACTCCTTCTTAGCTTCGAACCGGTACCCCACCCCGCGCACCGTAAGCAGGTGCCGCGGGCGAACAGGATTGTCCTCCAGATAACGACGCAGGCGCACGATGAAGTTGTCTATGGCGCGAGTGTCGGTGTCTTCGCGCAGCCCCCAAACCTCTTCCAGAATAGATTTCCGCGACACCACCCGCCCACGATTCCGTACCAGATGCCGAAGCAGATCGGCCTCCATCACCGTCAGCTGCGTGGTCGTGCCCTTCACGCGGAGTTCCAAATTGCCAAAATCAATCGTCTTCCCATCAAACGTGAACTCGCCAAATTCGTCCGCCGCGTGATTGGACGGCTCCGCCACCGCCGGCTCCGACGTTTCGGCATGGCGCATCCATTCCCGCCGCCGCAGCAGCCCCTGCAACCGGGCAAGAAGAATTGGAAGCTCAAAGGGCTTGGGAAGATAATCGTCCGCGCCCGAGGCAAAGCCCTGCAGAACATCTTCCGGACGCCCGCGAGCCGTAAGCATGAGAATGGGAATAAAGTTGCGGGCCGCGCGTAGATCTGCCGCCACCGTAAACCCGTCTTTTCCAGGCAGCATCACGTCCAGCACCATGGCGTCAAACGCCTCGCGTTTGGTGAGCAGCAGGTCGAGCGCGGTTTCGCCGTCGCCGGCTACCTGCGCTGTGTGTCCTTCGGCATTGAGGTTGAACTGCAGACCATTGGCGAGGTGTGCCTCGTCTTCCACGATAAGAACCCGGCTCACGAAGTTCTCCGTGGAAGCTCAAGAATCACAGTTGCGCCTTTGCCCTCGCCAGCGCTCTCGGCCGACACCCGCCCCCCGTGCCGCTTGGCGATGGTTCGCACTAGAAAGAGGCCGAGGCCAGTTCCTCTCACCTGGGCCAGAGCGCGTCCGGGAACACGGTAAAAGCGCTTGAAGATGCTTTTCAGTTCGTTGCGAGGAATCCCCATGCCGCGATCTTGCACTCGCAAGATAAGGCGTTCCTGCTCACCCAAACCTAATTGCACGGAAATATCAACCTGGCTTCCGGAATACTTCACTGCATTGTCCAGCAAATTCGAAACCGCTGTACGAAGGTCCTCCGGATCGCCGGTCACCTCCGATCCCCGGCCATTCAACGAAGATTCATAACGCAGAGCTCCCGGCGGCAGGTGATAGCTGTTCCGCGCCGTCTCCACGCACCTCTCCACGAGAGTGGCAAAACTAACCTCTACGTGCTCCGCCTTGCGCGCCCCCGCTCTACCCGCCTTGAGCACCTGCTCCACCGTATTGCTGAGCCGATCGGTGTCCTCAATCATCAGACGATAAAAATCCCGCCTTTGCACCTCTTCGAGTTCCCTCCGTTGCAGCGTCTGCAGATAGAGGCGGATCGAGGCAATCGGAGTCTTCAGTTCGTGAGTTACTGCATTGATGAAGCTGTCGTGCTGCTCGTTCTTCCGGATTTCGCGGACCAGAAAGCTGGTATTGAGGATGAGCACGGCAGCGATGGCCGCGAAGAAGATGATCCCGAGAAGTACTTTAATGCCTTCCTGCCAGTTCAGGATTATCCAGCCGAAGCCAACCCCCACGACCGTGGCGGCCAGCAGCACTCCCAAGGAGAGAAAGAAGAAGATCTTTCCGCGCCGGGTGATCCGCATATGAGGATTCTAACGCGGCGAATCGTCAAGCGGCAGAAAGGCTAAACCAGGCGGCACCTGGCACAGCGGATTTCGCGTTTGCCAAGCGCTTCGGGGATTAAATTGAAACCAGCTCCGGCTCGGCGGGAGCCAGCTTTTCCTGCTCGTGTGCCCGTTCCATCGGATGTGCCGGCTCCTGCTCGCGTAATTCTTCAAGCTTCACCCGATATACATGTCGGGCCAAGCCGAGCTTTTTCAGGGCCCAGATTCCGTACCAGTTTAGATCAATCTCGTACCACTTCAGCCCATGGCGCGCCGAAACCGGATGCGCGTGATGATTATTGTGCCAGCCCTCGCCAAAAGTAAGCAGCGCCACCCACCAGCTATTGGTGGAGAGATCGCGAGTGCGAAAGCGTCTTGTGCCCCAGCTATGCGTGGCCGAGTTCACCAGCCATGTGCTGTGCAGGCCGATTACGGTGCGGAAGAACATTCCCCACATCAGAAACGGAAGCCCGCCCATTGCAAACAGCGCGATCCCAAGCACGATCACAGGCACGTAGTGATACTTAGTGATCCAGATGTGGTAGCGCGACTTCGCCAGATCAGGAACATAGCGCGACAGCGTTTGCGTGTCCTGATGCAGGCTCTTGCCGGTCAGAATCCATCCCGCATGCGCCCACCATTTGCCATCAACCGGCGAATGCGGATCGCCTTCTTTGTCAGAAAACTGATGATGAATGCGATGCGTGGCCACCCAGAAAATCGGCCCGCCTTCCAGCGCCAGAGTCCCACAAGTCGTCAGGAAATACTCTACCCATTTCGGTGTCTTATACCCGCGATGCGTCAGCAGCCGATGGTAGCCCATCCCGATTCCCATGCCGCCCGAAATCCACCACAGCAGCGCGGACACAAAAAAAGCCTTCCACGTAAAAAAGAAAAGCGCCGCAATCGCCCCTACGTGAAACGCCACCATGAAGCCGGTTGTAATCCAATTAATTTTGTTGTCATCGCGCTTTTGCCGCGCCGCGCCTTGCAGGTCTTCGATTTTCACCGGCTGGATCTTCACGGGGATCTCCTGACTTCTGTTGTGGTAAGGCTATTTCTAAGTTAGCAGCGCACCTTATTGGACCGGTGTAATAGTTCTGTAATAGGCGGGAAAGCGTAGTTACTCCGGTAATCCACAGTAGGAAATTTCCCGCAATGGCGCCGCCCGCACTCAACCCGCGAGGGTGCCTGATTTCCTCGCGTTCTTTGCGAGCACAGAAAAATTTCCAGCCCGCGTTACATGTCGCGCGATGGGCGAAACTGGGTAATCCCAGAAGTATTTTCGGCAAAAGTATTTTCAGCCACGAAGCGGCTTCAGAATAAGAAGAAAAGGGGCAAAAGAAAAGGACCTTCTAGTCTAGTTAATGGTTCAACGGAGGTATGGGCAAATCACGAGGAATCACAGTCGCAATGGGAGGCACAGGTTTTCCCAGCAAAGCGTCAGCCAGCCGGATCCAGCGTTCGAATGGGGGATCGGCATCTTCCAATTCCGAGGGCACGGGGGAGATTTGCGATTCAACACTAATTCTGGAGTCCATAGAATCCCTCAGCCCATAAGATGGAAACAAGTCGCAGAAGGTTGCAGGAAAAAGACTTACAGCCCGTTGTGTATTACTTCGGTACCCAGCTTTTCGCGGCAGATTGACATCATCAGATTCTCGGACGCAAACTCATGCCAAAGTGGCAATCCTCCCCTGACTGGGAACCAAACCCAAACCGAAACCGTCCCGCCTCAGCCCTTGACTTCCCCCATAACAGGTCTAGCATGTAAGTATCACCTCCGATCCAATTCAGGATCGAATGGGCTGGTAGCCAAGGAATGTCACCGCTTCTTGGTCGCCGGCCCATTTAAATTGGCTCGCCTCAACGTCGTTCGTGCTTGATCGTTCCCGAGAGAGGCTCCCCTGAGATTTTGACGGACTAGAAATCCTCGTCCACCACCCACTCCCTAACTTTCCTCGCCACCGACTCCGGCGCCTCGACTTCCATCTCTACCGCTCCATCCCTATACTCGCGCGAATAAATTCGCGCGCGCGCCTCCAGCATCGCCAGCGTTTTCCCTTCCTTCTGCGGAATCCGCAAGCGTACTCGCCCCATCGGATCGTAGGCCACGATCTGATCAATTCGATCCAGCAACGTACCGAGTCCGATTCCCTTAGCCGCGGAAACATGCACTGTATGTGCGTCATCGAGCAGGCTGTCACGCTGCTTGGGTGGAAGCAGATCGATCTTGTTCTTCACATGCAGCCTGGTTTTTTCGCCCACCTCTAGTTCTTTCAGCACCAGATCCACCTGCGCATCCTGCTCGGCGGAGAGCGGGCTGCTCGCATCGGAGACTTGCACAATCAGCGCCGCGCGTTGGACTTCTTCAAGCGTGGCGCGAAATGCCGACACCAGCGTATGTGGCAGATTACGGATAAAACCCACCGTATCCGACAAGAGCACTTTTCGTTTCGACGGCAAGCTGACCGACCGCAGCGTGGGATCGAGCGTGGCAAACATCCGCGGTGACTCCGTCACCGTAGCCTTAGTCAGCGCATTAAACAGGGTAGATTTCCCCGCGTTGGTGTAACCCACCAGCGCAATGGTCGCCACCGGAACCGATTCCCTTCGCTGCCGCTGCTGCCTCCGAATTCGCCGCACATTCTCAATCTGCTGTTGCAGATGCCGCAGCCTCCGGTTAATTTTCCGGCGATCGGTTTCAAGCTGAGTTTCGCCCGGACCCCGCGTCCCAATCCCGCCACCGAGTTGCGACATTTCTATGCCACGTCCTGCCAGTCGGGGCAGCATGTATTCGAGCTGCGCTAGTTCCACCTGCAGCTGACCTTCGCGCGTCCGCGCGTGAGTCGCAAAAATGTCGAGGATAAGCTGCGTCCGGTCCAGCACCCGCACATTCACGACATTTTCAATATTGCGCTGCTGCGACGCGGTCAGATCGTGATCAAACAGAAGCAAGTCGGTAGAAACCAGGGCCGCAGCTCCCGCAATTTCTTCCAACTTCCCTTTGCCAATGAGTGTTGCCGGATCAGGACGATCACGGCGTTGCAGAATCTCCCCTGCGATCTCGGCTCCGGCGCTGAGCGCCAGGTCGCGAAGTTCGTCCAGGGATTCTTCCGCGCTGAACTGAGGTTCGGAATTCACCCGCGGGACCGCGGCCGCATCCCGCGCCGCCTGTGCTCCGCCGGTCAGGTTCTTGCTCCGCTTCCGTCTGCGGTAGTCTAACCCGACCAGGAACGCGCGCTCTTTGCGCATTCCTGGGGCGAGAACCGAGTGCATTCCCGCCCGTCCCATGTCACGCGACAATCTGGATTCAGGACCGCTCAAACTCAAACAGCCTCATCCCTCGGTGCCGGACGCGATCGGGGGCTCGCCGGCGTCTGTGTCTGAGACCGTGGAGGTTTGAGCCGGGACCATTCTCGGTCGCTCCGAATAACCGTGCCCTGCCTTCGCCACCGCCACCGTGGAAATCGCGTGCTTAAAAATCAGTTGCTCCTGGTTATTGGTCTCCAGCACAACCGAATACTTATCGAACGAGCGAATCCGTCCCGTCAACTTTACCCCGCTCATCAGATAAATGGTGATGTTGCTCCGCTCTTTGCGCGCGGTGTTGAGGAAAGTATCCTGAATGTTCTGCGCCGCCGCCTTATTTTCCATTTCCGATCTCCTAGCCCCTTGCTCCAAAATCCTGCCGGACTCTCCCCCTCAAGCAAGCCAGCTAAAATCTTGGTGCAACACTCGTAACAATACGGTGGAATGCCGCAGTTTTCAACCGGAGTTGGAAATCGCGTGGCACCCGGACGTACTGGTCCGGGCCGGCAAGTGAAGTTCGCGGATCGCCGATCGGTTTGCGGCTAGGTACAAAAGCGCTCGTCTTTCCTCTAAACCGGCAGCTCTTCCTGCATCCATCCCACTTCCGGCTTAGGCTCGGCAGTCAAGTCCAGCACCAGCTTCTCCAGAATCAGCCGCCGGCTCGGAGGGCTCGACCGCAAAGCCAGATCAGCCTTGGAAACCAGCCTGATGGCCCGCGTCAGCTCTCGTTTCGATTTATATCGCCGCGCCTGCCGAATAATGTCGTCCGCCGCAAACGGAGGCACCCGGAACCCCTGCCACAATGCTGCCCACAACATCCGCTGGTCGCGCACATTGCGCTCCAGAATCACTAGCATCTGGCGAAAGGTTTTCGCCAGCATATAGAGATGTCCAATCGCAGCTTCGTCGCCGTCCCCGCTGGAGAGCACAGCGTCCAGCATCTCCAGCGCCCGTGTTCGGTCGCGGGAGGAAATGGCATCGGTGAGTTCGTAAAGCGACCGCTGCTTGGCCGCCAGTACCATGGTTTCCACGTCGCCAAGCGTAACCCGCTTCTTCTCGCCCACGTATAGGATCAGCTTCTCTAGTTCGTTCGAAACCATCATCATGTCGCCGCCGAGCGAATCCACCAGCTCGCGCCCGGCGTCTGGCTCAATTTTCACCTCGCGCGTGACACAGTATTCCTGAATCCAGCGCACCGCTTCGCTTTCCTCCACCCTCCCTAGTTCCACGATGGCGCAATAGCGGCCCAGGGTTTCGCGGATACGCTCGTAGCGTTCTTTATCGGTCAAGTCCATCCGCCGCGCGTCGGCCGGAATGCTGATGTGGTCCGCGACAAAGATCACCACTGCATCCGGATTCGGGTCTTTGCAATACTGCTCGATGGCATTGAGCTTTTCTTCATTCGAATTCGACCCGCGTCCAAAAAGAGTCTTCACGCCGCGCACAAAAAATATCTGGAACGGAGCCATCAAAGAAGGCGTCCGTGCGCGGTCCAGCACTTCTGCCAGATCGGTTTCCGCCAGATCAAAATCGAATAGGCTGAATTCCCGCAGGTCAGTCGGAACCAGCGACCGCAGAATCGCGTCCCGGCACTGTTTTCGAAAGAAAACTTCATCGCCGACGAAAACGTACACCGGACGCAGCTTTCGCGCTTCCACTTCGGAAACGAAGCGTTCCGCTTGCGCAAACGCCCGCATCAAAAAGCCTCCAGCAGGTTCGAAACCAAGGTGCGCGAGAACGAGCGCGATAGCCGCTGAAAAGCTGGCGAGTCTTCTTCGAAAAAACTACTAAGATCCTGCGAAACCTGATACTGCTCGCGAAACACATAGGAAGGATTCTGATACAGCACTCTTCCCTGCCGGTCAGTCAACGCAACCTTCAGGCTCACAATCACCAGCACGCTCGAAGCGCGACCAGTCTGGGAATCGTAAGTCAACGGCGTCGTGGATGTGGAGAGAACCGTACCCCGCAGCGTCGCGTCCGCTGAACTCGGATCGGCGGTGATGTGGTATTTAGTGCGCGTGGTGAATTCCTGGACGACTGCAGCAGTGAGCGTCTGCTCGATCTTATAAGTCTGCGTCTGATTCACAAAGGCCGGCACCGCCAGCGTTCTCAAGTCGGGGGGTAGCAAGTTCGCATGTCCAGCCGCATGATATCCGCATCCTGCACTAATAAGGCACGCCAGCAGGACGAATATACGCTTCACTGGATCTGCCCTCGCGGCCGGGTCGCGGCCATGCTCTCCGCGACTTCGACTGCCGTGATCGCAGCCACACGGAAATTATCAGAGGTTACCCATAACCAAACGCTCTGCGCATCTGCTGGATCGGGATTCACCGAAACCAGGATGTCCCCTTGCCCGGCGGCGTTCACATTATTGGGAGCCTCTTCCGGTTCTGCGATCACCGCGACGTGTTCCCCGGCCAAGGCCCCAGAAACCCCCGAAACCCCGGTTGGTTTCTCGAATTGCACATTCAGCGAAAACCCGTGGCCGTGAAATACCGGCGCTTGCAGCATGAGCACCGAAGGAACCGGCGCGCCACCGCCTACGATCTTTTTGTAATGCTTCACCACCCGTTCGGTCACCGCGGACAGCGACCGCGCCGACTGCTCGCCGTACCGTGCGACCATGCTGAACGCCACCTGCACGTCATAAATATTCTTTGGCAGCGGCTGGAACGAAAGTAGATTGATGGTCTGCTCGTGCAGCTCATCCATTCCTTTTTGCCCTTGCTCAGAGACCGGCTCAAACACCGTGGCCACTACCCGCTTGATCAGCGCGGTAGCCTGCAAACGCGACAGCAGCAGTCCTAGGACCACGGATACCGGATGCGCCACCACCGCCGGTCCCGGTTGCAATTCGAGCGTAGAAGTCTGTCCCAGTTGCCGCTCCACCCACGGAGCCCGCACCACCGCCCCGGGCTCATCCTCGAGCGCATACGAAAGATCAACAATGGCGCTGCCCGACTTCAGCACGTGCTGCCAGTTCCTGCGCGTGCAATCGCCATCGGAGGCAAAGAACGTGAAGTCCACGTGCTCGAACTGTTCCGAACGAACGCTCTGAATGAAAGTGATCTCATCTTTCACTGCTTCCAACTGCCCGAGCGATTCGTCATCGTCCAGCAGCTTCACTTCCAGGGACGGAAAATTGCGCTGGTCGAGGACCTCCGCGACCTCCTTGCCCTTCAGCGATCCCGCACCCACAATCGCCACCCGATAGAACCCGCGTGCCGCGTCCAGGTTCGCCACACTGCCCGTTCTAGTATTCGAATTCATGAAGTTTGCGAAGCCTCCGTGTACGTTGGAGGCGGTCGATTCCGCTTGCGCCGAAATACCCACTGCAACCGCCAGAACACTCCTTGAAACATATAAAAAAGCGCCAGGACAAACAGCACTTGCCGCGAAAAGAACCAGATTGCGCCAAACAACACCGCGAAGATCACAATCAACCGCGACGGCTGCCGCGAACCGAAGTCCACCTCTTTCAAGCTATAGAACCGCCATGTGCTGACCATCAGATACGAGGCAATCACAATCACCACGAGCCAGATGACCGCGGTACCCCACCATTCCGGCGGATCACCTCCCGTGAAGTGCACCACTGCCGCGATCACGCCCGCGCCTGCCGGGATCGGCATCCCCACAAAGTATTTCCTTCCCGGCCGTCCGGGATTCGAGGGCTGCGGGTTCGTAGTAATGTTGAACCGCGCCAACCGGCTCGCTCCGGCAACCAGAAACGCGAATCCAGCGATAGCCCCCAGATGCGGAAGCTTCACCACCATGTCCGGATAGGAGATATACGGCGAAATACTGCGAAAACCCCACATCCACGCCAGAAACGCCGGAGCCACGCCAAAGGTGATCACGTCCGCCAGTGAATCCAGTTCGCGTCCAAACTCGCTGGTGGTGTTCGTCATCCGCGCAATCCGTCCATCCAACCCGTCAAACAGGACAGCGAAGCCGATGGCTATCGCCGCATGATCAAAATGCCAGTACTCAGCCAGCGATCCTTGCGTGATCTGCTGCATCGCATAAAACCCGAGATACATATTCGCCGTAGTAAACAAAGACGGCAGAATGTACATGCCCTTGCGGAACCGGCGCGACGCCCGATCTTCTTTGCGGCGCTGCAGATACTCTGCTTCGTCCATCAGCGCGCCTCCTGCTGCACACGTCCTGCCGCAGTTCCAGCCATTTGCCTTTCCTCACCCGTCAGAAAAGCCAGAATACTGGATCCGCCCTTAACGTGGTCACCCACTTTGACGCCAATCTCTGCCGATGTCTCCAGCATCACATCCACGCGGGACCCGAACTTGATCAATCCCACACGCTCTCCCCGCTCCACTCGGTCGCCAATGTTCTTGGTGAACACAATTCGCCGCGCCAGCAGCCCCGCGATCTGCTTGAACGTAACCGTATGTCCATCGCCCTCAACCGTGACCGTATTCTGCTCGTTGTGCTCGGCGCTCAGGGCGTTCATTGCATTCAGGAATTTCCCCGTCTGGTAGCGGACGCCGCGTATCACTCCCGAAACCGGCGAGCGGTTCACGTGCACATTGAACACATTCAGGAAGATGCTAATTCGTTTGACCGCCTTCCCGTTCGCCATCACGGTTGACACATCGGTCACCTTGCCATCAGCGGGTGAAACCACAGCCCCTGCCTCGCCCGGAATGACGCGCTCCGGATCGCGAAAGAACCACAAGAAGAAGGCCGCCAGAAGTATGGGAAAAACCGCCCAAACCGGAGTCGTCAGCCATCCCACCAGCAAAGCTCCGGCAAGCAGGACCAATCCGTAATAGTAGCCGTCACGAACCATAGGGGAACAAAGGAATTATATGGCACGCGAACCGCAGAACTTGGCTTTTTGCGCTCCAAACAAAAAGCGCGGCCGGATGCCACGCTGTGGATACAGCAATCCCGCACCGTTCCAAACGGTGGGTCAATTGGACAAAATTCTTAGGCGACCTGGCCTTTGGAGACGTGTTCCCGATACTGCCGCTCGATGGACTCCATCTGGTCCCGCAGCCGCAGTTTCAGCTTCTTCAGCCTGACTTCTTCTACTTTTTCGTCGTCGGTGAGATAACGCTTATGGGTGAGAGAGGAGAGACGTTGTTCGTATTGCGTATGCTCCGTGGCCAGCTTGCGAAACTCTTCATGCGTGGCCAGGAGATGGTCTCGAGAGGCTAGCATCCTGCAGACCTCCTAATATTCATATTCTGAGCTAAACCTAGCACAGCCAGAGAAACCGTTCAACGAAGATTTTTCAACAGAAATTTACCGCTAACTTACACAATTTTAATTATTTACATTTGCACAGGAATTAGGGCAGCTCACAACGGCAGGGTTTTATAACGTCAGGCTATAGAGCACTGCATCATCCTCAGGATCCTTGTAGTACGACTTGCGCCGGCCGCCAATCGTGAACCCGCAGGTCTCATAAAGAGAGCGCGCTGTAACGTTAGATTCGCGAACCTCAAGAAAAATGTGGTTCCCTTTTTGATCGCGCACCGCGTCGATCAATGCGCGAATCAGCTTTAACCCCAGCCCAAGCCGCCGATTGCCTTTGGCCACTACGATGTTCTCAAGTTCGCATTCGTGGCCAACAATGCGCGCGACCAAAAACCCCCGAACCCCACCCTCATCCTCGGCGACCAACACAACCCGTTCCGCCGTTCCTTCGTCGAAAAGTCCGACGTAGAAAGACGCTGCCCAGTGCGCCGCGGTTGGAGATTGTCTCTCCAACGCCGCCATGGCCTCGCGGTCTTGCGATCTGGCGCTCCGAATGTTCATAGCGAACGACACTCTCCCAGGAGTTTGTTTCGGAAGAAGGCATACGGAGCCCATGGAGTCGCATAGCGACGACATTTAACTCGCCCAGCGCGTAAGCGCTGGGCGAGCTACATTGTATTGAGAAGAGTCCCTTCAGGGACGCAACTGCTTTTGGCCCACAGCAGAGTGAAACTCGCCGATTTTCACTTCATCCTCCGTCAGCGCGCCACACCTCTCATCAATCGCCTGATACTCAATCCGATTCTTTCTCTTGAATCGCAAATACACCTCACCGGAGGTCCAAACATCAATCGTCAAATAGCGCCGCGGCGTTTTCAAATCGCGAATCAACTCGGTCCGGATGTAACCTTTGCCTCTGCGAAAGAATTCCGCCCACACACCGTCGGGACCGTAGAGTTTCTCAAACTCCCGTCCCTTGCCGGCTCTGACCCGAAACTCCCACACCACAACAAACTCTGTTTCCCTCGCCTCTTCCTTGCTCATCACGCCAGCCCCGGCCTCTTGACTTCCGCATCGCTGCGCCGGAGGTAAGCCGCATCCAGCGCCACCGGAGACACCACGTCTCCCGCATTGATCTTCTCAAATCCCAGCCGAGCGATGGCATCCGCCCGCAGCGGCGCAATCAAAGTTACTTGCAAATTCTTCTCCCGCGCCAGTTCCGCGATTTTCACATCCGAAGTGGCGATTGACCGGCCAGCAGTACCAACCGCAAACTCGGCCCCCGTCCAAAGCTGCTGCGAAATCAGCCTCGCACCCGAACCCCGGATTTCATAGTCTCCGCAGTAAATTTCGCCCCGCCCCGCGTCCAGCGCGGCCAGCACGTTTCCTTCGCGTCCCCAAGCGCGAGCAACTGCCTCCAGCAACGAAACCGCCGCAATTGGCTTTTGCAAGATTTCCGCTAGGGCTTTGATGGCCGCAAGCCCAACGCGCAGTCCGGTGAACGACCCTGGGCCCGCCGCTACGGCGAATCCATCTATGTCGCTCTTTGCGATGTTGTGTTTGATCAACAGGACGGAAATCCGCGGCACCAGTTGCGCCGAAAAATTTCCACCCTCGAGCGAAACCAGTTCGAGGGTCTGAGAAGCTCCCGCCTCAAAT
>Ga0185299_10003136_pt1 | contig 22928 bp, 17 predicted proteins | sample PaiPotPPA55metaG_FD_128002 | JGI IMG/M metagenome (GOLD analysis project Ga0185299, IMG submission 128002) | Iron sulfur acid spring bacterial and archeal communities from Banff, Canada, to study Microbial Dark Matter (Phase II) - Paint Pots PPA... ... | reverse complement strand
TCATCGCTTCGTCGCACGGGAAGGCTCTGGGAGTGATCATGGGGCAGGTGCGGCATTCATTGCGCAGCGAGGCGATCGAGCGACCAACGCTTTGCCGCGGTTGATGCGCATCGCAACATTATCAACCGCCGCGTTGCGTCGATGCGAGCGGCAAATCGCGGCGGCTGGACGGCGCGGCGCGCGAGCGCGCCGATCGTCAGCGATACGAGAGACGCCTGAGCGCGGCGGCAGCGGCGCCGGCGCGCCGCGGGGGAGCGGGCAGGCCGGTCAGTTGTCGGACGGCCCCTTGCTGGCGGTCGTGCGCACCGCGCGACCGTCGTAGTCGTAGACGAAGCTCGCGCTTTCGAAGAAGGTGAAGGGCACGCGCAGGCCGATTTCGCGCGCCTTCCTGAAGCTGATGGCGATGTCCGGCGGCGACACGACGCCGACTTTGAGCTCGCTCGCCTTGACGCGCCCGTCGAGGATATTGGCGGCATAGATGGCCGCGAGATGGGCGTTGCTTTCGAAGCTGATGCCGATGGCGAGCACCGCGGTGTCGTCGCCGGCCTTGACGACTTCGGGGACGACGCTGACCACGGGCACGCGATCCGCGTTCTCGTTGATCGTCTTCATCTCGCGAAACACCGAGGTGCTGCCGGTCACCCAGAACAGGCTCTTGCTCAAATCAGGGTCGCTCTTGCGCATGGTGCGCACGGCGTCGCGGACGATCACCGCCAGCTCCTCGCGCGCGGTGGCGGGATTCTGCACGGCACCCCACACCACCTGGATGCCGCGTCGCTTCGCCAGCGCCGCGATCGGCTCCGCCTGGGTCTGCACCGCGCTCACATTCTTGCTGTCGACCAGCACCGCGAAGTTCTTGAGCTCGGGCTTGAGCTCCTGCACGTAGGCGAGCTGGACGTCGGTCGGCATATTGAGCGAGGTGAAGGCGAAGTTGGTGCTGCTGCCGTGATCGTAGTCGTGGGCTTGGCCGAGCAGCACCGGATCCTTGGAGCAGACAGAGACGACCGGGATCGCGCCGCCGCGATAATGATCATAGAGCCACGCCGTCGATTCCGATCCCATGGCGAGGATCAGCTCGTACTTGCCGTCCTGCGCGAGCTTCAGCGCATCCCTGCCCATCTGGTCGTCGATCTCGAAATCGACGACCGTCACATCGGCGTTGATTTCCTTGGTCTCGAACACATCGAGGATGGTCGTGATGGCGATGTCATAGGCCGAAGATGGGCGCGGGTAGAGCACGAGCACGCGCCGTGCCGCGCCGCGCTTGTCCGCATCCTTGCGGTGCACGGAAACTTGCAGCGGCTTGTCCGGCACCTCGGAGACCCGCCAAGCCGTATCGATGCTGGAGCCATAGCGAAACCACTTGGCGTATGCCGGCTTGCTGTCGGCGAAGGCGGGCCAGGCGACGATCATGAGCAGGAGTGCGGCGGCCATCGCCTTGGGCAGGCCGAGGTGGCGCGCGTCGATATTGCCGATCTCGACCAAATCCCGAGCGGCGCGCGTCTTGCCGCGCGGCCGCGAGCGGCGCAGGATGAAGAATATGCCCAAGATCATCGTCACTATTCCCATCCAGGCGATGATGTGCGCGGTCTGGCCCCAGATGAGGAAGAGCTGCGCCACCATGATCGGGCCGGCGACGTGGCCGAGGCGCTCGAGGAAGCGGTAAGTCGCGGTCGCCGGGTTGGCACCGATTTGCCTGGCCAGCTCGGAGTGCGCGATGTGGGTGACCACGGGCGCGTTGATGAAGCCATGGGCACCGCCCACGAGCACGACTCCCAGCACGAGGAGCGCCGTGCTCAAGGTGCCATGACCGGCCGCGTTCGAGCCCATGAAGCCGATGAGCACCAAGCCGAATCCGCTGGTCACCGCGCCCCAGAACAGCATGGACGCGGTCCTGCCGGTGCGGTCGACCAGGCGCGAGATCAAGCTGCTCGACGCGACGACCGCCAGGGCGTAGAGCATGATGACCTGGCCGATCTCCTCCTGGCGATAACCCTCCTGGCCGAGCAGCAGCGGCAGCGCGAAGGTGATGATGCCCGTCAGGATCGCCTTGGCGGGTACGCCGATGAGGAACATCGTCTTCAGGAATTCCTTGCTGCGCATGACCTGCAGCATGTCGCCGCCGACGCGGGTCAGCGCGGCACCGAAGCCGCCCTCGACGCGCTCCGGCGCGCCGCCACGAGGCATCAGCACCGCGCTGTAGAGCGCGGTCGCGAGGCCGACGGCGCCACCGATGGCGAAGACGCCCTGCGGCTGCAGGTAGCTGACGAGGAGCGAGCCGATGGCCATCCCCGAGATCATGCCGCCCTGAAAGCCGAACACGATGATGGCGGCGCCCTGCGTCTTCTTCTCGGGCGACGCGACGGCCAGGATGTAGGCTTGGATGCCGATGAAGAGCATGCCCTGGCCGATGCCGGATACGCCGCGCGCGACTGTGGCCATGACGATGCCGAGCGGCATCGTCAGACTGAGCATGCTCATGCCGGCCAGCAGCAGGCCGCTCCAGATCAGCGCCCGCGGTCCATAGCGCTCCGAGAAATGCCCGGCGGGAATCAGGCTCAGCGCGAAGCACAGATAATAGGTGGTGAACGGCGCCGAGGCGAAACCCGAGGACACGCCCGCCGTGGCCGCGACATCCTGCATGAAGCGCGGCAGGAACGAATAGGTCAAGCTCTCGATGAACACGGCAAGGAAGAAGATCGGCTTGACGACCGCCAGCGCCGATTCCTCCCGCACGCGCACGCCCAGAGTCATGCCGCCGGGAGACGGGGCCTGGCGCAGCCGCTGCATCGCTGCCGCCACCTGCAGGAAGAGGCCGGCGAAAAAGCACGAGGCGACGAAGAGGGCCGCGAAATTCCTGATGCTGCGCTCGACCTGGTGATAGACCAGCTCGCCCGGTACCGAGACGGCAACGTGCACGTGTCTCGGCTGGTTGGGGCGCGACAGATCGACCGCGTATTCGTAGGTCTTGGGATCGGAGCCCCAGGGCTTGCCCAGCTTGCTCGAATCCGTGTCGACGACAACCACATCGTCGACGATCAGGGCCGCCTCCTTGATCTCCGGGTTCAGCCGGCGATAGTCGACGAACATCTTGTCGAGGCTCTCGAAATCCCGGATGCGCAGGTTGAACTCGACGACATCGCTCAGGCGCTGCGACAAGGTGAAAGCCGTCTCCTTGGCCTTGCCTTGGATGCCGTCGGAATAGAGGCTGATCAGGCTGCCGACGACGAAGGCGGCCATGCCGAGGAAGGTCAGGCCATAGGCGACCTGCAGCCACGGCGTGCGCGTCCGCGCCAAGTACGGCGCGGCGAGAGAGACGAATACGGCGAAGGCGAGCGAGAGTCCCAGCAGCAAGAAGACCAGCGGGCGGAAGGTGTCGTCGAGCCGCTTCGTCACCGCCGTCTTGGGCGAGACGACGACGACGCTGCCGACGGTCTCGAACCGGGTGCGCAGCGGCAGCACGATCTGATAGTGGCTGCCGCTCGAATCCACCTCCGTCTGGTCCTTGATCTGCTTGATCACGGACGGCGGCTCAGGCAGCTTCGGCTTCGACTTGTCGGCGACGAAGAACAACTGCCGGCCGGCGACGTCGTAGACGGACAGCGCGTCGATGTCCTCGTTCTCGACGATGGGCTCGGCCAGGGTCGTGAAGCCGACATATTGCTTCAGCGGCAGGCCGGCGCGCAGGTAGTTCTCGATCGAGCTCTGCGCGATGCTGCCTTGCGCGACGAGCTTCTCGATGTTGAATTGTTCATAAGTGCGCTTCGCCTCGCCGAAGCCGACGTAGACGAGCAGCAACAGCGACAGTCCCGTCACGACGAACATCGTGGCGCCATCGATCAGTCGCCGGCTGAAGGTTTGTGGTTCCATGGTCGTCGTGGTTATCCCGGGTCTAGTCGAGCAGGTCGATCAGATGGTGGACGGAAGCGCGCCTCTGGGTGAAGAGCACATCGAGGCGATCGGCAAACAGCGACAGAATGAGGTCGTCGTAATCCATGCCGTACTCGTACAGCCCGGCGCAGACGAGGCTCGTCGCGTCGTTGGTGGGCCGCGTCAGGTCGGGCTTCGCATTGGCTTCGAGCACCATCAGGCGCCCGTCGGCCGTGCAGCGTACGTCGAGCCGGATGAGCGAGCTGAGATTGAATTCGTAGAAGATGTCGCGGGCGAGGACGCCAAGTTGCGACAGGACGGCGGCATCTGCGGTCGGATCGGGCCGGCGAAAGCGGCCGGGGCGGATCGGCCGGATGTCCATCGAGGTGAAGATGCGCTCGTCGGGCTCGAACATGCGCTCGAGCTTCGAGAAAACAAAGGGAATGCTGCGCCGGGTGAGATGCCCGCCGCGCGCGGTGACCGGCCCGCCGACGGAGACGCAAAATTCCCGCCCGGGGAGATAGCTTTCGATCAGCACGAGGTTGTCGGTGGCGTTGAACACCTCGTCGACCACCTCGGGCAGGTCGCCGACGTCGTCGACGACATGGACGTGGAGCGAGGCCCGCCCGGAGACGGGCTTGACGATGAACGGTCCGGTGTAGTCGCCGAAGATGCGGGCGAAGCGGCTGTTCATCTTCGGCAGGAATGGCCCGCGTGAGAGATGCCAAGTCATGAAGGGCGCGGTCGGAATGCCGGCGCCGGTCAGCTCGCGCTTGAAGGTATGCTTGTTGTCCAACGACGTCGCTGCCAGCGGATCATGGCCGATATAGGGAATGCCGAGCATCTCCAGCATGGCAGACGCGTGGCAGGCGGGGTTGTAGCCCTGTACCCCACCCGTGTTGAGCCACGCCAGATGGATGTTTTCGCGCTGCAGCCGCTCGCCAAGGCGCATGTCGTCGGGGATCAGCTGGACATGACGGAAGCCGAGCCGGCTCAGCGCATCGGCGATGTCCTGTGCGACCGCCTCGTAGCTCTTCCAGGAGCGGGGATTGCTGGTCTGCTTGATGACCGCGCCGGGGATCGACTTGTCGCCACCGAAGATCACCGCGAGCTGCATCCGGTCGAGCAGGCGCTCGATCTGATTCTGCAAACCTTCCAGATTGGTGGCCAATGCCGTTGGAGCGGCGCGCTGCAGCGGCCGCACTGCCAGCGTATCGGGTTGCATTTCAAGTGAGGCCACGGAACCCCTCAACGATTGCAGCCTTATTCAGGCGGCCAAAAGCTATAGCAAGGTAGTGAAAATTGAATTAAACCCCTGTCTATGCTGCCCCATTTCCTGCAATAGAAAGTAAATAGATAGAGTTTTAACCAAAGTGCTTGTGATTCCGGCAAATCGCTTTAATTTTTACTTAATCACGCCAACCTAGAATCCGCTCCAGGAGCAAAGCGTGCGCTCTAGGCCGGCCGTCCCGCTCGGTCTGTGCAGAGGGAAAACTCGCAATGGCATCGCGGAAGCCGAACACAGGCAGTGCCGCGCATCGAGCGCCACCGGCCGTGCGACGCTCCCCGCCGCCCGCTCATGCCGACCAGAGCCGCGCTCTGCTCGAAGGGCATAGCACCATCCTTCAGCTGGTCGCACGGGGCGCGCCGCTGCCCGACGTGCTATGCGGCATTGCACGGCTGGTGGAGCAGCATGCCCCCGCCGCGCGTTGCGCCGTCGCGCTGTTCGATCGCGAAGGCAGGCGCTTGCGCCACGTTCAAGGCCCGCACGTTCCGCGCAAGCTGCTTGATGCCGTGAGCGCCGTCGCACCGGAATCGGCCGTCGCCCCCTGGGCCGCAGCAATCGCCGCCCGACGCCCGACCATGATCTCCGATCTGTCGGACGCCGCGACGGCGGTGGAGCTGCGCCAGAGCGCGATCGCCGCCGGCTTCGGCGCCTGCCTCGCCTGTCCTGTCTCCGGCGAGGGCGATCGCCTGATCGGCATGTTCATGCTTTTCTATTCCGGCGCGGACGCGGCGCAGTCTGACGACCAGATGGCCGTCGGCCTGCTGTCGCCGGTGGTGCGAATAGCCGTCGACCTCGACCACCGCCTCCAAGCCCTTCATTCCGCCGACGAGCGCTTCACCTCCTTGGCCGCGAGCATCCCCGGCGTTGTGTACCAGCGGCTGGTGACCCCGGAGGGTCGCATCCGTTACACCTACATCAGCGAGGGCGTGCGCGATCTTTTCGGTGTCGCTCCGGAAGAGGTCCTTGCCGATCCGCAGGCGCTGTTCAACCGTCACGATCCCTCCTACGCGGCGACCTTTCGCGAGCGGCTGCTCTCGGCCAGCCGCACGCTCGAGATGTGGGACGTCGAGGCCACCATCATCAGCCGCGACGGGAAGCAGAAGCACACCCATGCCATTGCGCGCCCGCACCAGCAGCGCGACGGATCCGTGCTGTGGAACGGTATCATCCTCGACCAGACGCGCATCAAGAAGGCCGAGTTGGCCGCCACCGCCGCCGAGGCGCGGACGCGCGAGGCGATCATCGAGAGCCTGCCGCAGGGCCTGACGCTGTTCGATGCCGACGACGCGCTGACGGTGTGCAACAGCGCCTTCCTCAAGCTCTATCCCCGGCTGGAGGGCGTGGCCGTCGCCGGCGCGAGCTACGCCGCCATAATCCGCGCGGAATTCGAGCATGAGAATAACGTCGGCATCTCGTCCGTCGACGATCGGCTGCAGGCGCGTCTCGAGCAGCGTGCGACGCGGCAATACACGATCGAGCGACAGCTCACGGACGGGCGCTGGATCCTCATCAGCGAGCGCCGCACCGGCGATGGCGGCACGGTCATCCTCCACACCGACATCAGCCCGCTGAAGTGGCGCGAGGAGGAGCGCGCCAAGTTGCAGGACCAGCTCTATCGAGCGCAGAAGATGGAGGCGATGGGGCGCCTCGCCGGCGGCATCGCGCACGACTTCAACAACCTGCTCGCCTCCATTCTCGGCAACGCGAGCTTCCTCGTCGAAGACCTGCCCGCCGACTCCGAGACGTGGGATTTCGCCGAGCAGATTCGGACCGCGGGCGAGCGCGCCAAGCATCTGGTGCAGCAGATCCTGGCCTTCAGCCGGCAGCAGGAATCGGAGCAGACGAATATCGATCCCGAGAGCATCGTCAACGAGACGGTCCAGCTGATGCGGGCGGCCTTGCCCAAATCGATCAGCCTCAATCTGCGTCTCCGCTCCGGCAAGGTGACGATCCGCGGCAATCCCACCCAGCTGGTGCAGGTGCTCGTCAATCTGTGCGTGAATGCCCGCGACGCGATCGGCAACCAGCACGGGTCGATCGACCTCGAAACCGGGTTGGTCGGACCGCAGGACGGGTCCGCGGAGGACCGCTCACGCCCGAGGCTGCAAGGCAACAGCCCGCCACGGGACGCCCAGCACCTGGCGACGGCGCCGCTGCAACCCGGCACGCAGTATCTCTGCATCAAGGTGCGCGACACCGGTAGCGGCATGGACGTCCGCACCATGGAAAGAATGTTCGAGCCGTTCTTCACCACCAAGGAGATCGGCAAGGGCACCGGCCTCGGCCTCGCCGCGGTGCACGGCATCGTGTCGGCGCATGGCGGTGTCGTCGCGGCGACCAGCAAGCCGGGTCATGGCACCACCTTCGACATCTTCATTCCGACGATCGCCGCCGAGCCGACCTCGGGCGAGGCGGACGCGGTCGACGACAAGCCGTGCGGCAGCGAGTCGATCCTGATCGTCGATGACGAGCCGCAGGTATCGTCGATGCTGGCGAAGATGCTGGGCCGGATCGGCTACAAGGTCGACTGCTTCAACAGCGCGCCGGAGGCGATCGAGGCGTTCAGGCGCGCGCCGCACAGCTGGTCGCTCGTCATCACCGACCAGACCATGCCGCAGATGACCGGGCTAGAGCTGGCCAAGCGGATGCTGGCGCAGTCGCCGAACCTGCCCGTCATTCTCTGCTCGGGATATACCGACAGCGTACCGGCCGAGATGGTGACGGCGGCCGGCATCAAAGCGTTCCTCACCAAGCCGGTCGACCATGCGAGCCTTGCGCGTACGATCCGCGAGTTGCTCGGCACGCGGCCGATGTCCTCGCCGGCGCGCGGCGAGCGGCAGCCCATCGCGAAGGTCCCGCGCGCCGCAGACAGGGCACCCTAGGTCGGCGCATGAGCGCTCCCACGGGTCTTGAGAACAAGAAGATCCTCATCGTCGACGATGACGCGTCGATGCGGACGCTGACCCGACGCATGCTCTCGCGCATGGGCGTCGCCAACCTGGCGGAGGCCGAGGGCGGTGCGCAGGCGTTACGGCTGCTGGAGGCTACGCCGGTCGATCTGATCATCTGCGACTGGAACATGCCGGCGATGTCGGGCATGGAGCTGTTCGCGCGCGCCCGCTCGCTCAGGCCCGACCTGCTGTTCCTGATGCTCACCGGGCGGGCCGACGCCGAATCGCAGGCCGCCGCAAGAGAGGCCGGCGTCGCCGCCTTCCTGGTCAAGCCGATCTCCGCCCCAGACCTGAGAGTCCAGATCACGTATCTGCTGGGCACAACGGCGTAGCCTTTTGCGTCATTCGCTTACGGGGCTCGGCTGGTGCACTGCGTGGTCCGAATGTGGAGCACTGGCGCGGGCGAAATGGTCCACGCGCACCGGGACATGCAGGTTTCACGTGTAACGCGCGCCGCCGCGGCCGCTCGAATGGTCGGGCGCGGCCGGCAGGATGGGCGCGCCCCGGCGTCTCAGGCCGCTCCCAAGGTATAGCAGATTGAAGCTGTCGGGATCGCGCTTCGATCGTGTTCGCTGTGCCGCCGTCACGATGCCGCGCGGCTCGGCTGCCGCCACTCGGCGAAGCCGCGCCCTTCGCCCGCGAGCCGCGCGAGCAGCGGCGCCGGCTCGAGCGCCGGCTCCTTGAAGCGCTTGGCGAAATCGGCGAGGCGGTCGCGGATCTTGGCGAGCCCGACCTGGTCGGCGTAGTGCATCGGGCCGCCGCGATAGACCGGCCAGCCATAGCCGTAGATCCAGATCACGTCGATGTCGCTCGGCCTGAGCGCGATCCCTTCATCGAGGATCTTGGCGCCCTCATTGATCATCGGATAGACGAGCCGCTCCAGCATCTCCGGCTCCGAGATGGCGCGGCGCTCGACGCCGAGCGTCTTCGAGACATCGATGATGATGCGCTCGACATCGGGATCCGGAAGCGGCGCGCGGCTGCCCGGCTCGTAGTGGTAGTAGCCGGCGCTTGTCTTCTGCCCGAGCCGTCCGGCCTCATAGAGCGCGTCGGCGATCGGCGCCTTGGTGCCGCGCGCCTGGCGCACGCGCCAGCCGACATCGAGGCCGGCGAGGTCGCCCATGGCGAAGGGACCCATCGGAAAACCGAAATCGGTCAGCACCTTGTCGACCTGGTGCGGCAAGGCCCCCGCGATCAGGAGTCGCTCCGCCTCGCGGCCGCGCTGCGCCAGCATGCGGTTGCCGACAAAGCCGTCGCAGACGCCGACCAGCACCGGCACCTTGCGGATCGCCTTGGCGAGCGCTATCGAGGAAGCGATCACCGGTTTCGACGTTTGCGCGCCGCGGACGATCTCGAGCAGCCGCATGACGTTGGCCGGGCTGAAGAAATGCAGGCCGATGACGCTCTGCGGCCGCTTCGTCGCGGCGGCGATCTCGTCGACGTCGAGCGTCGACGTGTTGGTTGCGAGGATGGCATCGGGCTTGGCGATGCGGTCGAGCTTGCCGAACACCACCTTCTTCAGCGCCAGGTCCTCGAATACGGCCTCGATGACGAGATCGGCGTCGGCGACGTCGTCATAGCTCAGCGATCCCCTGATGAGCGCCATGCGCCGGTCGATGTCCTCGGGCGACATGCCGCCGCGGCTGGCGCTGATCTCGTAGTTCTTGCGCACCAGGCCGAGGCCGCGATCGAGCGCCTTCTGGTCGGTCTCGACGACGGTCACGGGAATCCCGGCATTGGCAAAATTCATGGCGATGCCGCCGCCCATCGTGCCGGCGCCCAGCACCGCCGCCTTGCGGATCGGCTTGACTGGCGTATCGGCCGGCACGTCCGGTATCTTGTTGGCCTCGCGCTCGGCAAAGAAGAAATAACGCTGCGCCTTGGACTGGTCGCCCTGCAGCAGCTTGACGAAAAGCTCGCGCTCGCGCTTCAGCCCCTGCTCGAAGGGAAGCGTGGCCGCGGCCTCGACCGCGTCGATACAAGCCTGCGGCGCCTCGAGGCCGCGCTTGCGCTTGGCCAGCGCGCTGCGCTGGGTCTTGAAGAAATCCGCTTCGGGTACCTTGAGCTTGTCGCTCAAGTCGCGGACACGGCGCAGCGGCAGGCGCTCGCGCAGCACGCGCTCGGCGAGGGTGATCGCGCTTGCCTTGAGGTCGCCGGTGGCTATGTCGTCGATGAGGCCGGTCTCGCGCGCCTGGCGGGCGCCGATCGGCTCGCCGGTAGTGATCATGTCGAGCGCGAGCGGCAATCCCACGAGACGCGGCAGGCGCTGCGTGCCGCCGGCCCCCGGCAGGATGCCGAGCTTCACCTCCGGTAGGCCGAGCTTGGCTTCGGCGGCGCCGATGCGCAAGTGGCAGGAGAGCGCGAGCTCAAGGCCGCCGCCCAGCGCGGTGCCGTGCATGGCGGCGATCACCGCCTTCGGGCTGTTCTCGATCGTCTCGATGATGGCGTGCAGGCTCGGCTCCTTCATCGGCTTGCCGAACTCGGTGATGTCGGCGCCGGCGACGAAGGTGCGCCCGGCGCAGATCAGCACGATCGCCTTCACCGCGTCGTCGGCGATGGCGGCGTTGACGCCCGCTTGGATGCCGGCGCGCTGCGCATGGCTGAGCGCGTTCACGGGAGGATTGTCGATGGTGAGAACGGCAACCGCGCCGACGCGCTCGCTGGTGACGATCTGGCGTGGCTCGAGCATGGCACTTACTCCTCGCGTGACTTCTTGGACGGCGGTCTTCCAGGGTTGGGGCTTGCCGCTCGTCTGTCAAGCGTCGGGCGAGCTCCCGCCCATCACTCCGTCGAGCTTGAGGTTGCCCTATTGCTCATCGGGTGTCAGCCCCACGGGCCGCGCCGCGAGACCGAAAAGGAAGCGCTGCGCGCCGGCTGCAGCATGGGCGTGCCGGGGGGGCGGAAGAACGGAACGAGCAGCATGCCGACGATGAAGCCGCCGATATGCGCCCAGAATGCGACGCCGGGATCGCCGGGAGCGGCCGAGAGCGCGCTCACGAGCTGCAGCAGGAACCAGAGCCCGAGCGCGACCACGACGGGCACGGTGACGAAGCGGACGAAGACGAAAAACCAGATCAAGACGACGATGTTGCCGCGCGGATGGAGCACCAGATAGGCGCCGAGGGTGCCGGCGATCGCGCCGCTGGCGCCGATCATCGGCAGTTCGCTGGCGGGGTCGATGACGGCCTGAGCCAGGCCCGCCGCGGCGCCGCAGATGAGGTAGAGCAGCAGGAAGCGCGCCGGGCCGAGCGCGCTCTCCACGCCCTTTCCGAACAGCCACAGGTAAATCATGTTGCCGCACAGGTGCAGCCAGCCGCCATGCAGGAACATGCTGGTGAACAGCGTCGCCCAGGCGGGTACCGGATGCAGTTGCGGCAGAAGCTCGGCATAGCCGAAGAGCACCGCCGGGACCATGCCGTATTCGAGCACGACCTGATGCGCCTGGCGCGGGCTCAGGCCGATTTGCCATACGAACACCAAGACGCACGCCACGATCAAGGTGTAGGTGACGAACGGAATGCTTGTGCTGGGGTTGTCGTCGTAGAGCGGAAGCGCAAACATGACCGCTCCGATCGCCGGTCTAGAGAAACGCCGTGTCGGCTTCGAGCCCAAGAAGAAACTTGCCCACCGTCTCGTAATGTGCCCGCCGGCCCTGCAGCTGCTGGGCGATGGCATGCATGTCGCGGAAGCGGCGCTCGAACGGATTGCCGGCGAAAACGGCGGTGGCACCGGCGGCATGGTAACAGGCGTTGGCGACATCGCGCGACTCGTGGATGGTGCGCGATGCCGCGAGACGGATCGCCATGCGGTGATCGATGGTGAGCTGGTGCGTCCGCTGCACTGCTTCCCAGACCTCCGCCAGCGTGCCCAGCAGATAATGACGGGTCGCGCGCAGCCGCGCTTCCAGCTCGCCGACATCCGATTGCACGACCGCGTTCTCGCGCATCGTCTGCTTCAAGCCGCGCGGTGACTTCTCCTTGGCGAGAGCGATGAGCGCCTCGAGCATGCCGCGGGCCACACCGAGGGCGAGGCTGGCGAAGCCGCTCGAGAACATAGTGTCGGTGCGGAGGTGATAGAGCGGCGTGTGGCGGCGGCGGTCCGCCGGATCGTCGCGGCCAAGCGAATGCGCTGCCGGCACGAAGACATCCTTGACGGAATAGGTGTCGCTGCCGGTGCCTTTGAGGCCGATCACGTTCCAGTTGTCGGTCATGGCTATCTGCGACGCCGGAAACAGCATGGTCCGCATCAAGGGAGCGCCATTGGCGGCAACCACCGGCGTGCCGTCCGGCTGCAGGACGAGGCAATGGCCACCGAGCCAGGTGGCGTGATGGCCGCCGCTGGCGAAGGGCCACGTTCCCGTCACGCGATAGCCGCCCTCGACCGGCACGGCGCGCCCGCCGGGGCCCGCTCCCCAGGCCAGGACGACGCGCGGGTCGCGTCCGAAGATCTCCCATGCCGCCTCGGGCGCGAGAAACGCCCCGACCATGCCGCAGACGGCCGTCTGACATAGGCACCAGGCAGTGCTCGCGTCGAACTGCGCGACCGCTTCGATCACGCGGACGAACCCGATCGGGTCGATCTCGCCGCCGTCGAGCGGCCGCGGCACCAGTAGGCGGAACAATCCCGCCTCGATCATGGCATCGACCAGCGGCTGCGGCAGCCGCCGCTCCCGCTCGATCTGCTCGATCGAAGCGGTGATCAGCGGCGCCAGCGCCGCGACGCGGCCGAGGTAGTCGATCGGCGACGAGTCCGGCCGGACGTCGCCATCGGCCTCCAGGGGAGGGGCTGTCATAAGGCTAATCCTGATGTGCCATCGACCAGGCCGCGCCATCGTGGCCGGGCGCGTAGTTGGTGTTGGTCTGTTCGGGGTTCCGGTTCACCAGCGGGCGGTTGTAGAGCGGGTGGCGGGAGCTGCGCACTTCGTGCTCGATGGTGAACAGCGCCTTGCCGCTCGCGGGATCGACGATCTGCTCGAAGCGATATTGGTGCTGGTCGCTTTCCTCGGTGATGAGTCCCCGCTCGGCGAGGCGGCGGTGCGGACTTGAGAAATCCCGGATATAGATTTGGATATGGTGGCCGTCATAGGCGGCCAGCGGCCCATCGCTCTCGCGATAGACGAGGTCCTGCCCGGCGCCGACCGACACCCGCGCGTGGCGGCCGTGCTCGTCCTCGCTGACGGCGCTTGGCGCATCGAGAATCTCGCGATAGAAGCGGGTGATCCCCTCGGCCGCGCCCCGGGGAACATCGAACTCGATGTAGGGCATGCCGAGCCTGATCCGGCCGAAACGCGGCTCAGGCGCATGACAGCGGATGCGATTGCCCCAGGGCGAGGTCACCTCGACAAAGGAGTTGTGCTCGCGAAAGTCGAACAGCGTGTCGGCTAGCGGCGCACGGACCCGCGCCAGCCGCCGCAGCAGCGCTTCCCGGTCGGGCAGCACGATGCCGGTCCGGCCGCGCAATACCTGCACCTTGCCGGTCGGCAAATGGAACTGGCTGCGGCCGAGATTGATCCACATGTTGTCGATCCCGGTCATGATATACGGGTCGCGCGTGAGGCCGAGCCCCGTCACATAGAACACTGTGGCGATCTGTTGGTCCGGGATGCGCACATTGACATGCTCGAGGGCGACGACATTGCCGACATCCTCGGCGCTACGGTCGTAAGCGGCTTGCATCGGCTAACACCTCAATCCTCGGCGCTGGCCGGCGGGAACGCCGGCACCGGGCGTCCCAGTTTAGCGGCACCGCCGGTAGTTTTTCCAGGCGCGAGCGACGCGCTGCTCACGCCGGGGAGTATCGGACGCGCCAGACCGTTCACCCCATGGGAAAGAACAGCGGAGAGTGGCCAATGGCCGATCAGAACGAGTTCATGCTAGGCTGGATGAGCGGTTGGGCGGCGGCAACCAACGCCCTCACGCAATCTTTGAACCAGGCGCTCCACGGCGGCGGAGCAGCGCGGGCGATGCGCAACGCGCCGGCAGCGCTGACGGAAACGTCCGGCAACAAGCCTTCCGGGCGGCGCCGCGGCCGCCCGCCGAAAGCGGCGGGCATGTCGCAGGCCCAAGGCCCGCGGCGGCGCGGCCGCCCGCCCAAGGTCAGGACGCCCTGAACGCCGCCGCCGCGGCGCTGCCGGCCCGCACTTACTGCGCCGCCATTGCCTCCTGGCTGATCGCCTCGGCGACGGCGTCGTCGATGCGCTCGCACCAGACGAAGCGCGCCTTGCGCCGTGCCTCCTCCGGAATGTCCTCGTAGTCGCGCCGGTTGCGCGCCGGCAGCAGCAGGGTAGTGATGCCGGCCCGCACCGCCGCCGTCACTTTCTCCTTGATGCCGCCGACCGGGAGCACCAGGCCACGCAGGCTTATCTCGCCGGTCATGGCGGTGTCACTGCGCGTCGGACGGTTCGTGAGCAGCGAGATCAGCGCCACGCTCATGGCGACGCCGGCCGAAGGGCCGTCCTTGGGGATGGCGCCGGCAGGGACGTGCACATGGATGTCGCTCTTGGCGAAAATCTCCTCGTCGATGCCGAGCGGGCGGGCGCGCGACTTGACGAGGCTGAGCGCTGCCTGCGCGCTTTCCTTCATCACGTCGCCGAGCTGGCCGGTGAGGATGAGTCTGCCGTTGCCGGGGATGCGCGTCGCTTCGATGAAGAGGATGTCGCCGCCCGCGGGCGTCCAGGCGAGCCCGGTGGCGACGCCGGGGATGCTGGTGCGCATGGCGACTTCGCTCTCGAAGCGCCGCGGTCCGAGAATGACCGGTACGTCCGGCGCATCGATATGGATCGGGCCGGCTTCGCCCTCGGCGAAGCGCATGGCGGCGCGGCGAAATACCGCGCCGATATTGCGCTCTAGGTTGCGCACGCCGGCCTCGCGCGTGTAATCGCCGATGATGCTGCGGATCGCCTCGTCGGTGATGGTGACGCGGTCGGCGGTGAGGCCGGTCGCGTCGAGCTGGCGCGGCACGAGATAGCGCCGCGCGATCTGCAGCTTCTCCTCCTCGGTGTAGCCGGACAGATCAATCACCTCCATGCGGTCGCGCAACGGGCTTGGGACGGTATCCATCATGTTAGCGGTGGCGATGAACATGACCGCGGAAAGATCGAAGGGGACGCCGAGATAGGCGTCACGGAAGCTGTTGTTCTGCTCGGGGTCGAGCACCTCGAGCAGTGCCGCTGACGGATCGCCTTGGATGCCGGATCCCAGCTTGTCGATTTCGTCGAGCATCATTACGCAGTCGCGCGCGCCCGCCTTGCGGATCGCCTGGACGATGTTGCCGGGGAGCGCGCCGATATAGGTGCGGCGATGGCCGCGGATCTCGGCCTCGTCATGGACGCCGCCGAGGCTCACGCGTACGAATTTGCGACCCGTGGCGCGGGCGATGCTCTGGCCGAGCGATGTCTTGCCGACGCCGGGTGGGCCGACGAAGCACAGGATCGGACTGCGGCCGCCGGGCTTCAGCTTCTGCACCGCTAGGTATTCGAGGATGCGCCGCTTCACCTTGGCGAGGTCGAAATGATCCTCGTCGAGCACACGCCGCGCCTCGCCGATGTCGATCGGGCGTTCGGTCATGACCGACCAGGGCAGCTCCACCAGCCAGTCGAGGTAGGCGCGCACCATCCCATATTCGGCCGCTCCCTCGGGCATGCGCTCGAGGCGGGTGAGCTCCTTCAGCGCCTGCTGCTCGACCTCGGGCGGCATCTTCGCCTCTTCGATGCGCCGGCGCAGCTCGGCGATCTCCTCGTTCTTCGGATCGTCGTCGCCGAGCTCCTTCTGGATGGTCTTGAGCTGCTCGCGCAGCAGGAATTCGCGCTGCCGCCCTTCCATCGAATTCTTGGTCTGCTGGCTGATCTGGTTCGTCAGTCGCAGCACCTCGATGCGATGGCTGAGCAGCTCGGCGACGCGCTTCATGCGCTCGAGCACGTCGAAGGTCTCGAGCACCTCCTGCTTCTCGGCGGGCTCGAGATCCATGACGCTGGCGATGAGATCGGCGAGCTGGCCGCCGGCGTTGACGCCTTGGATGGCGGTGCCGAGCTCGGGCGGCGCCTGCGGCAGCAGCTCGAGCGCCTCGCGCGCCAGGTTCTTGAGATGGAGGAGGCGCGCCTCAAGCTCGGGCGTGCGCACCTCCGTCTCGCCGATGCGCTCGATGCGTGCGACGAGGAAGGGATATCCCGGCAGGAACTCGATGACGCGGAAGCGGTGCTGCCCCTGGCACACCATGTGGTGCGAGCCGTCGGGCGCCGTCAGGTAGCGCAGCACGAGGGCCGTCGTGCCGACCAGATAAAGGTCGGCGGTGCCGGGATCCTCGATCTGCGGATCGCGCTGCAGCACCAGTCCCACGGGCAGCTCGCGGCGCACCGCCTCCTGCGCGGCGGCGATCGAGCGCGGCCGTCCGACTGTGATCGGCAGCACCGTTCCCGGGAAAAGCACCGTGCCACGCACGGGGATGATCACGATGGCATCCGCCGGCAAGGGCGGCACCTCGGCCCGCGTCTCGGACTGATTGGCGGAAGGTTTTTCGTTGCTGGCCATTGTCGTTATCCCAGCTTGCGCAAGGTCAGGGTCAGGCAGCCATCGGCGATATCGCGGCGATCGAGCTCGAAGCGGCCGGGGGGGAGGGCGATGCGCCGCTCGAACCGGCCCTGGGGGATCTCCAGCCGATGGATGACCGCGGCCTGCTTCAAAGCCGGCGCCAGCCGCTCGCCGGCGATCACGAGCACGCCGTGGTCGACGCTGATCTCGACCTGCGGCGCCTCGACGCCGGGCAGCGCGGCGATGATCCACAACTCGTCCTCGGTCTCGAGGATGTCGACCGGCGGCTCCCACAGGGGGCGCTTGTCGGGTATTCCCAGGCGGAAGAACTGGCGGTGCAACCGTTCGGCGCGCGCCAGGGCGTCGCAGGCTTCGGCCCACATCCAGGTTTCGATGTCACGGGGCGGCATGACGCGTCCTTGTGCTGGGTTGCGCACCCATCAGCGCGAGCTTGGCAGCGACCCGATCCTTCGGAGAATTCGAGGCGCCAGGAACCGGTTGGCGAAGCAGCCCGCATGGTCGGTCGGCCCGACGCGCCGACGAGATGCGCCGCCATGGTGTCGACGGTGACGATAACTCCAGATGGGACACGACAGCGGCGGTTTCAAGAATGTCCGCGCTCTCCACCGCGCGCGCGACAAGGCGCGGCCGTTCCTTTGGCTGCGAGTGCGACGCGCGCCGGCCCATGTCGGAGAGGGTAGACCGCGGCATGCCGCAGCTCATTGAGCTTTGTCAACGCGGCGGCCCGTGGGCCATCCGGCACGGCCGCGGTGTCATCCGGTGCGGAGCGTCGCGGCGGCGCGGGTGGTGGCGGCATCGCGCTCGCGCATGAACGGCTCCGCGCGCTCTCTGACGCGGGCGACGATGGCCGGTGCGGCGCGCTCCGGGGTGCCGGCGTCGAAAGGCGGGTGTGGGTCGTACTCGACCATCAGCTGAATGGCTTCCGCGGCCTCGCGCCCCTGCAGCTGCGCCGCCACGGCGAGGGCGAAATCGATCCCGGCGGTTACGCCGCCGCCGCTGATGAATTTGCCGTCGATGACGACGCGCTCGGCCGCCGGCTCGCAGCCGAAGCGGCGCAGCAGGTCGCGCGACATCCAGTGGCAGGCGGCGCGCTTGCCCTGGAGGAGCCCGGCGGCGGCGAGCGTCAGCGACCCCGTGCACACCGAGGTGACGTAGCGGGCGTGGGCCGCGGTGCGGCGCAGGAAATTGAGGATTTCCGCGTCTTCCAGCGTGTCGTTGGTGCCGGGGCCGCCGGGCACGCAGACGAGGTCGAGCGGCGGGCAGGCGGCAAGGGTGGTGGTCGGCACGATGGCGAGGCCGCGGTCCGAGGGCACCGGGTCGAGCGTCTTGGCGACGAGCTCGAGCTGGGCGCCGGGGAGGCGCGACAGGATCTCGTAGGGGCCGGTGAGGTCGAGCTGGGTGAGGCGAGGGAAGAGCAGGAAGCCGATGCGGAAAGCGGGTGCGGCGGGCATGGGGGGCTCCGGAAGTGGACCAGGGAACTACAACTTTGGCGCAGACGGCGGCTGGCAGGAATGACATAATTCCCTCCTTTACTGCCAAAGCCAGGCCGCCCGTGCGCCACATCGTCTTCGTCGCCTTCGAGCAGGCGCTGCTGCTCGACATCGCCGGCCCGTTCCAGGTCTTCGCCAGCACGCGCGACCTCTGCGCCGCTTCCGGCCTGCCCGATCCCTACCGCCTCAGCCTGGTCTCGCCGAAGGGCGGCACGATCGCGACCTCGGCCGGCCTCAGCCTGGCGACCACGCGGTTCAAGTCGCTGGCGGCCGAGCCCATCGACACCCTCATCGCCATGGGCGGCCTCGGCTCGCGCGCGGCCGTGCACGAGCGCGCGCTCATCCGCTGGATCGCCGAGCGCGCGCGCGAGGCGCGGCGCGTGTGCTCGGTCTGCACCGGCGCCTTCCTGCTGGCGCAGGCGGGCTTGCTCGACGGCCGCCGCGCCGTCACGCATTGGGGCGCCTGCGCCGCGCTGCAGCGGCGCTACCCGCGCATCACCGTCGAGCCCGACCCGATCTTCCTGCGCGACGGCAAGATCTGGACCTCCGCCGGCGTCACCGCCGGCATCGACCTGGCGCTGGCCCTGGTCGAGGAGGACCTCGGCCGCGCCATGGCCTTGCGCGTGGCGCGCCATCTCGTCGTCTTCCTCAAGCGCCCGGGCGGCCAGTCGCAATTCAGCGCCCTGCTGGAGAGCCAGGCGCGCGACGATGGCGGCTTCGCCGCGCTGCACGAGTGGCTGCCGCAGCATCTCGCCGACGATTTGCGCGTCGAGGCGCTCGCCGCGCGCGTCGGCATGAGCCCGCGCAATTTCGCACGAATCTATGCGCGGCGCATGGGCACGACGCCGGCGAAGGCGGTGGAGCGCCTGCGCGTCGACGCGGCGCGCCGCGCGCTCGAGGAGAATGCGGCGTCGATCGAGCGCATCGCCCTCCGCTGCGGCTTCGGCGACGAGGAGCGCCTGCGCCGCAGCTTCCTGCGCTGCCTCGGCGTGCCGCCGAAGCACTACCGCGCGCGCTTCACGCGTCCCGACGAGACCGCGCGCGCAACCGGCGCGGCGTGAATTTGAGCGGACCTGTCATCAAAATGTCGCCGCTGCGGCGGCAAACTGACCGTATGGACGATGCCCGCTATCTGAGGGAGCGCGCCCTCGAATTCCGCAACCTCGCGATCACCACGCGCGACCCGCATGCGTGCCAGGAGCTGCACCACCTCGCCGATCTGTGCGCGGACAAGGCCGCCATCCTCGGCAGCCGCGACAGGCCGCCGGCGCGCGCCGCGTACACAAGTGCACTGCTGCGCGAGGAAAACTGACGCGCGCCGCGCTGTCCGATCGTCGAAGATTACCGCTCGATCACGCCGCAGGCGATGCGGTCGCCGGAATTGCCGGCGGGGTCGCTGGCGTAGTCGTCGACCTTGGCGTGAATGACCAGCGCGGCGCCGCCCCGGTCGAACACGTTGTGTGCCGCTGATGACGCGGTCTGCGCGCCGCCGGCGGCCTTCTCCGGCGTCGAGGTGCCCGAGGCGACGCCGCTGTCGCCGAGCGAGAGGTCGGCGACGTAGACGTCGACGGTCGCCTTGCCGTCGCTGGCGACGATGAGGTTGGGCATGTCGCCCATATGCGGGCCGGCCTCCGCGTTGTAGCCGTGCTTGTGGCCGGTCGGGTTGAAATGCCCGCCGGCCGAGGTGAAGGCGGGCGGCTCGCATTTGCCGATTGCATGGATGTGCATGCCGTGCTGGCCCGGCGGCAATCCGCTCAGCTCGGCGACGATCACCACGCCATGCGCCATCTGCGTCAGGGTGGCGTCGCCGACCTTCTTGCCCTGCGCATCCTTGATCGCCGCATGCGCCTTGGCGCCGTCGCCGGCGGCTTGCGCGGCGGCCTGATGGGGCAGCAGCGCGGCGGCGGTCGCGAGCACTGCGGCAAGGCCCGCGGCGTGAAGCGAGCGGCTAGTCATGGGCAACCTCCTTCAATTCGGCGTGCCGGCTGAACGGGACGCCGCGCCGGAAGTTCCGCGGCGCGCGCTCATTTGACCCCGTGCCGGGCCGTCATTACGATCGGGCAAAACAAGGGAGGGCGCGAGGAAAGCCGTGAGCGACGTCTTCCGTTTCGATCCGCTGACCCTGCCGCCGGAATGCGAGACGCTGCGCCGCGAGGTGCGCGCGTTCCTCGTCGAGGAGCGCGCCGCCGGGAGCTGGGGCCCGAGCAGCGATTTCGCGCAGAGCCATTCGCCCGAGTTCAGCCGCCGCTTGGGGAAACGCGGCTGGATCGGCATGACCTGGCCGAGGAAATATGGCGGGCAGGAGCGCAGTTTCCTCGAGCGCTACGTCGTCACCGAGGAGCTGCTGGCGGCGGGCGCGCCGGTGGGCGCGCATTGGGTGGCCGACCGCCAGAGCGGGCCCTTGATCCTGCGCTTCGGCACCGAGAGCCAGCGCCAGGAGATCCTGCCGCGCATCGTCAGGGGCGAGTGCTATTTCTGCATCGGCATGAGCGAGCCCGACAGCGGCTCGGATCTGGCCTCGATCCGCACCAAAGCGACCCCGGTCGCGGGCGGATTCGCTATATCCGGGCGCAAGATCTGGACCAGCTCTGCCCATAAAGCGCACTACATGATAGCGCTCTGCCGCACCAGCCCTGCTACCGACAAGGACCGCCACCAGGGCCTGTCGCAGCTCGTCGTCGACCTGAAAACCCCCGGCCTCGCCATACGCCCGATCAAGAACCTCGCCGGCGCCCAGCATTTCAACGAGGTCGTGTTCGACGACGTCTTCGTGCCCAGCGAGCGCATGATCGGCCAGCCCGGCGATGGCTGGAAGCAGGTGACGAGCGAGCTCGGCTATGAGCGCAGCGGCCCCGAGCGCTTCCTCTCCACTTTCCGCCTCCTCGCCGAGTTCGTGCGCCGCGCCGGCCCCGATCCCGACGAGCGCGAGGCCGAGGCGATCGGCCGCTTCGTCGCCCATCTGGCGACGCTCCGGCGGATGTCGCTCTCGGTCGCCGGCATGCTGCAGAAGGGCGAGATGGTGAACCTCGAGGCCGCCGTGGTGAAGGACCTCGGCACCAACCTCGAGCGCGAGATCCCCGAGATCGTGCGGCTGGTGGCGAAGCGCGGCCGCTCGCCCAACCGCGCCGATCTGATGGAGGAGGCGCTGGCGGCGGGCGTGCTCAATGCGCCCTCCTACACCATCCGCGGCGGCACGCGCGAGATCCTCCGCGGCATCGTCGCGCGCGGCCTGGGCCTCAGATGACCGACACCCTCGTCCAGGACAGCGCGCGGCGGCTCTTCGCCGATCTCGTCCCCCCGGCGGTGGTCAACGCCGCCGAGGCCGGCACCTGGCCGGTCGAGCTGTGGGACGCCGTCGCCGAGGCCGGCTTTCCCGATGCGCTCGCCGCCAGCGCGGAAACGCCCGGCGACCTCGCCGGCATGGCCGACGCCGCCGCGATCCTGCGCGAGGCCGGGCGTCACGCCGCGCCGCTGCCGCTGGCCGAGAGCATGCTGGCGCGCTGGCTCCTGGCGGGCGCCGGGATCGCCGCGCCGGAAGGGCCGCTCACCATCGCGCCGGTCGAGCGCAGGGAAGCCTTCACGCTGCGCCGCGACGGCAGGCTCTCGGGCAAGGCCACCGGCGTGCCGTGGGCGGCGCAATCCGCCGGCATCGTCATCGTCGCCGACGGGCTGGTGGCGCTGATCCCGCCGCAGGCCGCCGACATCCGCGCCGGCGAGAGCCTGGCCGGCGATCCCCGCGACGACATCTCCGTCGATGCGGTGGGCGCGGCGAAGCCCGCGGCCGCGGGCGTCGACGCCGCGCTGGTCTACCGCCTGGGCGCGCTGACGCGGGCGGTGCTGATCGCCGGCGCGCTCGACGCGGTGCTGAAGCTCACCGTGCAATACGCCAACGACCGCGTGCAGTTCGGCCGCCCCATCGGCAAGTTCCAGGCGATCCAGCAGCAGCTCGCGATCCTCGCCGAGAACGTCGCCGCATCAGGCGTGGTCGCGGACGCCGCGGTCGCGGCGGCGGCGGGGCAGGGCGATCTCGCTTTCGCGGTCGCCGTCGCCAAATCGCGCTGCGGCGAGGCCGCCGGCAAGGTGGCGGAGATCGCCCACCAGGTGCACGGCGCCATCGGCTTCACCCACGAGCACCGCCTCCACCATCTGACGCGCCGCCTGTGGTCCTGGCGCGACGAGTTCGGCGTCGAGAGCGAGTGGTCGATCGAGCTCGGCCGCCTCGCCGCGTCGAAGGGCGGCGACGGCCTGTGGCCGCTGCTGACGGCTTGGTAGCGCTGGATCGACGGCGTTGCGTCCTTCGACGGGCTCAGGATGAAGGACGTTGAGTTTGCCATCCGCAGTAGGGGCCACCGAACAGTAGGGGCCACCAAGAAAATCTTCCTCATCCTGAGCCCGTCGAAGGACGCAGGGTGGGAATGCAGCCAGCTTGCAGCCGCATGCCACGCGAGGACGAGATGAGCGAGACCATCCGATACGCGGTCGCCGACCGCATCGCCACCATCACCTTGAACCGGCCGGAGCGGATGAACGCCTTCACCTGGGAGATGACGGATGCCTGGGCGGACGCGCTCATCGAGGCGCAGCGCGACGATGCCGTCCACGTCGTCATCGTCACCGGCGCCGGCAAGGCGTTCTGCAGCGGCGGCGACATCGGCGCCATGGGCGAGCGCCAGGACCGCACGCCGCTCCAGCGCAAGGAGGAGCTGGCCGGCCATGTGCAGCGCATCCCGCTGACATTAGAGGCGATGGACAAGCCGGTCATCGCCGCCATCAACGGCGCCGC
>Ga0185299_10003135_pt1 | contig 22932 bp, 17 predicted proteins | sample PaiPotPPA55metaG_FD_128002 | JGI IMG/M metagenome (GOLD analysis project Ga0185299, IMG submission 128002) | Iron sulfur acid spring bacterial and archeal communities from Banff, Canada, to study Microbial Dark Matter (Phase II) - Paint Pots PPA... ... | reverse complement strand
TGAAGGGACTGGAGCGAGGGCGCAAGGATTTTGGAATTGCTTCGGGCTTAATCATCTGCGCCATGCGCAACATGGATGTATCGCTCGAGATGGCGGAACTCGCTGTGGATTTTCGTGAGCGCGGAGTCGTCGGCTTCGATCTTGCCGGGGAAGAAGGCGGTTATCCTCCCAAAAAGCACGTTGACGCTTTTCACTACATTCAGCGGGAGAATTTCAATATTACGATTCACGCCGGCGAAGGCTATGGCAAGGAATCGATCTGGCAGGCGATTCAGTACTGCGGGGCGCATCGGATCGGACACGGAACGCGCTTGATCGACGACATCGCAGTGGTCGACGGCAGGGCCGTGAAGTTGGGCGATCTGGCGCAATACGTTCTCGACAAGCGCATTCCGCTGGAGATTTGCCTCATCAGCAACGTCCATACCGGTGCCACGCCCAGCTTGGCCGAGCATCCTTTCAAGATTCTTTATGAGGAAAAGTTTCGCGTCACCCTCAACACCGATAACCGCTTGATGAGCAGCACCAGCATGACTCAGGACTTCGAGGCCGCGGCGGACACCTTCGGTTTGTCCATGGATGATTTCGAGAAGATCACCATCAATGCAATGAAGAGCGCGTTTCTGCCTTATAAGCAGCGCTGCGATTTTATCTACTCGATTATCAAGCCCGGGTATGCCAAACTTCGTAATTCGACGGCCACGCCAACTTATTCCGAGCGATAAGCATTACTGGGAAAGCGCCGCCAGAGTTTCTGCGAGCACCAATGTTCCCCGGGTAATATCTTCCGGCGAGGCATATTCATCGGGGCGATGACTATATCCGTTGCGGCAAGGGATAAACAGCATGGCGGTGGGAGCGATGCGTGACATGAACAGCGAGTCATGGTAGGCACGACTCACCATGGGAAGAAACTTAAAATTATATTTTTCGCAGGATTCAGAAAGGGCTTCAACCACTGCGGTCGCGCAATCGGCAGGCGCATCGGCGTTCAGCACCTCGGCGGTAATCGGAACCTGCCGTTTCGCCGAGATCGCCTGACTTGCGGTCTCTATCTGCCGCATCAAGCCGTCACGCCTATTGAGATCGGTATCGCGAATGTCGGCGCTGAGATGAACTCGGCTGGGAATGCTGTTGACGGCGCCTGGAAAAACCTCGCAGATGCCGACCGTCGCCACCGTGTCGATGGCTCCGCTGGTCCGCGCGGCATTCTCGATGGCCAGAATCAGCTCGGCTGCGGCGCAGAGGGCGTCGCGCCGGTCGGGCATCAGAACTCCGCCCGCATGCCCGCCTGAACCCTCGATAGAGATACGAAGACTCGCTGGCGCCGCGATGCTGGTCACCACTCCGAGCGGGGTCCCCTGTCGCTCCAGCCGAGGGCCCTGCTCGATGTGCAGCTCAACAAAAGCGCTGTAGTAGCCGCTGGGAAGTTTGACGGCTTCAAGGTCTCCGCGGATGCCGGCTCTTTCGCGAACGTCATCGAGCGATGCGCCTTCGTTGTCTTTGAACTGCCGCGCGGCATCGGCAGAAAGAGTTCCCGAAAGCATTCGGCTGCCCAGGCATCCGACCCCAAAACGCGTGGGCTCTTCCGAGGTGAACACCAGCAGTTCGATGGAATGCCGGGGACGGAATCCGCTTCGTTGCAGAGCTCGAATCGCCTCCAGACCTCCGAGAACTCCGACCACCCCGTCGTATTTCCCCGCGTTCGGAATCGCATCGATGTGAGAACCTGTTCCGACTGGCGGCAGCGTGCGATCGGAACCGGTCCAGCGCGCGAAGGTGTTTCCAATCGGATCGTGGTGCACGGCAAGGCCGGCTTCTTCGCAGCGGGAGTTCAGCCACGCGCGGGCTTTCAGGTCGGTAGGCGTAAAAACAATTCTCGTGACCGCAGGCGCTTCCGCATCGGAAATCGAGGCGAGTGCTTCGATCTCCGATATCAGCCGGTGCCGGTCAACTTCGATTTTCATTTGTGAGCGTCTGCCAACGGATGCCGGTTCCAGTTCTTGTAGATGAGATATTTGGCGGGGACTCTTCCGATTGCTCCGAACCACTGCGGACACCAAGGCCCCATCCAGATGAAATCGCCGGCCGTGACCGGATACCACGAATCTCCGAGCCGGTAGATTCCTCCACCTTCGAGCATGATGAGGCCGTGTTCCATCACGTGCATTTCAACCACACTGAGCGCGGCACCGGGCCGGTAGACCATGGTATTGACCGCGAAATCGAAGCTCATCTCGTCCGGCAAAAGACATTTGACCTGCAAGCCGGGATCATCTCCGAGCGGATGCGAGGTAACGCGGTCTTCGTGCGACACAATTAAATGCGGTGGTTTGATCGTCGCTAAGGACTCATACGACTTCTCAATTACAGCCACGCGGCTCCTCTGCGTTGCCGTGATCTGGTGCCCCAAACCTGCCGGCAGGTAGGCATAACCGCGAGCAGTGAGTTCGCTTTGCTGTTTGTGCACATCCAGTTTGACAGCGCCTTCCATAATAAAGATGAAGCGCTGCGCGATCGTGCCGCCCAGTTCGCCGCCAGGTTCGAACTCGGCCGTGTACTGCGTAAAGCGAGCGCCCAGGGCGGGGCCTGCGTGCACAATCGCCGCGCAACCCTTCATCCCCGGCAATGTGGTGCGCACGAATGTATCGGAGGTCAGCAGAAGATGATTCGGCTGTTGTGAGCTTCGTGTATCGCCGAGATTATGCATGCCTTGTCTTTCTCTGAAATTCAGATGAGGATGCCAACTGCTCGAGAAGGTACAATCCGCACTCGATTGCCTTGACAACGTCACCCACTTCCACCGACTCTGCTGGATCGTGGCTGATGCCGCCGGGCGTGCGCAAAAAAATCATCGCCGAGGGGATTCTTTCCGCCAATATCATGGCGTCATGACCCGCACCGCTCACCATGCGATATGGCTCGCACCCTGCTTGGCGAACGGCTTGTTCTACCTGTGTTACTAAAAAAGGATCCATCGCTACGGCCGACTGGTCCATCACCACATTCCATTTCGCTCTTAACCCACGGCGCGTGGCAATATCTTCCGCTTGACGAACAAAATAGTCCACCGCAGCATTTCGCACGTCGTCGCTCCGGTGCCGCACGTCGAGACTCAATCGCGTCTCCCCGGCAATGACGTTGGTCGCGCCCGGTTTGGCTTGAATCGCGCCAACCGTCGCCACCAATCCGGAAGTATTTTGCGCGTGACGCTCGACTGTAGTGATCCACTCGGCGGCGGCCGCGACGGCATCCTGGCGGAGATTCATCGGCGTCGTTCCGGCATGATTGGCGCGGCCCACAAATATAAACTCCAGACGACTTTGGCCGGCAATCGCTTCGACGGCTCCCAGCGGCCGGCCGGCATTCTCCAGCGTCGGCCCTTGCTCAATGTGGAACTCGATATAGCCGAGGACATCCTCGTGGATAGCCGCCTGCGCAATTTCTTCTGGCTTCAAACCGAACTTTTCAATGGCCTCGCGTATCGAAATTCCTTGCGCATCCTGGCGGTTGAGAATTTCGTCATCCAGGTTGCCCACGAGCGCGCGGCTGCCGATAAAAGGCGTGCCGAAGCGAACGCCCTCCTCTTCCGAGAAGCCGACAACCTCGATGGCAAACGGAAGCTTACGGTCGTGGATAGCGCTGAGGAGCGCAATGGCAAGAACTACTCCGAGAATGCCATCATAAGCTCCAGCGTTGGGAACGGTATCCAGGTGCGAGCCGATGAGCAACCGTGGCGCATCGGGTTTTGCTGCAGGATACACGATGCGAAGATTGCCCACGGCATCCACTCTTGAGTTGATATGTAGTGGAGCGACCCATGAGGTAAGTTCCCGATGGCAATCGTGCATGGGCGGGGATAGAAATGTGCGGCGGATGCGGCCGGCATCTTCACTGAAACGGGCGAGAGTCTGACAACGCGCGATGATCTCCCTGGCTAAGCTTTCGCTGTCGCGCACCTTTCCATCGAACACGATTCCGCCGGACAAGCGGCTTTACCCTTGGCGACGAAGGCGCGCCTGGATGTTGCCATGCGGCTCGTCGACCGGCACAAAAATTTCGTTCGGATTGTCCTGCTCGAAGCGCGAAAGGTCCACCAGCAGGCAATGCTTGTTCGGCATTGCCAGCTCAATGTCCTCAATTTCAGCGATTTTTTCTAACACAGCTTTTCCCATGGCATACAGCGTGTGCTGCACGGACTTGCTATCGTGCCCGGCAAACTCGGCCAGCAGAATGTCGCGAACTTCCCCACGCAAAGAACGGTAGTCCACATTGCCCCGCGTGTAGTTCCAATTCGCGCGAACTGCGGTGCCAAGCAGCCGGTCTTTTGCCGGCGGCAACGTGGTCAGCGAATCCTGAATGTAGCCTTCAAACGCGGATCCCGACGTCTTCATGACGACTAGGTTTTCAAATCCAGAATTGACGGAAAATTCATTCGACCGAGTGCGCGTCACTTTCGTGGTCTGAGTTTCCCCGCTCGCCTGAATAAATGTCGTCGGCTGGAGCTTTCCACCGCTTTGAAGATGCTCCCAGGCTTTCTCAGCGATGGATACTTCCGCCGCTGATACTTGGGGATTGCGGCCGAGAAGAAATTCAATCAATTCCTTGGCGAACTCCTCCATACATCCGGCGGCAGACTTTCGCGCCAGGGAATAAACCATATTCTTCATCGTGTCCGTCGGAAGAATCTTGCTGTTGTCCGCTTCCACAAAGCACGAATCAAAATCTCCCTGCAGCAATACCTCCACGGTCCACTCGCGCAGATCATGCCAGCCGGCCTTGCGTTTCACCTGGACCAGGCGAACCCGCGACTTCCCATATTTATTTTCGGCGACTGCAATCATCTTTAGCTTCCCCGGTACGTCGTGTAGCCGTTTGGGCTGAGCAGCAACGGGATATGAAAACGCTCTTCCCCATTTCGAACATGAAATACAATTTCGACCAGCGGATACATGCCGTCGAGTTTGCGCACACGGAAATAGGCCGCGGTGTCGAAACCAAGACGATAAAGCCCGGGTGTCAGCGCTTCGTTCTCGGGTAGCAGCTGAGCGCACCGGCCGTCTTGATCGGTGCGGGACGACGTCAGAAGTCGCCAACTGCCGGCGGCTTCCTGCCGCTCCAATCGCACCGGAACATCCTTCGCCGGTTGCCCTTGGGCGATATCCAGAACGTGCGTCGAAATCCGCATCATCCTTGCAGCCACTTTCTCAGACGAATCTGCGTGATCTGCCGCTGCTCCTCCGCAGCTTCCTGAAGTTCGGTGTGATCGTCATTTTCCAATCGGCGCCGCAAAATCTTCAGAATCTCCGCCGGTGACTTCCCGGTCGCGCATACGATGAAAATTCGGTTAAACCGGCGCTCATATTCACGATTTCCCTCTGCCAGCGCAATCCTGGCAGAATCGCTGGCATCCGCGACTCCTCGTTGCTCTTGCTCGGACCATGATGCGGACTGAACCTCCGCCGGTTTCGCCGCCTGCGATTCGCCTACGATTGATTCACCAATTCTCGGATGGCTGCGAAATGCCTCCAGCCAGTCCGATTCAGTTAAGCCGCGCCAAATTTCGTCCGACGTAGCCAAAAGAGATTCTTCGTCCGGCAACGGTCTTCGTGCCACGATTCCAACTGCCCACGCGCGTGAGCCACAGCACGGCAGTATCTCATTCGCAGCTGCCGTAGCGGGAAGAAAATTCCAGCGTGCCAGCGTATCGCTCATGCCGTGTTCGCGCTGTCGCGCAAATGCTCGAGAAATTCCGCGACCAGATTGCCAGCCACGGCCGCGCGGTATTTCGCCGTGGATCGAATGTCATCAATGGGTTCAATCGCAGCCGCGGCCGTCTCCCTCGCCAGATGCAGAAGCTCCGGCTCGACTGCCTTTCCTTTCAACATCTGCTCCATCTCGATCAGACGAAGTGGGACCGGCGCCACGCTGCCCAGAGCCATGCGAACATCCTCAATCTTGCCACCGCGAAGGCGGCCCAGCGCCGCAATGCACACTTTGGAGATGGCCTGAGCGTCGCGAGCCCCCACCTTTCGCGCATACTGAAGATACCCCGAAAACCTTCGTCCGAGAGAGATGGCTCGAATCAGCTCATCGGGCGCCAGGTTCATCTTCTTGTAACCCGTGTGGAAGCCGAGATAAGGTATCCGGCGTTCGCCTCGAACCGAGACTACAATCAATTCAGCCTCGTAGGCCAGTAATGCGGGCAGCGAATCTGCCGCGGGCGAAGCATTAACGATATTGCCCCCCAAAGTTCCCCGATTCTGGTTCGCGATTCCGCCGGTCCAGCGAGCCGCGCTCGCCAGCAATGGGACCTCCTGGGCGATAACCTTGTGCTCACCCAGTTCTGTATAAGTGCATCCCGCTCCAATTCTGATTTCGCCGGGCAAGACCTCGATGCCTTGCAGTTCGGTCAAATTCCAAATGCTGATGAGCTTCCGCGCCGGAAGTTTCCCCGCCGCGTACTGCACCATCACGTCGGTGCCGCCAGCGATAGGGAGCCATTGCCCAGGCTCATCCGCCAAACGCGAGACGACCGCCTGCAGGGTGCCGGGTGCAATCAACTCAAAATCCGCCGGATCGGACCTCATGCGGGACTCCTGCGGGCCGCTTCCATTACCGCGTCGAAAATCTGCATGTAACCAGTGCAGCGGCAGAGATTGCCTGACAGTCCTTCGCGAATATCATCCAAGGTAGGCCTGGGTTTCTTGTCGAGCAGATGACAGCTAGCCAGAATCATTCCCGGAGTGCAGATGCCGCACTGCGCGCCGCCGCATTCCAAGAAAGCTGTCTGCAATGCGCTCAATTGCGGACCTTCGGCTAGACCTTCGATGGTCGTGAGATTTGTGCCCGCCGCCTGCAGAACGGGAACAAGACAACTATTGATCAACTTGCCATTCATCAAGACGGAGCAAGAACCGCATTCGCCTTCTCCGCAACCTTCCTTGGCACCGGTCAACCCAAGTTCCTGGCGCAGCACATCCAACAGCCTCTCCATGGGATAAACGCGAACGGTTTCCGACTTGCCATTTACCGTGAGAGCAAGCTCGCATTTGCCGCGGTTCTCGGAGGTGTTGGTCATCTTCTTCCATCAGTCTTTCCATCAGTCACCCCATCAGCAAAGACTGCTTCGAAGATATCTTCCGGCAGGAGTGGAATGGAGTCGAAGCGAGTTCCAAGCGCATCTTCGATCGCGTTGACAATGGCCGGAGCCGGACCATCCATTGGAAGTTCGCCAATTCCTTTTGCGCCATATGCTCCGTGGACATTGCCCATTTCTTCGAAGAAAACGCGAAGCTGCGGCAAGTCCGCGGAAGTCGGCATGATGTAATTTGTCATCTGACCGTTCTGCATACGTCCATTTTGCCAGACAACTTTTTCATATAAGGCAAATCCAATCCCCTGGGCAACGCCGCCGGCGATTTGACCCTTGGCGAGAATAGGGTGAAGGACTCTGCCGACTTCCTGGAGGGCTACGAAATCTTCTACTCTCGCGCTGTAGGTCGAGAGGTCCACTGCAACTTCCGCAACATAAATCGCCCAGGCGAAGCTTGCATAGGCTTCGCCTCGATATTTCTCGTCATCCCAGAAAACGCCTTCTGGAGCTTCGTAGCGCGCGTACGAGCGTAGCTCCCCATGTTCAGCAATATGACGCCGACACGCTGCGCGAAATTCTTCCGGCGAATATGAATCGCTTAACAATCCGCCGCCGGTCAATGTTTGCCTGGCTCCGATAGCTGCCGATCGCACCAGGTTCCCCACGACCATGGCGGTGCGCGAAGCAACCGTCGGCCCGCTGTTTGGAACTTGATTTGTGTCGACCTGCGCAATAGCGACACAGTCATAGGGTAAGTCCAGGGCTTCCGCCGCAATTTGGCAGAGCACGGTGTTGGTCCCCTGCCCGAACTCGGTGCTGGAAACCAGGACGCGCACTGTGCCGTCGGCGCAGCCCTCAACCCCGACTACCGAAGCCAGATATCGCTCGCCGGAGCCGGTGAAACCCGCACCATGCAGAAAGGCCGCGATCCCCATTCCTCGCTTGACTGAACCCTTAGTGTTCTGTCGCGCGAATCGCGCCTTCTTTGCAGGATAGTCCGAAAGTTCCAGCGCGCGATCAAGTAACTTGCCGAGATCAATCTCTTCGCGAACAGTTTGCTCGGTGGTGGTGGTTTGACCCGGCTTGAGGAAATTCTGGCGGCGGATCTCGACCGGAGAGAGACCTACAACTTGCGCGATGCGGTCCATGTGCCGCTCCATCGCGAACAAACTCTGTGGCGCTCCAAAGCCCCGAAACGCCCCGTGTGGCGGAGCGTTCGTCGCCACGGCCTTCCCGCGAATGCGGACGTTAGGCCAGTAATAGGGACCACCGGCGTGGATGATGCCACGGGAGAGAACTACGGACGACAATGTCGCGTATGCGCCGCCATCGATCGTGAAATCAATTTCCCCTCCCAGAATCTTGCCCTCTTTACTGACTGCAGTGCGGTGATGTGTGCGCGAAGGATGACGCTTGGTGGTCGCCGTCATATCTTCCAAACGGTCATAGACGATCTTTACCGGCCGTCCAGACTTCATGGCCAAAAGCGCCGCATGGCCCGCGATCATCGAAGGATAATCTTCCTTGCCGCCGAAAGCGCCGCCAGTCTCAGCCTGCACGACTCGGACTTTCTCCGCAGGCAAGTTGCACAATGCCATCAGCGCTTTGTGTACATAGTAAGGGCATTGCAGCGATCCCCACACTGTGATTCCCAGCTCTCGATCGAACGATGCGATGACGCCATTGTTTTCGATATAAAGCTGTTCCTGCGCCCCAGTGGTGTACTCGCCCTCGACGATGTAGTCGGCCTTTTCCCAGACGCTATCGACATCGCCCTTTGCAATCAAAAAGGTTTTGAAAACATTGTCCGTTCCCCAGACGATCTGCGAGCGCCGTTCGCTTTCTTCAATGGAAAAAATGGCCGGCAGGGCATCATATTCGATCAAGACTGCCTCGATGGCTTTCCGCAGCACATGCCGATCCGCATGCGCCAATAGCAGAATCGGCTCCTCGGGATGATTGACCTTCCCATCCGCCAGGCAGGGCTGATCGTCGCCGATCAGAGCAATGCAGTTCTTTCCAGGAATGTCTTTCGCCGTGACGGTTACAAATTCGCTCCAGTCGAACTGGGAGCCAAACGAGATCTTCTTGATTATTCCGCGAGGAATCTGGCTGCGCACGGTCGCGCCGTAAAGCATTCCCGGCAAGGACATGTCGTCGATGTACCGCGCCGCGCCGGTAACTTTGTCGCGGCCTTCCTTGCGCGGCACCGACTTGCCGATGATGTGCGCTCCCGTCATGCCTATCCTTTAATACTGTCTTGTCGTTACTACCAATAACTCGTTAGTAGCGAACCTCTAACCCTCTTGCCCCTCCGCAAAATTCGCCGCCGCTGAACACCGGTCGCCCCCGCAGATACGTCGCTTTCACAACACCGCGCAACTTTTCTCCCAAATACGGAGATACTGGATGGCGATAATGCAGCCGATCTTCGGTCACGACGAACTCCGCTTCCGGTTCGAAGATGACGAGGTCGGCATCGCAGCCTTCCGAAATGCGACCTTTGCGCGCGTGGCAGCCGGCGAGTCGAGCGGGCTCCTCAGCCATCCACTGGATAAGATCGGTCAAAGCGAAATCACGCCGGCTGCCTTCCGTCCACATAATAGGTAGCGCCAGCGAAAGACCGGAGATGCCGCCCCATGCTGTGCTGAAGTTCCCCTCCTTGATCCGTTTCATAGCGGGCGGACAAGGCGAATGATCCGTTGCTACCAGATCGATAACTCCATCCTTCAGCCCCTGCCACAATTTTTCGCGATTGTCACGCGAGCGAATCGGCGGCGCGCATTTACACAATGTCGCCCCGGCGGGAATTTCCTCCGCACAGAAATGCAAATAGTGTGGACAAGTTTCAACGCTGACCGAAAGCCCCTCCGCCCGGGCGGCGCGCAACTCGGCCAGCGCCCGGCTGGCGGAGAGATGGACAATGTGCAATCGAAACTTGTACTGCCTGCACAAAGAGAGCAGTAACCGAATCGCCGCGAGTTCCGCTTCCTCCGGCCGCGATTGCAAATAGGTTGAGTAACGGCTCCAGTCCGCATTTTGCAGACGCAGCTGCGCTTCATCGATAGGACCAGGAAGTTCTGCGTGGACGAGCAGCGGCAAGCCCGTCCGCGCCACATGAGGCAATGCGGCGCGAAGCTCCGGCTCGGTGACCATGGTGAAACCATCGATTCCGGGATGGATCAGAAAGCACTTAAAACCGGGCACGCCCGCAGCCGCTAGTGCTTCGATATCAGCCTGATTGTCGCTCACCACGCCGCCCCAGGCTAACCAATCCACCCAGCATCGCTGGTGCGCCGCTTTGCGCTTGGCAGCAAGTGCGGCGACAGTAGTGGTTGGCGGCAGACAGTTGAGAGGCATGTCGACCAGCGTCGTGTAACCGCCGGCCGCCGCCGCTCGCGTCGCCGTCTCAAATCCTTCCCACTCGCTGCGCCCAGGATCGTTGATGTGTACATGAGAATCGACGAGTCCGGGAAGAATGGCTGACTCGCCGAAGTCGCGCACCTCGAAGTCGCGCACTTGGGCATGAGCGTGTAGATCATCGGCAAGAACGACGCCGCCAATCTTCCCATCCCGCACCAGGATCGCTCCCGGACGAATTCCATCCGGGGTCACGATGCGCTGGGAAAGGAAAGCTTGCCCGTCCATGCCCGAGCCTATCGCGCCTTCTCGTCTTTTTCAACTTTGCCGCGTCGGGGCAGAAATACTTTGAGTATTATTTCTCAGCTCCGCTTATACTGCTGCATTAAACAGCGGCTGCGAAAGAGTCCATGACGACCGATTTGCGCGCAGATTCGCGGGTAGCTGACTTCGGCATGCCCTTGACGATTACGCGATGACGGAACCAAGCCACATGGACAACGCTTTCATGGCCCGCGCCATTCAACTCTCGCTCGACAATGTCCGTTCCGGAAGCGGAGGCCCTTTTGGCGCCGTCATCGTCAAAGAAGGCGTCGTCGTAGCGGAAGCCGCCAATCAGGTCACGGCGACGAATGATCCCACAGCGCACGCTGAAGTGCTGGCCATCCGGCAGGCTTGCCAGAGATTTCGCTGTTTCGAACTCCGGGGCTGCGATCTCTACACCTCCTGCGAACCATGCCCAATGTGCCTTGGCGCAATCTACTGGGCCCGGATTGGCAAAGTTTACTTTGGCAATGTCGCAGCAGACGCTGCCAAAATCGGCTTTGATGATTCCGCCATCTACGCGGAAATCACCCAGCCGCACGCGCAACGTGAGATTCCCATGATTCAGATGATGCGCGAGGAAGCACTGGCGGCATTTCGAATGTGGGAGCAGAATCCCGGCAAGATCCGTTATTGAAGCATGTACTTCGGCCACGCGTTCCGGGGGCCGTCGGAAACAATTCTACTCAAGGAAGACAATTGATCGATCGGTACTTCAAACTCGCTGAAAACAAAACCACCATTAAACAGGAGATGCTGGGCGGCCTCACGACATTTGTTACGATGGCCTACATCATCGTCGTGAACCCACAGATCCTTGCCCAAGCTGGGATGCCGGCCGACGGCGTCGTGTTTGCGACGTGCATTTCGGCCGCCGCCGCCACGCTGGTGATGGGCCTCTACGCTAACTATCCTATTGCTCTAGCTCCGGGGATGTCGCTGAACGCCTATTTCACTTATGCCGTCTGCCTCAACATGCACGTTCCGTGGCAGACGGCATTGGCCGTGGTTTTCTTTTCTGGTGTGGCGTTCCTGCTGCTGACCGTGACGCGCGTGCGCGAACAAATTGTCAACGGCATGCCCGACTGCCTTAAATACTCCACGGCTACGGGCATCGGAATGTTCATCGCCTTCGTCGGATTGCGCAACGCCAAACTCGTGGTGGCGAATCCCGCTACCTTCGTCGGCCTGGGGAACTTCTCAGACAAGGAGGTGCAAACGGCTTGCTTCGGCTTGGTCTTGACTCTCATCCTCATGGGACGGAAGGTGAACGGTGGGATTCTGATCGGCGTCTTCGGAACTACGTTGCTGGGAATTCTACGCGGCATGTCAAGTTGGCCCTCCGCGATTGTGTCTTGGCCCCACCCTTCATCTACTTTTATGAAGCTGGATTTTCGAGGGGCCATCCATCTTGGCTTTCTCGAAATCTTGTTCGCCTTTTTGTTTGTCGACCTTTTCGACAATGTGGGCACACTGGTGGGCGTGTGCGAACAGGGCGGTTTCATCAAGAATGGCAAGATTCCCCGTGTAGGCAGGGCTCTCGTGGCCGATGCCGTGGGTACACTGTTCGGCTCGTTGACCGGCACGTCCACCGTCACCAGCTATATCGAAAGCGTGGCTGGTGTCGCGGCCGGAGCGCGGACCGGCCTGAGCAATGTCACCGTCGCGGGTCTGTTCTTGATGGCCACTTTCTGCTCGCCTTTGGCCACCGCGATTCCGGCCTATGCTACAGCACCCGCGCTGATCCTGGTAGGCGCGCTCATGACGCAATCCATTTCGCACATCGAATGGAGCGAGTTCAGCGAGTCGGTTCCGTCTTTCATCACCATGCTCGCCACTCCATTGACCTTTAGCATCGCGACTGGTATCAGCTTGGGGCTGATCTCTTATACGGTAGTGAAAATCGCTGTTGGCAAATTTCGCGAAATTACCGCGCTGATATGGATTCTTACCGCACTCTTCATTTTGCGGTACATCTATCTCGCCGTCGCTTAATAGGTGGTAGGCCCCTTACGATTTCGAACCCGCGCAAGCTTTCAAATTTCAAAAGGCTCGTCCGGATCGGGCTCTCGCACCGGAACGTCAGGTTGTTCAGGACCGTCCGGTGGCTCCTTTACGGGAGGAGGCGATGGGTCTGGGAATTGGCGCAGGTCAATTTGCATGGAGCTAGGATGCCAAAATCGGCTTCCGCGGTCGCGTGTTTTCGCCAAAGTACTACTTTCAGATTATTGACCTGTCAGTTTGCCTCCCTATAATCACGGCACTTCAGTCCGGTGTGAAATCTCTTCGCATAGTCCGGCACGTTTGTTGACGAGGAGCATCGGGGAACGATTCGCTCACAGTGAGGAAATGCATGATTAGTCGGAGAAGCTTGGCCTGTGTGCTGCTTACGGCTTTTGCAAGTTTGGAGGTTGCTGCGCAGCAAATTACGGGCAGCATTCGCGGGACAGTGATTGACCCGAGCGGCGCGGTCGTTCAATCTGCAGCAGTAACCGCCCAACAAGCCGAAACAGGCCTCACGCGCTCGGCATCTACCGATCGCAATGGCGCTTATGTCCTCGTCGAATTGCCGATTGGACATTATCAGATCAGGACCGAAGCCAAGGGCTACCAAAAATATCTGCAAGAAGGAATCTCGTTGGACGTTAACCAGACCGCGACGGTCAATGTTCACCTCAAGCTCGGGTCGGAGACGCAACAAGTGGAAGTGAAGGCGGACGCTCAACTAGTGCAGAGCACAGTGAGCAGTCTCGGGCAGACTGTGATGGAGCGCGAGATCCTCGACCTGCCGCTGGACGGCCGCAATTTTTCCCAGTTGGGACTTCTTCAGCCCGGCGTCGTGCCTTTGACTCCCGGACTTCTTCAAGCCGGAGGCGCGGCGCGAGCGGGCCAGGCTTACGCCGTCGATGGCCAGCGGCCGGAGTCGAACAATTTTTTGATCGACGGCGCCGACAATGTCAACGCCGTGGACGCTGGTTTTGTTCTTAAGCCGCCCATCGACTCGATCGCCGAGTTCAGAATTCTTACCCATAACGCGAACGCGGAATTCGGACGCAACACTGGCTCGACGACCAACATCGTCACCCGCAGCGGCGCCAATTCATTTCACGGGGCTGCCTGGGAATTTCTGCGCAATGATGCCATGGATGCGGCGGATTACTTCTCGCACAGCGTCCAGGCCTTGAAGCAGAACCAGTTTGGAGGAACGTTCGGTGGCCCGATTCGCAGGGACAAGACTTTCTTCTTCGGATATTACGAAGGGTTCCGCAATCGGCAGGGCGAAACCGTGGCCGCTACCGTGCCTTCACTGGATGAGAGGCAGGGCAAGTTTCCCCAGCCCCTCTTTAATTTCTCCACCGGTCAGCCAGTTCTGGTTCCCAACGGCCAACTGACTTCGATTGATCCAGTTGCAGAAAACATCTTGCCCTTCTTCCCAAAGCCGAACGACGGGACGAATACTTTTCGAAGCACGCAGACCCTCAGCCAGAATAATGACCAATTCGGGCTGCGCTTGGATCATTATCTTTCCCATGCGGACACGCTGAATTTCCGCTACATGTACAGTGCTGGTCCCACGACCGATCCGCTCTCGCCCGTTGGCGCCAACGTTCCCGGCTTTCCGGTGGGCGAGTACGATCGAGGGCAAAACTTTGTCGCCCAGGAGACGCACGTCTTTTCGCCAACGACCATCGGCGTCGCGCGCTTTTCGTATCTGCGCAATAAGTTCCTTCTTGACCAGCATCTGAATCACCAGTCGCCCTCACAACTAGGTTTTCAGTACCAACCCACTTTGGCTTCGGCCGCCGGGCCGCCGTTCATTCAAGTGTCGGGTTACTCTTCGGTTGGCGACCCGATCACTGGACCACGGAACACGTTTCAGAATACGTTTGATCTCTCCGGCTCCCTGATCTGGATTCACGGCCGCCACGAATTGAAGTTTGGCGGAGGCTACCGGCGCGACCAGATCAACGCCTTGCAGGGCATCGCCACTAACGGCTTCTTTGTATTCGCCGGCTTTCCCTACAGCGATGGGTTTGCCAGTTTCCTGTCAGGCAATCCGGTGGTCTTTCTGCAAGGCGGAGGCGATTTTAGTCGCGAAATCCGTGACCGAGCCCTGAATATTTACGGCCAGGACACGTATAAGATCACTTCTCGTCTGACGCTGAACCTCGGACTTCGCTATGAGCTACCGTTCCCCGCCACCGAGAATAAGAATCGGGTGAATCTCTTTGTTCCCGGGGCGCAGTCAAAAGTAATTCCCACCGCGCCGGCGGGACTTCTTTACCCAGGTGACCCGGGGGTGCCCTCCGGCTTGATTCCCACGCAAAAGACAGCGTTTGCTCCCCGAGTCGGCTTTGCCTGGGACCCGCGCGGCGACTCGAAAACGGTGGTCAGCGCCGCCTACGGAATTTTCTATGAACCGTACTACTCTGGCCAAGGTGGCCCGCTGCAGGATCCGATCAGCGCGCCTCCGTACCTGAAGACTCTGCAGATAGGCTTTCCCGTCAACTCGTTCGCCAATCCGTTTTATAGCCCGAATCCGTTCGCGCAGCCTTTCCCCGAGCCGATGACACTGCTCGTGGTCTCTCGCAACCTGCGTCTGCCTTACGCGCAGGATTGGAATCTGAATATTCAACGGTCATTTGGCGCCGACTGGCTATTCCAGATCGGATATGTTGGCACCACGGGTGTGAGACTGCCGCGATTCATTGAGGGGAATCCGGCGATCTACAAGCCGGGCATCGACCCCAACACCAACCAACCTTATTCCACAACGAGCAACGTCAACCAGCGGCGTCTTTATTCCGGATGCACGCTGACGCAGCCCGATAATTGCGTCTACGGATCAGTCGGCGAGATCGCAAGCCTCGCGAATTCCAGTTATAACGCTTTGGAAGCCAGCCTGCGAAAGCGCTTCAGTCACGGACTTTCTTTCCTCGCTTCGTATACCTGGGCGCATTCTATCGATGACGTTTCCTCCTTTAACATCACGGGCTCAGCATCACAGCCGGTGGCGGGAGAAAATGATTTGGCGCAAAATCCATTTGATCTAGCGGCGGAACGTGGCCGGTCCATGTTCGATGCCCGCCATCGCTTCGTGCTGAGTTATCAGTGGAGCCTTCCTTTTTTGCAGCATTCCAGTAACTGGTACGGTAAGGTTCTTGGGAACTGGCAGTTGAATGGAATTGTAACTGCCATGAGCGGTACGCCCTTTACGGTATTCGATTCTAACGACGTTTCGCTTCAAGGGACGGCGCCGGAGATTTCCGGATTTTCCAGCAACCGCCCCAACGTGATTGGGAATCCGAATTCCGGGCCGCATACCGCAACGCAATGGTTCAACGTAAATGCCTTTCAACGAATTACCCAAGACCCGAATTCTCCAGTCCAGCAGTTCGGGAACGAAGGCCGCAACGCAGTCCAGGGCCCGGGATACGTGAACTGGGACTTCTCGGCTTTCAAGACTATTCGAGTGACGGAATCGAAAGAGATTCAATTCCGCGGCGAGTTGTTCAATGTGCTGAACCATACGAATTTCCGGTTGCCGGTCAGCGACATCAGCGCCCCGTCAACCGCTTTCGGCCACATCCAGTCGGATGTGAGCCCCCGGGTGATCCAAGTGGCGCTGAAGTTTCTATTCTAGCGGACGGTGGGACAGCGTAGCTTCGTATCAGGGCATCGCTTTAGCGATGCCATTAGTCTTCGAAGTTAGACGCCCCCTTAGGGGCGGGGCATCGATCTTGACCAAAAGATATACATTCCCGAAGCGCGCATTGCTCAGAGCATTCGCCATTGTCGCCTTGGTATGGCTGCTCGGTTGCGCCACGCTCTACCACATCATGCGTCAGCCGCCGGAAACATTCGCGCGCTTCATGGCCAAATTGCCGGGCCCCGTCCCATTCCTCCTCTTCCCATTCGAAACTTTGTGGACGCACGCTCGTGCCGGCGGCTTGCAGGTTGGCGATCCCGCCCCGGACTTCTCGCTGACGAAGCTCGACAAGAGCGCCCCTGTGCAGCTATCCAGTTTGACGTCGCAGGGGCGGCCCGTAGTGCTGATCTTTGGCAGTTATACTTGACCGCCGTTCCGGCGGGAGGTTCCCGCTCTCAACAAACTCTCCGAGCAATACGGGAACAAGGTTACTTTCCTGGTTGTGTACATCACGGAAGCGCATCCGAGCGATGTTTGGCAGATGGAGAGCAATATCAAAGACAAAGTTGTATTTGCCAGCCCGAAAGATGAAGAGGAACGCGCCCTGGTGGCGGGAGCATGCGTACGAAAACTCGGCATCCAGATTCCCGCGGTGATCGATGAATTCGGTAACTCGACCGAGCAAGCGTACACGGGCTGGCCCGATCGTCTTTACCTGATCGACGCAAAGGGTCGCATCGCCTACAAGGCCAAACCCGGCCCGTTCGGCTTTAAGTCGGAGGAATTACGCGCGGCGCTGGGGAGGTTGGTAAATTAAGGGGTCCGCGTTGTATTCTCGGGGCGTGCCACGTTCTCCTGCCCCCCATCGAACTCCAACTCCCGGATTATTTTTGGGGCTGATCATCACCCTGGCCGCGGTGGTTGCTTATTCGGCATACATCACGCGGCAGATCTCCGGCTTGCGCGAACTGCAGAACAACCTGGTGGACCGAAACCGAAAAGACTCGTTGCAGTTACTTCGCATCCAAAACGATTTGAACTCGCTCGCCCTGGCGATGCGCGACATGCTGGACAATGATGAGCCGTATCCGCTTACGGCCTGGTCAGCACAGTTCCAGCGCGTGCGGACGGATCTGGATGACGCGCTGCGCCGCGAGCAGCAGGTTGCCCCGGTGAATCGAACTCCCGAGCAAGAGCAATATCTGGAGAATTCTGTCACGCAGTTCTGGGATGCGGTGGATCGGACTTTTGCACTGGCGCATGATTCCAACCAGACGGAGGCCAGGACTCAGATTCGAATCTCGCTTCGAGCGCGACAGGAGGCGCTGAGCACGGCCGTGTCACGGCTGCTGGTGCAGAACAATGAGAGTGAAGAGCAGGCTGCATTGAGAATCGGACAGATTTACGATCGCGTCCAGCGGCAGGTGTATCTGTTCCTGACGGCGACTTTGATTGCCATTCTCTTTACCAGCCTTTACCTGATCAGCTCGAATCGGCGATTGTTCGCGCAACTCGCGGCGCTTTCCGCGCAGCGCAGTGAACTTGCCCAGAAGCTCATTTCCACCCAGGAATCCACCTTGCGTCACATCTCACGCGAGTTGCACGATGAGTTTGGACAGATCCTGACCGCGGTAGGGGCCATGCTGATGCGCGCCGGAAATCACGCTCCGGAGGGATCGGCGCTGCGCTCCGAGCTGCGTGAAGTTTGTGAGATCACGCAAAATACGCTGGACAAAGTGCGCAGCCTTTCGCAGGCCTTGCATCCAGTGATGCTCGAGGAAACCGGGCTGGAGAGCACGCTTGACTGGTATTTGCCGGTGGTGGAAAGGCAGGCTGGGATTCACGTATTCTATGAGAAATCGGGCGAACCCTTTCCCGTGGATGGCAACGCCGCCATTCATGTGTATCGCGTGGTGCAGGAAGCTCTGAATAACGTGACTCGGCATTCGGGAGCCGGAGAATCCTGGGTGCGTCTGCGATTTCTGCCACAAGCTTTGGAAATCGAAGTGGAAGATCACGGGAGAGGCTTCGAAGCGCAGGCCGCCAAGCAGGGAATTGGACTGGTTGCGATGAGGGAACGTGCGGAGTTGCTGGGGGGCACGATCGAATTCTTGCAGCCCACTCAGGGTGATGGCGGAAGAGGTGCGAACGGAAGAGGAACGCTGGTGCGATTGAGAGTTCCCAGAGAGAAGCTAGAAGTTTGATTCCCATGCCGGAAAAGATTTCAGTTTTGCTGGTTGACGACCATTCCCTGGTGCGCCGGGGGTTCCGCCGCATTCTGGAGGATGAACCGGACATTACTGTTGCCGGCGAAGCTGGCGATGGCCTTCAGGCGATCAAACTTGCGGAGGAGCTTCGTCCGAAAGTGATTGTCATGGATTGCGCCATGCCCGGGATGAACGGATTGGAAGCCACGCGTCAGATTCTTGCCAAGCATCCGCAATCTTTGGTGCTCATGCTCAGCATGCATCCGGAGGAGACTCTGGTGCGGCAAGCGCTGGAGGCTGGCGCGCGCGGTTACGTCCTGAAAAATGCAGTGGACCTGGAGTTGGGCGCTGCCATTCGGCGAGTCGCGAACGGCGAAACTGTACTCGATTCCCAACTCAAGCGCCCGGCTCCACTCAAAGGCAAGCGCCACGCCGCGCTCACCCCACGCGAACTCGAAGTGCTGCAGATGATCGTGGACGGCAAGTCCAACAAGGAGATTGCGTCCGCCCTCGACCTTAGCGCGAACACGGTTGCTGTCCATCGTGCCAACATGATGGACACTCTGGGAATCCACAAGGCCGCCGAGTTGGTTGTCTACGCGATCCGCAACGGGCTGGTTGATCTTCCGTGAAGCGATCTTCCGTGAATCGCCGGTCCTTTCTGTGGGCAATGGCAGGTCTCGCGTCAACATCGTCGCTATCAGGTTCGCTCTTGGACGCGTTCGCAGCTACTCCCTCGCCCGATCCAGGTTTCCGGCTCGTGGATGTGACTGCCCCAGCCGGAATTAAATTCCGTCACAACAGCGGCGCCTACGGCGGCAAACTGCTGCCCGAAACACTCGGCGCCGGTTGCGCATTCCTCGATTACGACCGCGACGGCTGGCAGGACATTCTTCTGGTGAACGGCGCGGATTGGCCGGGACACAAGCGCGAGCATAAATCTGAGCCCAGCACGCTGAACCTCTATCGCAACAATCGCAACGGCACATTCTCCGACGTGACCCACAGCGCTGGTCTCGATGTCGAGATGTATGGGATGGGAGTTGCGATCGGAGATTACGACAACGACGGTTATCCCGACATCCTGATTACCTGCGTCGGTCAAAACCGGCTGTTCAAGAACACGGGTAAGGGAACCTTCATCGATGTTACTAAGTCGAGCGGGCTTGGCGGCCGGCAGGCTTTGAGTACGTCGGCTTTGTGGTTCGATTTCGATCGCGACGGACTGCTGGATTTGTTTGTCTGCAACTACGTCAAGTGGTCGCCCGAGCACGATGTGTTTTGCAGTCTCGACGGCAAGCACAAATCCTATTGCACGCCCGAAGCCTACCGCGGAGAAACCTGCTGGCTGTTTCGCAATCGCGGTAATGGAACCTTTGAGGATGTCACGGCCACGAGCGGCATTTTCGACAGCAGCTCAAAGTCACTCGGTGTAGCCATGCTCGACTACGACCACGATGGCTGGCCCGATTTGCTGGTGACGAATGACACGCAGCCCAACAAGCTTTATCGGAACCAGCGCAACGGTACGTTTAAAGACGTAGCTCTCGATGCCGGCATCGCCTTTTCCGCCGAGGGCAGAGCGCGCGCCGGGATGGGCGTGGACGTAGCCGACTTCGACAATTCGGGAAGCTCGGGAGTAGCCATCACGAATTTCGACAACGAGATGACAGGGCTGTATCGGCTTTCTGACAGCGGCAATTATGTTGACGTAGCAACGCAAAGCGGAGTGGGGCTGGCGTCGAAAGACAAATTGGGTTTTGGATGCGTGTTTCTCGATGCCGATTTGGATGGCGCACTCGATCTGGCGGTTGTGAACGGGCATATCGACGACACGGTGCGCAATGTCAGCGGCGTCGGTTACGCGCAGCCGCCGCAACTTTTCTTGAACAGCGGAAAGGGAACATTTGTTGACGTCGCCGCTGAAATCGGTGGCGGCTTCAGTCAGCCAAAGGTTGGAAGAGGGCTTGCCTATGGCGATTTCGATCGCGACGGCGATCTTGATCTGTTGATCACCACCAACAACGGCCCAGCCTATCTTTACCGTACCGACCAGACTGCCGGGAACCGGAGCATCAGGATTCGCCTGGTCGGGACGAAGTCCAATCGCGACGGAATCGGGGCTTCGGTGAAAATCTTTCACGGGGCATCGAACGGAACTTCGACCCAATCGCGCCTGGTCAAAGGCGGTTCGAGTTACCTGTCGCAGTCGGAATTGCCCGTAACCTTCGGATTGGGGAAGCGGGACAAGATCGACCGTTTGGTGATCCAATGGCCCAGCGGAAGAACGGAAGAATACAAAAACCTCGCAGCCAGCCGAGCCTATGAGTGCGTGGAATCAAAAGGAATCACCGCTCTGCCGAGCTTCTAGAAATCGCAGCGAGAGGTATCTGTTGCCCATCGGGGGCGGCCACCAACGAGTTTCCAATCTCAATGCTGTCTTAATCGCGAGTCTGGAGCACCCTTTCCGTTTTCTTTTCCGCGGAACTTGCTCCCTCTAAGGCACGCGCCCGTCCGCCGTGGAAGAAAATCAGGTGGATGAAAAACATCAAGATCAGTACGCCGCCAAACGTGCAAACGATCGTTGCTCCGGTCGGTAAGTCGGCTAGCACCGAAAAATAGATTCCCAGCGCCGACACCAGAGTCCCCATCGTCCAACCGATGGCTAACCGCCTGCCAATCCTGTCGGCAAACAGCATCGCCCCTACCGACGGAACAATCAGGTAGCAGAACACCAGCAACACTCCCGCAATTGCCACTGACGAAGTCACCACAAAGCCAAACGAGGCGTAGAACAGAAAGTCCCACAACCGGATACTCATCCCGCTGCCTTCGGCCTGCGCCAGATTGGTCGAGATCAACAAAAACTTCTTGCGGAAGATGTAGTGAAACAGTCCAATCCCGCCATACAGCAGCGCCGTTTTCGCTACTTCGGCTCTGGATACCGCAAGAATATTACCGACCAGCATGTCTTTCAGGTGTTCGGTCTCTCCGGTTGCCTTGCTCATGGCCAGAATCGCTGTGGCCGATGCCACTGCATAAGCGATGCCAATGAAAGCTTCCTGCGGGATGTGTCCGCGCCGCGTGCGGGCCAGGGAAAAGATGCCCGCTCCCAGAAATGTGAATCCAAGACTCAGAAAGTAAGCTCCCCGCCCGTGCGGATCCATTCCAAGAAGGATTGCGATCGTTGCGCCGAGAGCGGCGATCTGTGCCAGGGCCAGGTCCACGAAAATCACGCCGCGTTCCACAACGTGCACGCCCAGATACGCGTGAATTCCAGTGAGGATCAGGCTGGCCACAAAGGGCCAGAATAAGAATGGGAGTATCTCCATCGCTCTCCTTCGAACTTGACTTCGAACTTCTACTGGAACTTCTCTTCGAACTTCCCTTCGGACTATGGATTCGCCTGAAATGCTTTCGTCAGCAAAGCGATATCGTAGTCGAACAGCTGAAAATACGTCGTGACCTCTTTTACCCCGCCAACCGAAGGCAGGTATTCGACAACCGTTCCGCCGGTTTCACGCGCGATCGAATCGGGCGTCTTGCGGTCGAAATAGGGCTCGACCATAATCACCTTAACGTGGTCGCGCTTCATCATGTTGATAACTTCCAGGGTGTGGCTTGGTGTCGGCGGAATGCCCGGCCGCGGCTCGATGAAACCGACCACATTCAGCCCGAAATGCTTGGCGAAGTTCGGAGCTGAGTTGTGGTAAGTGACTACCTTGCGGCCATGGAAAGGTTTCATATCCGCTTGCCACTTCTTGTCTGCCTCCGACAAGCGGCGATCAAAATCCTGAAAGCGTTGCTGGAAGTAGGCCGTATCTTCCGGATCCATCTCTCCCAGTTTTCCGGCAATTCCTCTCGCAACTCGGCGTCCATTGTCCGGATCGAGCCAGTAGTGGGGATTCCCGAGGGGATGCACATCTCCCATGGCGCGGGTGATCGAGCCTTGCGGAATCTCCAGAATCTCCGCAAACTGCGAAGCGTCCAGGTAGCCATTCGCCCCAACCTGGATACGAGAGTTGCCGCTCTGAGTGATCAATGGCGGCAGCCACCCGATCTCCAACTGCAGTCCCACGACCACCAGCAGATCCGCTTGCCGCAGTTTGAGCAAGAAGCTGGGCTTGGCTTCCACGAAGTGCGGATCCTGGTAGCCCTTGGCCATCGATTCGACGTTGATCTTGTCCCCGCCGACCTCCTGCGCTAAAGATGCCAGGTCGGTCGTCGCCGTTATGACGTTCAGCTTCTTGGCCGCCGCCATCGAAGGGAAAAACAGGCTGGCTGTCACAATTGCT
>Ga0185299_10003134_pt1 | contig 22959 bp, 22 predicted proteins | sample PaiPotPPA55metaG_FD_128002 | JGI IMG/M metagenome (GOLD analysis project Ga0185299, IMG submission 128002) | Iron sulfur acid spring bacterial and archeal communities from Banff, Canada, to study Microbial Dark Matter (Phase II) - Paint Pots PPA... ... | reverse complement strand
ATCTCCGGCAGGGTGACAAGTGCGGGCGAAAAATGCGCACCGACGAGGGTTCAGATGGAAGATTTGATCGCCCGCATTGCCGCCGCCGCCGGCGTTGAACCCGAGATTGCGAAAAAATCGGTCGAGACGATTCTCGCGTTTCTTCGCAAGGAGGGACCCCAAGCCGAGGTCGATGCCTTGTTCGCGGCCGTACCAGGCGCGGCCGAGGCTGCCGACGCAGCATCCGGGGAAGGCGACGGAAGCGCCCTCAACGGACTGATCGGCGCGATGGGCGGCGGCATCGTGGGCTTGGCGGGTCGGCTCGCTAGTCTTGGCCTCGGCATAGGTGAGATGCAGACAATTGGGCGGCAAGTCTTCGCCTATGTCCGCGAGAAGGCCGGAGACGAGCTTGTCGGCCAAGTTGCCGCGGCGATCCCCGGTCTTGCCCAATTTCTCTAGAATCGCGGAGGCTTTTTTGCGCGGAAATCTCGCGCAGATTTGCGTAAAATTTTAGCAAGGGCTTTTAAGGATCTCGTCGGTGCCGACGATGGGACCAGATTATGCTTTTCTTTGTAATAACCATTTGGTTTGATGAACATGATCAGCTTCGGGTAAGGCTCCCGATGAAATTGATTTGCAACCTATTGAAACAGCGTCTTTCATTTTTCGTCATCCTGCGAAACCTTGTCAAGGACCGCACGGTAGGTTTCGCTGCAGGAGAAGAATCCTGTTCTCCGCGGGGACGCGCGCAATTATTATACGGAGAAAAAGCCAGTGGGTGACCTTATTGTTTTCAAACCAGCAAGAGGCGGCGCGCGCGTGGGGGCGGCACCGATTGACCACGGCACGGTCGTCGTTTTCACCGGTGTTTGGCAAGAACGCCTTAGAGACAAGGGCAACGAGACAAAACGCGCGCGCCGCGTTTCGGGAAAGCGATCGAGGAAAAGCGGCGGCAAGCCGGGCGGCGGCCGGCCGGAGTAAGGCAGTTCGCGCGCGTAGCTTACGGCGCGGTCGAACAAGACCGCCAGCTCGCGCTCGAGGAGCAGGTTCGACGATTGGCTTTCAATCCTGCACGACTTGCTCGACCGCGCAAGCGGTCGACTTGACGCGCTCTTCCGCATCCGCCTTGTCGCTCTGATAGACGGCCAGCGCGCTAACGATCACAAATCCTTGCGGTTCTGGCGCAATGAGCCGCAAGTCCTGCGATGGATCGTCTTCGTCGTCCTCGGCCTCGACGATTTCCAACTGTGCGGCGGTTAGCACGACGACGTCGATCTTGCCTTGTTGCGCCGCAAGGTCCGTCATCGAATAAAAGACCTGTCCGGCGGAAGTGCGAAACGAAAATGTGAGAAGCCTGCCGCCTTCGACATCCGCGTGCAGGCGCAACCCGCCTTGCGAGAGGTCGAAGGGACAAACGGATTGGACCATCGCGGGGTCCGCGAAAGGCATGACTTGCTTATCCGGGCGCGACGGCGGCAAGATGGTCAGCTGTCCAGGTTTTGCCAGCTCCGAAATCCGCGCATATGTATCTTTCGCCGCGATTTCCGGCAGCGCGAAAATTGCGACGATGTGCGTAATTCCGGCGATGGCCAGAACGCCAAGGAGCCAGAGAAGCGCCGCGAGGAGGCGATCGATCTGGTTCATTCGCAACGGCTCTTAATGAGGCCCGGCATACTCGCGGCGTCGAGAGCCGCGCCGGGGGCATCGAGTTCGCTATCATAGAAACGCAGAACGAGAATGAATTTCGCGGCGGCGCCCATCGGCAGCCAATTACCCGGACGGGCATGGCGAGAGAGGGTGATTTCGAATTGGCCGTCGCTCGCGCGGAGAACCTCGCTTGAGGTAAAGCCCGGCCGGCCCGCCGCGTTGGCGATCGGGGCACCCGCTGGCGAGAGCAGCGTCACTGTCCAATAGCGGGAAGAAGGTATTTCGCCCATCAATGCATAATCGCAGGCCGGGTCGAATTCGGCACCGTTGCTGTCGCCATGGGCGACGAAGCTCATTCCTTCCGATTCGCTCAAGGACATTTCGCCCGAATAGGCAAGAATGGCGCGGGTGTAGGGATCGGTATCCGAAGTCCCGTTGCGCGGCCAGCCGGTCCATGGACCCGCCGCGATGGCCCCAAAGCCCTTTCCGCGCTCGACCACAACGATGGTAACGAATAGTCCGAGAAGAATGCCAATGCAGACGGCCGACAGGAATTTGCCTAGAATTGTGCCGTGCGGCCGGTAGCCTCTTTTCATCGCAAGGGCCGTTCCGAGGCTCACCCGCCGCCCCCGGCCGCAGCGTTGCCCGCCGCTGCAGGGATGTCCCGTCCGGCGCCGCCGCGCGTAAGGCCGTTCGCCGCGATGCCCGCGTCCCCGCGCTGCTTTTGCAGGTTCGTCATCGCGGCTTCGATCGCGGCAAGCGCCGAAGCCGTGGCCGCCGGCAAACTAGCTGGCCGGCGTGGTGCTTCAGCGGCAGCGGTTCCGGCGGCCGGTGGCGGTGCCCCCGCTGGGGCCGGCCTGCCGGGCAAAGGCTTCAATTCGATGCCTTGATGGGCGTATTCCATGACTTCATGCCAGGTGGCGGCGGGCAGGGTTCCGCCGGTCATATTGTCCATTGGCGCATCGTCATCATTGCCGAACCAAATCGCGCCGACATAATTGCCGGTGTAGCCAATGAACCAGGCGTCTTTGTATCCGTTTGTCGTCCCGGTCTTTCCGGCGACTTCGATATTGTCGAGCTGTGCCCGCCGTCCGGTGCCGGCCAGGACAACCTGCATCATCATCGAAACCATCGTCTCGATCGTGCTTCGATCAATAATCTGGCGCGGCGGCGGAGTATCGCGGTCGTGCCGGAAGACCACTTCGCCGCGGCTGTTGGCGATCTCGACAGCTGCATAAGGCGGCGCGCGCAAGCCGCCATTCGCGAAAGTGCTATAGGCCGAGGCCATATCGATCACCGTGACTTCGGCGGCGCCGATCGGCAGGGAGACCGTATCGGCCAGCGGAGTCGTCAGCCCCATCATGCGCGCGGTTTCAATGATCTTGGCGCGGCCGCGTTTGGCGCTCTCGAACATATTGTTGTGCCCCGGGACCGGAACGGCCTCGCCGATGGCAACCGACAAGCGGACCGCGACCGTGTTCAGTGATCGCGCCAAGGCCTCGACGAGCGGCAAGTGGCCCGCATAGGAGTTTTTGTAATTGTGCGGGCACCAATTGCCGATGCAGATCGGCGCGTCGACGACAATCGTCGAGGGCTTGAATTTGCCGGTCATCAGCGCCGTCACGTAGACGAAAGGCTTGAATGAAGAGCCCGGCTGGCGTAGCGCGTCCGTGGCGCGGTTGAACTGGCTCTCGCCATAGTCGCGGCCGCCGATCATCGCCCGGATCGCGCCGAGCGGTTCGAGAATCACCATCGCGCTTTGTTTGGCGCGGTAGGCCGGCCCGTGCTGGCGCAATTGGTCCTCGATGGTCGCGTCGGTGTGCTTCTGGAGATTGCTGTCAAGGGCGGTGCGCACAGTCAACACACGCTCGTCGCCGAGTTTCTTTTCCATGGCGAGTTTTTTCACCTCGTCATAGGCATAATCGAGATACCAATCTGGGGTGAGGTCCCGGCTGCGATCGACCGGCGTCGCCGGATTGCGCAGCGCCGCGTAAATCTGTCCCTCGGTGACATAGCCGGCCTCGACCATATTATTCAAGACATCGGCGGCCCGCGCTCGGGCCGCCGGCAGATTGATATGCGGCGCGTATTTGGTTGGCGCCTTGAAAAGACCGGCAATCATGGCGGCTTCGGCAAGCGAGAGCTCACGCACGGATTTGCCGAAGTAAAATTCTGCCGCGGCCTGTACCCCGAAGGCGCCGCCGCCGAGATAGGCGCGATCGAGATAAAGCCGCAATATCTCGCGTTTTGTCAGGCGGGCCTCGAGCCAGACCGCGAGATAGGCCTCCTTGATCTTGCGCTCCAGCGTCCGCTGGTTTGAAAGAAATAGATTTTTTGCCAATTGCTGGGTGATGGAAGAGCCGCCCTGGACTACCGTGTCGGCCCGCGCGTTGACGGTCAACGCCCGCAGCGTGCCGATCAGGTCGATCCCGAAGTGATCGAAGAACCGCCGGTCCTCGGTCGCGATCACCGCGTGGATCAGATTTTGCGGCAGTTCGTCGAACGAGACCTTGTCGTCGTGCCTGATGCCGCGCCGCCCGACCTCCTGGCCATAGCGGTCGAGAAAGGTCACCGCGAGGTCGGTTTTCTTCAGCCAATCGTCGGAGGTTTCCTGGAAGGCCGGACCGGCAAGGGTGAGGGCCAGCAGGCCAACGCCGATTCCGAGGGTGAGCGTCTCGCAGGCGAATTCGTTGAGGACGTGCCGCCAGCCTGCAAGATGGAATCCGTCCATGTAGGCCGAAAACGAGGCGTAATTTTCGCGCGCGCGTTCCCGGCTCGCATGGAGCGAGGAATCGACAAAAGCATCAATGGCAAGCAAAGCCCGCGCGAGTTTCCGGCGAAGACGCGACGATCGCATATCATCCAACAAAATTGTAGCTCCAACACATGCCGGCATACGGGATGCCGGAGCCTTTGCCAGATTAATGCATCTTCCATTGCGATGGAAACATGCTCTCGCGCGGATAGAGTGTCAGCTTGAAAAAGGCGAGTCCTAAATAACGATTATTCCAAACTCTTGGGGTCAATCGGACAGTGTGCGTTTTTGGAATCCCGGCGGCGGCGTCCAAGGCAATTGCCTCGGCAACTTTTCTCCCGGGTTGCCCGGAATCGCCCTAATGAATCACCTCAATGCCATATTCAACCGCGTCGAGTATGATGGAGCGAGGCAATAAATTCCAGCGGCGTGGCCATTCGCCTTAATATTATCATTTTAATGCTGAACCTAAGCATATAGTGGCCCTTGACGCAAGGGTGAGGCGGGGCCACATTACCGCCTTCAAATCCACGCCAGACGCGGACTTATTGCGCGGGTTGCGCTGGCATAGGGGTTATTGTTCTCGCTCCTTGCTAGATAAATAATGACGAAGAACATCACAAGTAACTTTTTGAGACACGTTTATGCCTGACCAAGAGCGAATTGCGCTATTCATCGATGGCGCGAATTTGTATGCGACCGCTAAATCGCTGGGTTTCGATATCGATTATAAGCGTCTGCTTAAGGAATTTCAAAGCCGGGGAAAATTAATCCGGGCATTCTACTATACTGCCTTGGTAGACGATCAGGAATACTCCTCGATCCGGCCGCTCGTCGATTGGCTGGATTACAATGGCTTCGCCGTGGTGACCAAGCCGACAAAGGAGTTCGTGGATTCCCTCGGCCGCCGCAAGGTCAAGGGAAATATGGACATCGAACTGGCCGTCGACGCCATGGAAATGGCCGACCACATTGACCATCTCGTCCTTTTCTCCGGCGATGGCGACTTCCGCTCCCTGGTCGAGGCGGTCCAGCGCAAGGGCGTCCGCGTTTCCGTCGTTTCAACGAATGCGACGCAACCCTCCATGGTGGCCGATGAATTGCGCCGCCAGGCGGACGAATTCATCGACATTACTCATCTCGCCCCGAAAATCGGCCGCGACCCAGTCGATCGGCCCGAACGCTCGCAAAAGCCGCAAGACCGGCGCCCGGCGCCGGTGGGCAATTTCGATCCGGCGCTGGCCGAGGATCGCTCGTAAAATCGTTCCGCGCGAAGTCAATTGAGGTGAGCGGGCAGACCGTCGTGGCGGCGTCCCAGCAACGCCCACTCGCCCGCGAGCCGGACCCGAACTGTTCGTTTTGCCCGCGCCTCGCAACATTTCGCGATTCCCTCAAGGCAGCGCAGCCAGAATGGCACAACGCGCCGGTTCCGGCTTTCGGAACGCTTGACGCGCGTCTGCTGGTGGTTGGCCTCGCGCCTGGCCAGCGCGGTGCCAACCGCACCGGGCGGCCGTTTACCGGCGATTCCGCCGGCGATCTTCTCTATGAGACACTAATCGAATTCGGCTTTGCCACGGGCGCTTACGGGGCGTCTATCGACGATGGCCTGCGACTCGTCTCGTGCGCGATCGCCAATGCCGTGCGCTGCGTGCCGCCGCAAAACAAGCCGTTGCCGTCGGAAATCAAGAGCTGCCGTCCCTTTCTCGCGGCAACGATCGCGGCCCTGCCGGATCTTGGCGCGATCGTCGCCCTCGGCCGGATAGCCCATGAGTCGGTCGTTCGTGCCTTCGGCCTGAAGCCGGTCGCGTTTCCCTTTGCGCATGGCGCCGAACATGTCTTGGCTGCCGGCGAAACGGGCCGACATCGTTTTCTCGCGGGCGCAGGGGCGATTTGGCTCGTCGACAGTTATCATTGCTCCCGCTACAACACCAATACCGGCGTGCTGACGCAAGAAATGTTCCGGGCAGTTTTCGCGAAGGTCCGCGAAAGGCTTTGAGGTTTATATCTCCGCGAAGCGGACAAGCCGAGACTTCGCCAAGCAGGGGCGATTAGAGAAGGCAGCCTTTGAGCACGGACTCCGGACCTGAGCGCAGCAGCAAGGAGCAAAATCTTGCCCCCGAGCGCCGCAATCGATTTTCCGGACTGGCGCCGAGGCCGGCAGCCGCGGCGCCGGATCGCCGCTGTCGCCTGGCCAAAATCACGGCGGCCTCGGTGCTTGCGCATGGAGGTCTATTGCTCGCGTTCGTCCTTCTTGACGAGGCCCCTAATCTTTGCGGACCGGCGCGCGAAATTCCGATCGAAGTGGTGATCGAACCCGCTCCGCCAGAGAAAAGACCGGCGGAGCCGGGAGAAGCGACGCCGGCTCCCAGCCGCGAGCCTCGGCAAATGCTGGAAACGGAGGCAAATCCCAAGCCCGCAAATCCCAAGCCCGCGAACGAGGCGATGTTCGGTCCTAATCCCATGGCAAAGCCTGCCGCGCCGCAACCGTCCGCGACGCACGGACCAGGAGCACGCGCGAAGCCAGCACGCAATGACATAGTCGATAAGGAGATAGCGCACGGACACCGCCTGGCGGCAAGGCTGGCTGGCGGGCCGCGCCAGAACGGAGGAAGCAAACACCAGCGGCTGGCGCAACCGGCTTTGCGCCACCCTTCGATTCGGGGCCAAATAGTTTTCGCGCCGTCGCGGTGCCTTTGCCGGCCGCAACCGGCGACGAAACTGTAGCTCATCGCTTCGCCGTCGGCGGGATGCTGGGACGGGTGAAACAGTATCCAGAGACCGCGCGCCAACGCGGGGCCAAGGGGATTGCGATTATCGGGTTTGTTCTCGATGAATCGGGCCGGATCGCGTCGGTTTCCCTGCTGCGGTCGAGCGGCGAAGCCGATCTCGACGCCGAAAGCGTGGCCGTGGTCAATCGTGCCGCTCCTTTCCCGCCGCCGCCGCCCGGCGCGCAAGATTCCTTTGCGGTCGAAGTTGCCTTCGGCATGGGAACTTAAGTTCCGCGTTTTACCAGCACCTGTTCGACGCAGGCCCTGAGCCACTCTCAATTGATCGGGCCGCCGCGCACAAAGGGCGCGGTCAGCGGGTCGCAGCGCGGCCCGGCGACAAAGGTGGTGGTCTTCCAATGACCATGGGGCGCAGCCCCATCCCGGCGCTGGCCGCGCGGGGCGTTCATAGCGCCGCGTCATGTTGGTCGAAGCCCAAATCTCGTCGATGAAGACGAGCCGCGCCGGGTTCAGACAGGGCTGCCGCTCCCGTCATTGGAGCATGCCGGAAGCGAAAAAAGGCAAGCAACTTTTTTACGGACGTGCGCTCGCCCGTTTTACAGCACGACATCGGCGGTTCGCCATGATGCTGACCGGCGTCGACCGCGATCATCTGTCCGGTCACGTTGCGCGCGGTCGATCCCCTTGCCGCGCCGCTCACCAGCGCGGCGCCGGGCGAAGCAACAGGACCAGAGCCGCGTTCATGTCCGCATTCCCAAAGCGTGGAAAAGCCGTTTGCCGGAGTGGCGAGGGCATAAAATCCAATCGGATCATGCTCCGCCCATCAAATCGATGGCATTTCGTGGGCAGTTTGTTAAGCTCGTTATCGGCGGTTTGCCGGCGCGCTGACGCCGCTGCCGTCCGGACGCTCCGCGAAGCGCCGCTGCCGCAACAAGGAAATGGGAGGACATCGAAACAAGAACTCGCAGCAAGAACTCGAAGCAGGAGATGGACATGGGCCTTTTGCGTTTTGTCAAATTGGCCGGCACGAAAATTTTCGGCGCGACCGATACCGTCGCCGCTCCCCCCGAGCAATGGGAGCCAGAGGCCGGAAAACACGGTCTCGATGTGGCGCAAGTCGAGGTCAAGTCCCGGGACAACGTCGTCCTCTCGGGCCGCGACGCCTCGGCGGAGGAGGCCGAGACCGACGATCCAATGGGCGTCGCCACCGTCCAAGACGATCTCGCGGCCGCCGATAAAGCTCCTGAATCGAAGTTTTATACCGTGCAGCCCATCGATACGCTATGGAAGATCGCGGCGGTCGAATATTGCCCCGGCCACGCCGGCGAATATCATCGGATTTTTGCAGCCAACGAGCCGTTGTTGTCCGATCCCGACAAGATCTATCCAGGCCAAGTGTTGCCGATTCCTGCCCTTTCGGACTGAGAGCCTGAAAATGAATCGGCGCGAAGATATCTTCGATTCTTGCGCATTGGCGGGTTGGACTTGCCCTGCAAAAGTGTTTTTGCCCGCCACTCTCCGCTGCCGTTCTGGTCATGATCGCGGTAGTCTTATGGGAGCGGTAGTCTTATGGGATATGCCCGACGGGTGCCTCCTCAGCCAGGGATAAACACCACGCATGCCAATGAGCTCTGAACTTTCCGCCTCCCCCGGTCTCGCGGACCCCGAGGACGTCGGGTCCGCGCCCCGCCGCCGCTCGGTTGGCGTGCGCATTGGCTCCGGCAACGCGGCGGTCCTCGCCGGCGGCGGCGCGCCTATCGCCGTCCAATCGATGACCAACACGGATACGGCCGATGTCGAAGGGACGGCGGCCCAGGTCGCGGCGCTTGCCCGCGCCGGCTCCGAGCTCGTGCGGATCACCATCGACCGCAACGAGGCGGCGGCCGCCGTGCCTCATATCCGCGACCGTCTCGCAAAAATGGAGTGTGACGTCCCTCTAATCGGCGATTTCCATTATATCGGCCATAAACTCTTGACCGACCATCCCGCCTGCGCCGAGGCGCTCGACAAATATCGAATCAACCCCGGCAATGTCGGCTTCAAGGACAAGCGGGACAAGCAATTCGGCCTCATCGTGGAGGCGGCGATCAAATATGGCAAGGCGGTGCGGATCGGCGCCAATTGGGGCTCGCTCGATCAGGACCTCCTCACCGCATTGATGGACGAAAATGCCCGCGCGCGTTCGCCGCGCCCGGCCGGCGCCGTGATGCGCGAGGCGATGGTGCAATCGGCGCTATCCTCCGCCGCGCGGGCGGAGGATATCGGGCTTGGCCGGGACAGAATCATCCTGTCGGCAAAGGTCTCCGATGTCCAGCATCTCATCGCCGTGTATCGCACGCTCGCGCGGCGCAGCGATTACGCGCTGCATTTGGGTCTCACCGAAGCGGGCATGGGCTCGAAAGGCATTGTCGCCTCTGCCGCCGCCATGGGCATTTTGTTGCAGGAGGGGATCGGCGACACGATCAGGGTTTCGCTCACCCCGGAGCCCGGCGGCGACCGCTCGGTCGAAGTGAAAGTGGCGCAGGAGCTTTTGCAGACCATGGGGTTTCGCACTTTTGTGCCGCTGGTCGCTGCCTGTCCTGGCTGCGGGCGCACGACTTCCACGGTTTTTCAAGAACTCGCGCGGGATATTCAGGCTTATATTCGCGATGAGATGCCGCTGTGGCGGGCGCGCTATCCAGGCGTCGAGGCGCTCAATGTCGCGGTGATGGGCTGCATCGTCAATGGCCCCGGCGAATCGAAACATGCCGACATCGGGATCTCGCTGCCCGGCACCGGCGAGACGCCGGCGGCGCCTGTGTTTATCGACGGGCAAAAGGCGATGACCCTGCGCGGTGAGGGCATCGCCGCCGAATTCAAGCACATCGTCGAGGCTTATATCGAGCGACGGTTTGGCGGCGCGAAGAGCGCGGCGGAGTAGGCGCGGCAGATTGTTTGGCGGTACTGGATATGCCGGCATGGGGGCACTTGGAGCAGGTCCCGGAAAAGCTGACGGGCTTTTTCGCCGGACCTGCTCCAGCTCTTCGCTTTGAAGCGATTGCTTTCGGAACGAATGATTTCATTAGCTCGATTGGCGCCGCAGAAAAGCGGGAATCTCGAGCTGGTCCTCTTCGATTGCCCGGGCTTGATAGGCGCCGCGGCCACGCGCGTCCCCCGCCGGTTGCGGAGCTCTTTGCGGGGCTGGCGGATCCTGCGCACGCTTGCCGTACTCGGCGTGAACCGGACCCGGCGGCTGCTGCGCGTGGATCTGCCCTTGTGCGGGCTGACGCGCCGGCGCTTGCCTCTCGCGCGGGACGGGACCCGCGGCCGCTTCTTCCTGGCGGCTGATGCCAAACGAGGCAAGCCTTTCGAGGAGCGAACGGCGCTTGGCTTCGGGATGCGGCTCCGCCCCGCGTTCGCCGCGACGCGCGCGGATTTCGTTTTGCGCCGGGAGAGGCAAATCGTCGATTTGCGGCATCCTCTGTGCCCGGACAAAAGGCGAATCGGGTGCCGGGGGAACGAAAGGACCGGCGTCGTAATGCTCGCTTGGCCGCATGCCTTGTTGCGCCTGCTCGACATAATGACGCGATTGCGGGGCGACTTCCTGGACACGGACCCCTTGCCGGGCTCCAGCGCCTAGCGCCGCGGGAGCTTGCAAGACTCGGTCTTCATAACGCGGCTCGTACTCCGCCGGCGCATAGGTCTCCGGCTGGGAGCCAGGATAACGCGGTTGCGCCGTGTCAATCGGGCGCGCCGCCGTCTGCGCCCTCAAGCGGTTCGTGACTTCGGCAATGCGCGTCTCTGCGGCGCTGGGTTCATAAGCGCCCGCGACATGGTCGATCCCCGTCGCAACGACCGAGACGCGGACAACCCCGTCGAGGCTTTGATCGAAGGTCGCGCCAAGGATGATATTGGCGTCCTCATCGACCTCTTGGCGAATCCGGCCGGCGGCCTCGTCGACTTCGTAAAGGGTGAGATCGCTGCCGCCCGTGATCGAAATGAGCAGGCCGCGCGAGCCCTTCATCGAAACCTCGTCGAGCAAGGGATTGGCGATCGCGGCCTCGGCGGCGAGGATCGCCCGCTTTTCGCCCGAAGCCTCGCCGGTCCCCATCATGGCCTTGCCCATCTCACGCATGATGGCCCGAACGTCGGCGAAATCGAGATTGATCAAGCCTTCCTTGACCATCAGATCGGTGACGCATGCGACCCCGGAATAGAGCACCTGATCGGCCATCGCGAAAGCATCGGCGAAAGTGGTTTTCTCGTTGGCTATGCGAAAGAGATTCTGGTTTGGAATGATAATCAGCGTATCGACCGATTTCTGCAGTTCGTCGATACCGGCCTCGGCCACACGCATGCGCCGCGCGCCCTCGAACTGGAAAGGCTTGGTGACGACGCCGACGGTCAGGATGCCCATATCCCTTGCGGCGCGCGCGACGACCGGCGCGGCACCGGTGCCGGTTCCGCCGCCCATGCCGGCGGTGACGAAGACCATATGCGCCCCAGAAAGGTGATCTCGGATTTCCTCGATCGCTTCCTCCGCCGCGGCCCGGCCGACCTCGGGCTGCGATCCGGCGCCGAGACCTTCGGTGACCTGAAGGCCCATTTGGATAATCCTCTCGGCCTTCGACGAGGTAAGCGCTTGAGCGTCGGTATTGGCGACGATGAACTCGACCCCGATTAGGCCCGAGACAATCATATTGTTTACGGCATTGCCGCCCGCGCCGCCGATGCCGGCGACCATGATATGTGGTTTGAGTTCCCGAAGCTCGGGAGCTTTAAGATTGATCGTCATCGTCTGGCCTCTCGACGTTGGAGCGCCGGTCAAGGACGCTCGGGTTTTCAGTCACGTTGTTCGCGGCAAAATCGAATGAATCGCCGCGCTTACTCTCGCCGCACGCACCGCTAAAAGCTATTCTTGAGCCATCGCCCGACCCGCCCGATGTATCCATGCGCTTGCGACTCCGGAGCCGCGTCGCGCCGCGACGGGCGGAAATGCTCGATGCCGCTCACTTGCGGATAGATCAGAAGCCCGACCGCCGCGGCAAAAGCCGGGCTTTTCGCGGATTCGGGCAGCCCCTTTATGCCGAGCGGCCGCCCCATCCGCACCTGCCCGGAGACGATGCGCTTCACCGCCGCCTGCAGGCCGGTGAGCTGGCAGGCGCCACCCGTGAGAACGAGTCTTCGCCCTGCATGCGCGGGAAGGCCCGCGCTCTTGAGCCGATCGCGCACGAGCTCGAGGATTTCCTCCACCCGAGGCTTGATGATCGAGATGAGCTGCGCCTTCGGCAAATGCGCCGGGCGCTCGCCGTCCTCGCCTGCCTGAACCACCGCGATCGTCTCGCTTTCATCGGAAACCGAAATGAGGCAGCCGCCATAAAGCGTCTTCAACCGTTCGGCGTCGGCGAGCGTGATCCCGAGGCCGCGCGCGACATCCATCGTGACATGATGGCCGCCGACCGCGAACGCGTCGACATGGGTCAGATGGCCGCCGGAAAAGACGCTCACGGAGGTTGTCCCCGCGCCCATGTCGATCAAGGCGGCGCCGAGTTCGGCTTCATCGTCGGCCAACGCCGCAAGACCCGCCGCGTAAGGCGTGGCGACCATCGCGTCTACCGTCAGATGGCAGCGTTCGACCGCGAGCATCAGGTTGCGCGCGGCGGCGGCGTCGCAGCTCAGCACGTGCATATCCGCGCCGAGTTCATCGCCGACCATCCCCCTCGGATCTTGAATGTGACGCGTTTCGCCCAATGCAAAGTCGATTGGCAGGGCGTGCAGCACCGCCCGGCCCTCTTGTCCGCCGCGCGTCGTGCAAGCCTCGAGCACGCGGTGGACATCGGCTTGCGTGACGGCCCGCCCGGCGATCGCGACCTTGGCATCGTAGAGCCGCGAGGAAAGCCTGCCGCCTGTCGCGTTCACGATCACGCTTTCGACCTGCACCCCAGCCATGCGCTCCGCCGCGTCGACGGCGAAACGAATGGCTCCTTCCGCGGCGTCCATATCGACGATGGCGCCACCCTTGATCCCGCGCGAGCGTTGATGTCCGATGCCAAGAATGCGGCACCGATGGGTGCGCCCGCGCAGCGGCTCGGAAGGATCGCTTGGGTTCAGCCGCGCGACAAGACAGACGATTTTCGACGTTCCGATGTCGAGCACGGAGAGGACCGCGCTTTTGCGGGCCGGCAAGGACGGCAAGCGCGGCGGCAAGACCTTTGAATTCATGTCCGGCCGCCTTTCGCCTTGGTCTTGCTCGGGAGCATCGCGGCGCGTTCGGCCGCCGCTTCCTGGGCGAGACGCGCGACAACCCGGCCGGGTTGACGCAAATCGAGCGAAAGGATGTCCTTGTCGAGCACATGCGAGGTTCGCTGAAGGTCAACGAGCCTTGCCAGCGCCGCCTCAGGGTCCATTTCCGGCAAGAGAACGTCGATCCCGTTTGCCGTTTTCAACGTCCAGCGGCGTCCGGCGACGAGCACGCCAGCCACGATCCGTTCGCGCAAATCTCCCGCCGTTTCGAGAAGCGCCAAATATTGGTCGAGTTTCTCGTTGGCCCCCGCGCCCACGACGAGCGGCAAATGAATGAAGCGCTGGTCGCGCATGGCGGCGACGGGAACGCCGTCGGCGGCCACGATTCGCACTTGTCCGTCGCATTGCCACAAGGCGAAAGGCTGGCGCTCCTCGATCTCGATCAGGAGCCGGTCCGGGTAGAGCTTGGTGACCGCCGCTTCCTTGACGAGCGGAAGCTGTTTCAGCCTCTCCCTGATTTTTGCCACATCGAGAAACAGAAGCGAATTGCGCGGACCTATCCCGGCGACAGCGAGGATGTCTTGCTCCTTGAGTTCGCGCTCGCCCGCGATGGTCACGGCCTTGATGGAGAAACCGAGCGCCTTGGCAAGAATGTCGGTTGGTTCGCCTTCCGCGGCCACGAAGGCTGCGTAGTGGCCGCCTTTCACCGCGCCATAGGCGCCGGCGGCCGCTAAAAGCGCCAGGGAAAAGCAAGCGCCGGTGCCCGGCCCGGCCAGCCGGGCGAGGATTTTATGCCGCAAGCCCTGACGCGGCTGGCGCGCGGGCGGCATGATTTGCCGCGCGGAGTGGAATTCCGGAGCGGGCAAGGCCCCGGCATAGGCCATCGCCGCCGGGGCGAAGCCAATGTTCACCGCTCTCAACGATCGCAGGAGGCGTCCTCGACCATCCATCGAACAAGCTCACCGAATTTGAGGCCGGCATGGCCAGCGAGTTCCGGCACAAGCGAAGTCTCGGTCATCCCAGGCTGGGTGTTGACTTCCAAAACCACGAGCTCCCCCGTCCCGCCGGGAGAATCGTCGTACCGGAAATCCGTCCGACTTACGCCGCGACAACCGAGCGTCCTATGCGCCACGAGTGCCAACTCTTGAACATTTTGGTAAATATTTCCTTTAAGTTTCGCCGGAAGGACGTGGATGGAACCGCCTTTCGCGTATTTTGCGTTATAGTCGTACCAGCCCCCGTCCGCGGCGCGGATCTCTATGACATCATAGGCTTTTTCGCCGATGACGGCGGAGGTGAGCTCGCGTCCGGCGATGTAGCGCTCGACCAACACCTGATCCCCGTGTGGCCAATCTTTATTGGTTAATTCTTGCGGGGGGCGGTTTTGACCCTCCCGCACGATCAGGACACCTACGGAAGATCCTTCATCGACGGGCTTAACGACGTAAGGGGGCGGCAAAACATGCTTTTGGGCCGCCGTGAAGCGATCGGTCGCAACTCCTTCCGCGATTGGCACCCCGGCGGCGCGAAAAAGTTCCTTGGCGCGATCCTTTCGCATGGCGAGCGCGGAGGCGAGCACGCCGGAATGGGTGTAAGGAATGCGCAGCATTTCCAAAATGCCCTGCATGATGCCGTCCTCGCCAAAACGCCCGTGCAGCGCGTTGAACGCGACGTCGGGGCGGAGACTGGCGAGCGTCTCGCCGATCTTGCGGTCCACATCGACGCGGGTGATTTTATAGCCTTCGGCTTCGAGCGCTTTCGCGCAGGCCTCGCCCGAGCGCAGCGAAACCTCGCGCTCCACCGATAGGCCGCCCATCAGCACGGCGACGTGTTTTGGCATGATCAAAAATCCAGTTTCGATTGTGTATCTGTGGTCTCGCGCTTGGCTTTTTTGAAAACAGACGTGTCCTGCCAGGGCAAATGCAAGGGGTTGCTTGGGCCGAAAGGCTGCTCGACGGTAACGATCTGAACCTTTGGGAATTGCCCGTAGTCCGTCTTGTAAAAGCCTGCGGATGCGGCTTGCGTGACCATGCCCTTTGTCGGCGGCTCCAGCGTCAAAAACACGCCCATCTTGGCCCCTCTTGATCCACCGTGACGATGAGATCCTTCACCATCGCCGGATTGAGGCTCTGGCCTCCCTTGACCGAGACGATGATTTTTTCAGTCTTCTTGCCGTCTGGTTTTATATAGAGAAAGCCGTCCACGCCGCCGTCGCCGCCTTTCTTGCCGCCCTTAAAGGGCTGCGCGTCGATCATCGCGAGCGCCCATTTTTGGAACTCGTATTTGTCTTGGAGGGCAAACGCGCGGGCGCCGCCGAGGTCTTTTGGGACGCCGGCAATATCGAATTGGATTTCGGGAAAGGCGTCTTTCAGACGCCGCTGGATGAGATGAATGGCGAGATGGGTGACGTCGATGCCGATCCAGCGGCGGTTCAATTTTTGTGCGGCATGGACGGTCGTGCCGCAGCCGCAAAACGGATCGAGAACGAGATCGCCTTCATTCGACGATGCGGAGATGATGCGTTCGAGCAGTGCGAGCGGCTTTTGGGTCGGGTAGCCGAGGCGCTCCTGGGCTTGTGAGTTGATTGGTGGGATGTCGGTCCAGATATCTCCGACGGCGACACCCTGACTCCTGTCCAAATAGCGCTTCTCTCGCGGGACAGCTCCCGGACGAGGCTGAACCACTCGACCCTCGGCAATCATTTGCTCCATGCGTGCCTTGGAGTAACGCCAATATTTCGTCACGCCAAACACTTCGTAGCTAGGATTCCCCTTTGCGGCACCGCCGGGTCCAGTCATGTCCCACAGGCCATAGCGACGTCCATTGTCATCGCGATAGGGATATTTGGCGGCGATATAGGTTTCTCCGTGGTCCACGAATCCCTGCGAATAAAAGTGCGATTCCGTTTTTTGATAAAATAAGATGCTGTCGTGCAATCTTGGAAAATGGCTCGCGCCCTGCGTTGCATCCGTCTTTGAACTCGTTCGCTTCCATATTAGCTCGTTGGAAAATGCGGCCCGCCCAAACACAGCATCCAAGAGAATTTTCAAATAATGGCTCGCCGTCGGATCGCAGTGCAGATAGAGCGAGCCCGCGGGCTTCAACACCCGGTGCAGCTCCAAGAGCCGCACGGCCATCATCGCGAGATAGGCCATCATGTCGTTTTCCTTCAAAAACGACCGCATCGCGTGCAGCATTTCCGCCGCGTCGGAATTGCCCGATTGCATGACCTCGTCGAAAGCCTGCTCGGCCGAGGGGTTCCAGTGCCAGGTGTCATCGAAAGCTTCGATCTGCGCCTGGCTCTGATGCCCATCCGGAGCCTTGAACAGCAGATTGTAATTGGCGTTGGAATTGAACGGCGGATCGAGATAGACGAGATCGACGCTCTCGTCCTCGACGTGCTCGCGCAGAATGGCAAGATTGTCGCCATAAAAGAGCGTGTTGCGGGCGGGCGTCTTGCGCATCACGCCACCCCGACCACAAGGATTTCCCACTCCAGAGCTATACCGCTCGTCTCAAACACGCGGGCGCGGACTATTTCGCCAAGACTTTCCAAATCCGCCCCACGCGCGGCGCCGCGATTGATCAGAAAATTGCAATGCAGCTTTGACACCTGCGCATCGCCCAGAGCAAGTCCGCGGCAGCCGGCTTTGTCGATCAGCTCCCAGGCCTTGTGCCCCGGCGGGTTTTTGAAGGTCGAGCCGCCGGTGCGCGTGTTGACGGGCTGCGTTTCCGCGCGGGCCTTGGTGATCTCCGCCATCTCCGCAGAAATCGTTTGCGGATCGCCAGCGGCGCCGGAAAAAACCGCCTGCGTGAAAATCACGTCCTCGTCTACGCCGCAATGGCGGTAGGAAAATCTCATGTCCGCGTTGGAAAACTCGACCATCCTGCCTTTGCGGTCGACGCCGCGACAGGAGACGAGAACGTCCCTCGTCTCGGCCCCATAGGCTCCCGCGTTCATCCTAAGCGCGCCGCCAATGGTGCCGGGGATGCCGCGAAAAAAAGAAAGGCCCGCGAGGGCTGCCTTGGCGGCGGCGGACGCGACTTTTACATCAAGACAGCCCGCCCCCGCGCGCAAAAGAAGACCATCGATCGTGACCTCTTGAAAACTTTTGCCGAGGCGGATCACGACGCCTGAGATGCCGCCGTCGCGTATCAGAATGTTGGAGCCAGCGCCAAGCACCAGAACCGGAATCGCGGGATCAAGATGGGCAAGAAAATACGAAAGATCGCGTTCGTCCGCGGGTTCGAACAGCACTTGCGCCGGGCCTCCGGTCCTGAACCAGGACAAGCCAGCCATCGGCGCATGGCTTGCGAGAGACCCGCGTAGGCCGGGCATTTGCGCGGAGAGTTTTGGCGCGATGTTAGGAAGGATCGCGGGGCTTTCCTTACGCGGGGACAGCGGCATCGAGCACCGTTTGCGCCGCGAGCTGGCCCGGCAGCGCGTGTGCCCATTGGGTGATATTGCCCGCGCCAAGGAACACAATGTAATCGCCGGGCTTTGCGAGGGAACGGATGAGCGCGGGCAAATCCTCGGGCCGTTTCAGGCCGAGCGCGTGGCCGTGTCCCCGCGCCTTCAAGGCGGCGACGAGCGAATCGCGATCGGCACCTGCGATGGGCGCTTCGCCCGCTGAATAAATATCGGCGACGATCACCGTATCAGCATCGTCGAACGCGCCGGCAAAACCGTCGAAGAGTGAATGGAGGCGCGTATAGCGATGCGGCTGCACGATGGCGATGACCCGGGCCTCGGTGGACGCGCGAGCAGCATGCAGAACAGCGGCGATTTCGACCGGATGGTGACCATAATCGTCGAAAATGGTTGCGCCGTTCCATTCGCCGGTGCGGGTAAAGCGGCGCTTGACGCCGCCGAACGCGGCGAGCGCCTTCCTGATCGTCTCCGTGCTCATGCCGAGCCGATGCGCGACGGCGAGCGCGGCCATCGCGTTCAGCGCGTTGTGCCGGCCGGGCATCGGCATGACAATGTTTTCAAGCACGGTCTCGGCGCCGCCCTCGCGGTCGCGAATGATCGCCGCAAAGCGAGAAACGCCATTGCTGAGATCAAGACCGGCGAGCCTGACATCGGCGTCCGGATCTTCCCCATAGGTGATGACCCGCCGGTCCTCGATCTTGGACGCAAGCTCTCGCACGACCGGATGGTCGAGGCACATGACCGCGAAACCGTAGAACGGAATATTTTCGACGAAAGCGCGAAAAGCCTCCTTGATCGCCTCGAAAGTTCCGAAATGATCGAGGTGTTCGGGATCGATATTGGTGACGACCGCTATATCGGCGGGAAGTTTGAGGAAAGAGCCATCGCTTTCGTCGGCCTCGACCACCATCCAATCGCCGCTGCCTAGCCGCGCATTTGTTCCGTAGGCGTTGACGATGCCGCCATTGATAACGGTCGGATCGAATTTGCCCGCTTCTAGAAGAGCACCGACGAGAGACGTCGTGGTTGTCTTGCCGTGCGTCCCGGCGATGGCGACACATTGTTTGAGGCGCATGAGCTCGGCGAGCATTTCCGCGCGGCGCACGATGGGCAAGCGTTTTTTTCGGGCGGCGACAACTTCCGGATTATCGCGCTTGATGGCCGTCGAGACCACGACGACTTGCGCCGCGCCGAGGTGTTCCGCGCAATGACCGATATGGATAAGCGCGCCTTTTTCGCGCAATCGCAACACATTGGCGCTCTCGCACGCGTCCGAGCCTTGGACCGGGTAGCCGAGGTTGAGCAAAACCTCGGCTATGCCGGACATGCCTATGCCGCCTATTCCGACAAAATGAATGGGGCCTAGCTTATCCGGCAATTTCATGGATTCTTGCCCTTGTCGCTCATAACACTCTGCACCAGGTCGGCGAGCCGTTCGGCGGCATCGGGGATGCCGGCCCCCTTCGCAGCGGCGGCGCGGCGCGCGAGAGAGGCCGCGTCGGCAACCGCTTCGACAAGAACAGTCACCAGCCATTGCGGCGAAAATGCGCTCTGCGCGACGACAATGGCGGCCCCGGTCGCCGCGAACTGCTTAGCATTGGCGGCCTGATCCTGATCGAGCGCATGCGGAAGCGGCACAAGGATGGCGGGGCGCCCAATCACGGCGAGTTCGGACACGGTCGAGGCCCCGGCGCGGGCAATGACGAGATGGGCTTGCGCAATCCGTATTGGCAAGTCGGAAAAGAAAGACCTGACCTCGGCATCGACGCCAAGGCGCCGGTAGGTATCGCGCACCGTTTCCTCGTCCTCCGCGCGCGCCTGTTGAACGATGATGAGCTTTTGCCGAGCGGCTTCAGGAATGAGTTCGATCGCGGCGGGCACGATGTCCGAAAAAATCGCGGCGCCCTGCGAACCGCCGGTAACGAGGATCCGCAGCTTCCCGGCAGAACAATCTGGAAAGGCCATGCGCCCCGCCTCGATCACCATCGGACGAACCGGGTTTCCGGTCAGATGCGTCTTTGCCGCCAAAGTTCCGGGGAGGCCGCCAAGCACCTCGAAACCTTGGGCGATCGCGTCGACCCTCGAAGCGAGAAACCGGTTGGCGCGGCCAATGACCGCGTTCCCTTCGTGCAAAAGGGTTGGCACACGGAGCTGGGTCGCGGCCAGCAGCGGAGGAACGGTCGGGTAGCCGCCAAAGCCAATCACCGCCCGCGGACGGATCCGTTTGACAAGCCGGCGGGCGGCAACAGTTCCCCGGATTAATGTGAAAATCGCCATCGCGCGGGAAAACAAGGTTCCGCCGCTTGGAGTTGCCGCGGTGACCTTGTGAATGGCATGCGCGGGAAAATCGCCGCCATAATTTGCCGCCCGTTCGTCGGTGAAGAGGTGAACTTCCATGCCGCGCGCGGCAAGCGCATGGCTCAGGGCCGTCGCCGGAAACAAATGGCCGCCGGTGCCGCCCGCCGCGACCACAACCGGACAGCGGCCGCTCATGGAAAAGCTTCTGCCCTGGCGTCCGCAAGGATCGCGGCACCCGGCCGTTTTCGCGTGACCGCGATCAACAAGCCGATCGCGAGCCCCAGCGAAATAAGCGAGGACCCGCCATAGGAAATAAATGGCAAGGTCATCCCCTTGGCCGGTATGAGATGAACATTGACAGCCATGTTGATCGCGCTTTGGAGGCCGAAAAGCATCACCAGTCCAGCCGCGGCGAAGCGGCAAAAAGCGTCCTCGTTGCGCGCCGCCGTGAACAAGCCGCGCACCACGATGAAGGCGAAAATCGTAGCGATCAGGAGGCAGGCGAGAACACCGAATTCCTCTCCCGTAACGGCGAAGATGAAATCCGTATGGGCATCGGGAAGAATGCGCTTGATTGTCCCTTCGCCTGGCCCCTTGCCGAACCAGCCGCCGGATAGGAAGCTGTCGAGCGCGGTGTCCACCTGAAACGTATCGGCCATGCCGCCGCCCGCGCCTGGATCGATGAATTTGAGAACGCGGGCGCGTACATGCGGCACCAATTTATAGGCAAGCAGCGCGCCGCCCACGCCAGCTCCGCCAATGCCCGCCACCCAAAACCAATGCAGCCCGGTCATGATGAAAAGCGCCGCCCAGACTAGTGAGACAAGCATTGTCTGGCCGAAATCAGGTTGCAGAACCAAAGGAACGATGGTCACCAACAACATTAGGACGGCGAGAGGGTTGGCTGGAACGTCGCGCCGCTTATCGGCTTCCGAAAAGGCCCACGCCACGAGAACGACAAAGGCCGGCTTCAAGAACTCCGAAGGCTGGACACCAAGAATCCAGCGCCGCGATCCCTTGATTTCGTGGCCATACAGCAGCGCCACGATGATCAGGGCCATCGACACCAAAAACACGAAAAGCGCGACCCGGCGCACTTGCCGCGGGGAGAGGAAGGAAGCCGCGACGAGGACCGCGACCGCAGGGATCAGGAAAAGAACCTGACGGTGTACGAAGTGGAACGTCGAAAGGCCGAGCCGCTCCGCGACCGGCGGGCTTCCGGCCATCGTCAACACGAGTCCTAGCACCATCAGCGCGCCGACCGCCGCAAGGATCCAGCGGTCGATTGTCCACCACCAGTTCGCCAGTGCCGAACGTTCCGTCCGCGATACCATTGTGTCCCCCTTCAGCCCGATTTTTTCCCGGCGAGCAAAGCCTCGACGAGCGCGCGAAAACGATCGCCGCGCTTCTCGAAATCCGGAAATTGATCGAACGACGCGCAGGCCGGCGAAAGAAGCACGACTGGTTCCGCGAGCTGGCTCGCAAGTGCATCGCGCGCAGCTACCGGAACCGCGCGTTCGAGCGTACCGCAGCTCTCATAGGGAAAGGAATCCCCAATCGTTTGCGCGAAATTCTCGCTCGCCTCGCCGATCAGATAAGCCTTGACCACTTTGCCGAACAAGGGGCGCAGAGGTTCAATGCCGCCCTCTTTCGACCTGCCGCCGATGATCCAAAACACTTTGTCGAATGATAGGAGCGCCTTTTCGGCGGCATCTGCGTTGGTCGCCTTTGAATCATTAATGAAGAGAACCTGCCCCTTGCGGCCCACTTCCTCCAAACGATGCGGCAGTCCCGGAAAACTTCGAAGGCCTTGCGCGACGCGCTCGAGATCAAACCCGCGCGGCCCGAGCGCCGCGATGGCGGCGGCGGCATTCTGGCCATTGTGCTGGCCGCGCAACGAGGCAATTCCGGCAACGCCGGCGATCCGTGTCGAGCGGCCTCCGCCCCGCCGCGTGAGACAGGCGCCATCAAGAACAATGCCATCTTCGATCGCAGTTTTGGTCACCGAAACACATACCGTCTTTCTGCCCGCTTTCATGCGTTCGCCGGCAATGCCACTTGTAAGGTCGTCGTCGATTCCGATCACCGCGAGATCGGCATTTTCCACCAACTTTGCCTTTATCGCGGCATAATTTTCTATCGTGCCGTGGCGGTCCAGGTGATCAGGCGTGATATTCAGAAGCACGCCCACGGAGGGATCGAGCGAGGGCGCGAGAGCGATCTGAAACGAAGAGCACTCGACGACATGAACGCGCTCTTGCGACGGCGGCGCCAATGCGAGGACCGGGATGCCGATATTGCCGCCAATCTCGACCGCGAAACCGAAGCTCCGGAAAAGATGCGCAACGAGCGCCGTCGTCGTGGATTTCCCATTCGTGCCGGTAATCGCCACGAAAGGCGAGCCCGGCGCGATTTTTTGCCGCTCGCGGCAAAATAATTCTATGTCGCCGATAATTTCCACCCCGGCCTGCCTCGCCTTCAGCACGGTCCAATGCGGCGCCGGATGCGTTAACGGAACGCCGGGCGAAAGGACAAGCGATGCAAAATTCCGCCAGTCCGCAAGAGCAAGATTTTCGATCCTAAGACCCGCCGCGCGGGCCTTCTCTCGCGCGTGCTCGTTGTCGTCCCAGACGGCGACACGGGCACCGCCCGCGACCAGGGCCTGGGCCGTGATAAAACCCGAGTCGCCTAGGCCAAACACGGCAACATGCTTACCATTGAGCGAAGTGACAGGTGTCATCGTCACCTCAATTTCAGGGTGGAGAGACCGATCAGCGCGAGCACGAAAGCGATGATCCAAAAGCGCACCACGACTTGCGGCTCGGACCAGCCAAGCTGCTCGAAATGGTGATGAATGGGCGCCATCTTGAAGACCCGCTTGCCGGTGAGCTTAAAGGAAA
>Ga0185299_10003133_pt1 | contig 22965 bp, 21 predicted proteins | sample PaiPotPPA55metaG_FD_128002 | JGI IMG/M metagenome (GOLD analysis project Ga0185299, IMG submission 128002) | Iron sulfur acid spring bacterial and archeal communities from Banff, Canada, to study Microbial Dark Matter (Phase II) - Paint Pots PPA... ... | reverse complement strand
TGACGGTAGCCAGCATGGCGAGGAGCACGAGCGGCAAGCCGATGAGCGCCGCACGCAATTCTTTGAGAGCCGAAACTATCGAGTACTGCGCTTCTGGAACGAGGAGGTTTTGACCAACATCGATGGTGTGCTCGAAACTATCGCCAGACGTCTTTAATTTTGCGGTCCCTCACCCGCACGGCGAACAGATGCCGCGCGACCTCTCCCGACAGGGAGAGGCAGGGAGGGAGCAGGCAACAGCATTCGGAGCGCGCGCTGATGGATGATCGGCCGCGCCTCATCGAGCGGGCGTTTCCGCTGAAGCAGGCGTCGCTGGACTCTGTGCATGAGAAGAACGTCCGGCACGGGCATATTTCGACCCTCCACATATGGCCGGCCAGACGGCCGCTCGCTGCCTGTCGAGCTGCGCTGATCGCGACGCTGCTGCCAGATCCGGGCGATCCGGAGGAGCGTCGCAGGCTTATCGAGCGAATCGGCGGACGCGTCATTCCCAAGCTCGAAAAGAAAAAGGTCAACGGCAAGCCCGTCGACGTCGAGCGCGAGGAGACCATCGGCGGCATTCTCCATTGGGGACGCGAGTCGAGTCCCGACCTGCAATTCTTTCGCGACGAAATCCGCAAAGCCTACGGTGGACGTGCGCCGCGTGTGCTCGATCCGTTTGCCGGCGGCGGTGCGATCCCACTCGAAGCGATGCGCCTCGGATGCGAAGTCACCGCGATCGATATCAACCCGGTCGCCTGGTTCATTCTGAAATGCACCCTCGAATATCCGCAGAAACTCGCCGGACAGAAACGACCATTGCCTGATTTCGTGCTTCGCGACCCCGATTTCATGGAGGGCTTCTTCAAGGCACAGGGGCTCAAAGGCGCCACTCTCCGCACGCAACTGGAACGGCTCGGCCTGACATCCGAATGCCTCTCCCTGTCGGGAGAGGCCGGCGTGCCAGGCGCGCCGGGTGAGGGACCTCCAGCAAATTCTGCCGCCCAGCATCCGCTCGCCTTCAACGGCCCAAGCCTCGACGCCGATCTAGCCTGGCATGTGCGCGCGTGGGGAAGATGGGTTCTCGCGCGCGCGAAGGCCGACCTCGCACGCTTCTATCTGACAATCGACGGAAAGCCGACGGTCGCCTACCTGTGGGCGCGGACGGTCAAGTGCAAAAATTGCCGCGCGACCATTCCGCTGCTCAAGACCAAGTGGCTCTCCAGGAAAGAGAACAGACGCGTTGTCCTCAACGTGGTGCCGAACGCAGACAGGACCGCTCCGATATTCATGATCGCGAGCGGCGACGATGCCGCGACCCAGGGCGGAAACGGCGCGCAACGTCGTGAGTACGACAAGAAGCTAGGTGCGGGCACGATGAGTAGATCTGGAGCATATTGCCCTTGCTGCTCCAAGTCGGACGCACCAATTATCACGACGATGGAGGATATCCGGCTCGACGGAAAGGCGGGCCGACTTGGTGCAATGATGACCGCGGTGGTGGTCGAAGGCCCCAACGGCAAGGAGTACCGGCTCCCGACCGGCGCCGAAATTGGGCTCGCGGAGGAGGCAGGGCAAGAAATCGAGCGAGTGTTTGCAGAGATTCCATTCGGGATCCCAAATGAGCCCACGCCGAAGGGTGGCAGCGGCGCAGCGCGTGCTTTCTCGGTAGACGGCTATGGGCTCGATCGCTGGAGCAAACTTTTCACGCCGCGACAACTTTTGGCGATAGCAACTTTTGTCAAGCACACACGTCCCGTGAGAGACCTGCTTGATAGCTGCAGCGATCACCAATGGGGTGAGGCCGTCGCTGCTTATCTGGCCGTCGCTCTCAATCGCGCCGCAAACTACATGAGCACCATCTGCATTTGGGAGTCTGTTGCCGCCGAGATTAAGCAGACTTTTCTACGGTTCGCCCTACCCATAACGTGGGATTTTGCAGAAGCGAATCCTCTCGCGCCGTCAGACCGGTTCTACAACGGAGCTATATCAAATGTTGGGCGCGTCTTAGATTCGCTTCTTCAAACCGACGCGAACGTCCGGAATCAACCCACCGTCATCAATGCAAGTGCAATAGCTCATCACGATCACAAGTACGACATCGTTGTCACTGATCCACCCTACTATGACGCTATTCCTTACTCGGACCTCATGGACTTCTTCCACATATGGTTTCGCCGTACGCTGCACGGCGTCTCAAATCAAATAGATGAGGCCTTCCGAGAACCGCTCGGACCCAAGTGGAATGCCGACACGAGAGACGGAGAGCTGATAGACGACTCCAGCAGGTTTGGCGGAGACGATAGGGCATCGAAAAACGCGTACGAAGACGGCATGTTCCGCGCCTTCCAAGCCTGCGACGAATCATTAGTAGCCGATGGCCGAATGGTGGTCGTCTTCGCCAACAAAAATCCGAAGGCATGGGAGACGCTGGTCGGAGCCATGATTCGGGCGGGATTCGTAGTCGACGGGAGCTGGCCAATAGTGACCGAGATGAGGGGCGGGGTCCGAAACTTCGGGCGTGCCTCGCTAGCATCGTCGATCTGGCTCGTATGCCGCAAGCGACCGGAAACAGCGCGACCCGGATGGGACAATCGAGTCCGCGAAGAGATGCGCGAGAACATCTACACGCAACTGCGCGAATTCTGGGACGCCGGTATTCGTGGCCCCGACTTCGTCTGGGCGGCGACCGGCCCGGCGATGGAGGCATACAGCAAACATCCCGTCGTCAAGAAGGCAGACGAACCCGGGGCGCTCATGGAGGTGTCCGAATTTCTCCGCGCCGTCCGTCGCATCGTAGTCGATTTCGTCGTGGGCCGCGTGCTGAGTCACAACGGAGAAGCAGCATCTGTCAGCGGCCTCGATGACGTAACCACTTACTATCTACTGCATCGCAACGATTTCAAAATGGAAGACGCACCGATCGGTGCTTGCATTCTGTACGCGATCTCATGCGGCCTCTCGGACCACGATCTGGCTGACCGCTACGAGATTCTCCAACGCACCGGCGGACAATCCGAACCAGATGAGGCTGAAGAGCCATCCGCCGAAGCTGACGCCGAAGTCGAAGAGGGCACTGGTAGCAAGGTCCGTCTCCGACCGTGGAACAAGCGCATCCGCAAGAGCATGGGTTACGACGGCGACGCTGGCGCTGCCGCTTTCAAACCGGCTCCTCTGATCGACCAGGTGCATCGTCTGATGCATCTCTGGAGGGCCGGGGATGTAGTCAAAGTGGACGAATATGTCGAGACGCGCGCGCTCAAACGCAACGCACTGTACCACCAACTCTTGCAGGCTCTGATCGAACTCGCGCCCGCCGCCAGCGAAGAGCGTTCACTGCTCGAAAGCATCAGCAACCACATCTCGGCCCGCCCCGCCTCCGCGGAACAAAAGCAATCTGAACTGTTCACCAATGGGAATACACGCTGACATTTTGTCTGATCAAACAGTCGCAACACTTTTAGCAAGGTCCGAGCCAAGCGTCGCAAGATCGCTGAAGCATTCGAAAAGTATGCGGGCACCGGTGCACCAGAAACGAGGGAGCCGGCGAAATTCCCCGTGATGCAATCCAACATCCTGAGCGCCATCGAGGGTGACCTGCGCAAACTTCTCGCAAACCCCATGCAGTGAAAGAGGAGTACACTTGCAGCTATGCGTAAAGTCACGCGAAAAATCCAACGCAATGCTCAGCCCCAGCGGCGAACCAATTCTTCATCGCACGCGGAGCAGCCTCCCAGCGGTGCCGATGCGGGGTTCGGAAGCCGTCGCTTTGAGCTGCTGCGCCTCGAACGAAAACTTTTCCGAAAGGCCGGGAAAGAAAAGCGCGTCGAGCGTGCGCTTAAAGCCGTGCACGAATTTCGCGGCTCATTTGGGTCCAATGTAGACCTTGAAACCGTAAAGTGGATCGCACAGGACCCCGATATCCTCCACATCTGACATGCCGACGGAGAGAACCCAGGCTTCAAAGGACACAAGCGAGAGGAGGTTCTAATCTCGTGGAAATTCGCCATCATCAGTTTGATCGGATCACGATGGACCCCGAAAAGTGCTTCGGTAAGCCGTGCGTGCGAGGCCTGAGAATGCCGGTCGCTTCGATACTCGCATACCTTAGCGGCGGCCTGAGCATTGACGACCTGCTCAAGCAGTGGCCCGAGTTGGAGCGCGAGGACGTATACCAAGCGCTCGGCTTTGCCGGAACGCTTATGGAAGAGAGTGTCGTTCCATCGGAACACCGGTGAAGTTCTTGCTTACATGAACGTTCCGCGTGAGTTGGGGCCCATGCTCGCCGCCGCGGGCCATCAATGGCTACACAAGCAACTGCCCGTAGTCGAGGTCGTGTGTGACGCAACGATTCTCGCCAGAGCCAAGCGCCAGGGGGAATGCGTCATCACACACGACCTCGACTACGGGCAGTTGCTTGCCTTCTCGGGCGATAGAGCACCCTCTGTCGTGCTGTTCCGACTGCGCCGCGCTGACACCCGAATAATGTTCGAGCGGCTGACCGCTGTCTGGAAGGAAATTGAGGAAGACGTGGCCAGCGGCGCGATAATTACCGTCGAGGAAGCGATCCGACGTGTCCGTCGCTTGCCCATATCCAGAAACAATTGACGTCAGGGGGCTGGAAAATTGGCATCAGCAGCAAAACTCGCGTGGACGCCATGGCATAGCGTCGTCAAGCTTCGCCCGGATGTTAAATCCGGCGAACTATCGCTCAATATTTTCGCTGCAGACCTTTATGACGTCGCGATGGGAGCAGCGAAACCTGTTTACCAGGAGCCGAAGGAATTCTTCTCGCTCACGTATCCCACCTTCAATCTTCGAGAACTAGCCAAAGACATCGTCACGCGCCTTGGCGGAAAGAGCGAAAAGGCTGTCCGCCAACTGGAACTCACCTATGGCGGCGGGAAGACACATTCGCTGATAACCATGTGGCACCTGGTTTCGGACCCGGAAAAGCTTCCGGATCTTCCCGCGGTTAACGAGTTCATTCAGCACATCGGAATGCGCCCTCCGAAGTCCCGCGTCGCGGTACTCCCCTTCGACAAACTAGATGCCGAAAAGGGAATGGAGGTGCTCAGCGCGAGGGGTGAAAAGCGCTGGCTCAAGAATCCCTGGAGCGTGATCGCCTTCCAGATCGCAGGCGGTGAGGGTCTGCGTCTGCTTCATCCTGACGAGAAGGAAGAGGAACGCGATACTGCACCGGCTGAAAATCTGATGACTGCGCTGCTCTCGATGCCGCGGCGCGAGGAGCTCTCGACGCTCGTACTGATCGACGAAGTCCTGATGTACGCCCGCGAGAAAGTAGGCTCGGATCCCGTATGGCAGGGGCGCCTCGCCGATTTCTTTCAGTCCCTCACTCAGGCGGCAACCAAAGTCGATAGATGCGCTATCGTCGCGTCTCTGCTCGCAACTGATCCCCGTAAGAGCGACGCGCTGGGCAAAGCGATCACCGCAGACCTCTATGCAATCTTCCGCCGCGAAAAGGAGGAAGGTGTTCAGCCAGTACTCAAGGACGACGTAGCCGAAGTTCTCAGACGCAGGTTCTTCACCTCGGAGTCAATTAAAGACCGAGCTGCCTTCCGTGGCCATGTGGTCGCCGCGCTAAAAGGCGTAACTGATCTCGACGACCAAGCCCGCAAAGAAGGAAAAACGGCCGAAGAGCGATACCTGAATAGTTATCCCTTTCATCCTGATCTGATCGACGTCTTCTATGCCAAGTGGACTCAGCTCGAAGGATTCCAACGGACCCGCGGGGTTCTCCGTACATTTGCGCTTGCGCTGCGCGAGAGTGAGAAGTGGGACGACGCGCCGCTCGTCTCTGCCAGCGCTTTCCTGGTCGATCCAAAGAAGACCGGAATTTCTGAAGCCGCCCGCGAACTCACCACCGTCGCTACCACTGAGGAGTACGAAGGAAAAAAGCAGGAATGGACCGGCATCCTGGAAGGCGAACTCGGCAAGGCGCGGGACATCCAAAATGAGAGTGCCGGACTCAAGCTCCGCGAGCTCGAACAGGCGGTGTTCGCGACTTTTCTGCATTCTCAGCCCGTCGGCCAGAAAGCTCTCACGCGCGACTTGATGGTCCTGCTCGGGCCGAGCCGCCCGGACAAGATCGAGCTTGAAAAAGCGCTCACCAGATGGGCCGAAGTATCGTGGTTTCTCGACGAGGCCGCAACGGCGGATGTCGATCGTGGCAACGGCGGGGCCAGGCACCCTCACCTCACCTCTCCCGCCACAGAGCGGGAGAGGGACAGGCAGCTTCCAAAATCGTGGCGGCTTGGCTCCAGGCCGAATCTGCGTCAGATGCATCACGATGCCTGCCAGCGGGTTTCGCCGGATGTCGTCGAAGCAAAGCTTGTCGATGAGATTGGCAAGCTGAAGACTCTCACCGCAGGCTCTTCAGCCGCAGGGGCGACCGTCCACAACTTGCCAAGGCGGCCCGACGAGATCAGAGACGACGGTGAATTTCACTTCGCATTGCTCGGGCCGAAAGCCGCATCCGATTCCGGAAAGCCAAGCGCCGAGGCACGACGCTACATCGATGAGACCACTGGCCCCGATAGGCCGCGCACCAATCGTAACGCCGTCGTGCTCGCAGTTCCGTCGCGCGACGGAATCGAGGCCGCGCGGACGCGGATCAAAGAATATCTACGCTGGGAGGAGGTCCGTTCGCAATTAAAGGATCAGCTTAAGGGCCAGGACCTGGACGCGCTCCGCGACGCCAAGCTCTCAGCAAACCTGAGCGGCTCGCGCTCCAAGATCGCCGACCAGATCCAGCAGGCGTATTGCATCGTGATTACAGTCTCGGAAAAGAACGACCTCCAAGCGTTCAAAATCAACGTCAACGGCGGGCCGCTCTTTGCGAAAATAAAAGAAGACAAGCGTTCACGAATCCAGGACACAGCAATCGAATCCGCAGCCCTTCTGCCCGGCGGTCCATACGATCTGTGGCGCGAAGGTGAAACCTCGCGGCGGCTCAACGATCTCGTCGGCGCGTTCGCGCTATCTCCACAACTCCCGAAGATGCTGAACCGCAAAGCGATTCTCGACACGCTTCTGCTCGGCTGCAGGCAAGGCGAGTTTGTTTTGCGGGTGACGCGTCCCGATCGGTCTGTGCGAACGTTCTGGCGGCAGGAACCCGACGAGGCCGCGCTCAAGGACCCCGCCCTAGAAGTCGTCCTTCCGGAAGCGGCAGAGATTTCGGAGCTGCCATCCGACCTGCTGAAGCCCGGGCATCTCCCGGGGTTGTGGGAAGCCGACCGAATCGGTATTGCCGAGCTCTGCGGCTATTTCGCCGGAGGCAAGGTCGTGAAGCTGCAGAAGGATGGCTATGATGAACCCGTCACAATTCCGAAGGCCAGCCGTGAGGCGATCTACACAGCCGTCGAGCAGGCCGTTGAACAAGGCAAGCTTTGGCTCAGTTCCGGCCAAGCCAGCATTCTCGCGGAGTCGATCCCAGCAGGCCTGCTGACCGACGCGGCGCAACTCCAACCACCACCACAGCCGATACCCACGAGCGACGTGACCCCATCGGCACTGCCTGATGTATGGACCGGACAGACTGCCACCGCTCTCGCGATCGCCGTCGCGCTCTCAAATAAAGCCGGAACCAACCTGCCTTGGGCGACCGTTCGCGAAGCCATCAACGGAGCGATTCGAGCGCGAGCGATCGAACTCGCTCTCGACTCCGCACCCTGGCCATCAGATTTGGCGTCAGCACAGAAGATAAGGCTGAAACTTCCTTCCACTCCGCCACCGATCGAAAACAAATTCAAACTTACGCAGAACGTTCTTGTCACCGAGGCCGAGCTTCGACCAAGCGAGGTTCAGGACCTCGCCGAACAAATCTCGGACATCAGGAAAGCGGCAGCCCCGTTAGAGCTGAAGTTTCGGCTGCGATTGGAACTCGATACGGGAGGCAAACCGCTGCCCTCGGACACCCTTGCAGCGCTCAATGAGCTTCTGAGGAGGGTATCGAAGGCATTATCATTTGGCTAAAAGGGCCGCCTTCCGCCAACGGCGGACCTTCGCCGCCGAGCTGTCGAGCATTGTTCGGCGCACAACAAATGCGGCAGCGAGCGAAACTCGCTGCCGCAATCTGGTCCACCCCAGCGCCGGGACTGTTGCCGTGTGTAGCGGCCTTTTCCAGCCCGCGGCTGTCAACCTAGCGGAGAATCTGCATCAGTCCTGCCGGACTCCCGTACTTAACGCCGTTGAAATATTCCTTGGGGGCGTTGAAATCGAGATACGGCTTGACTTTCATGGGATTGGCGAAACCACTCCATAGCGTCATGTGGGTGTTCTGGAGGTCCCACGCCATTGAAGATACGCCATCCCACGTGCGACCGAGCCCCGGCACGTCGCCGATATCGTTAAAGTAAGAAATTGACTTCCAGAGCTTACGGTTCGCATCGTAGAGGTCGACCCAATCTGCATTCCAGAATTCCTTGTCAGCGTAGAGGATGCGGCTTGAATAACAATATCCGGCCGCTTCGCTCGGAATCCGGTGAGCATCAGCTATCACCATCGGCCGCAGTTCCCATTTGCCCCATGAGGGCTTGGGCCATCCCAGCGGCAGGTCGTAACCCTGCGGGTAAACTGCGCCATCCTGGTTAAACTCCGCGAGCGTCAGGATTTTACGGTCGCCGAGATAGTCGGCCGTATAAACGGCGGTACTGCCGTTAAAGCCGTTGGTCTTGGCATCATCGTAGGCCCAGTCGAACCCGAACACGGGTGAACAGCGCGAAGCAGTCGACAAGCGCAGGGAGCGGCGCAACGCCGGCACGAAAACATATGTATCAGGAAAAGGATTGGACTCCTGGTTTTTGTAGTAAATCGACAGCGACGCGGTGTAACGGGCTTGCTCAGGAGTCTCCTGCATGCCCCACTCGGTATACCAGCTGCCGGGCGCGTAGCTTTCCTCGTGTGGAAAACCGGGATCCGTAATATACGAACTCCAACGATAGACCACGTCGAAGGTTGATGGCGCCACGTTGGCAAACCTGTCAATCGCCCAAACGGTCCCATAGTTCTGAGGACTGTTAACGTAGACCGCGGGGACGAAGGCCCAGAACACATTAGCCAGGATCTTCCATCCTTTGTAAGGGTCCTGCGGATTCGGGAAAGGTGTCCCGCCATAATAATTTTTGATCTGGTAGTGCCCATTGGGCAGTACGTCGACGCCTGTCTGCGCGCCGTACTTCTCGGTTGCCTCGACCCAGGTCTTGGGCAGATTGCCGCCCAAATGGGCTGGTCCCACCGGGATCGCCACGTCGGCGGGCATTTTCCAGCCATATGTCCCCTCGAAAAGCTTGATCATGCCCAACGGCATCACATTCTTGTACTGCTGCCAGTTCGCCATCGTGATGGTGGTGCCGGCCGGCGGCTCAGTCTGCTGCTGGGTGTCTTTGATCCATTGGTCCATCTCGCTGCGATCAGTGCCCTGCGCCCAAACCAGCGACGGCAACAAGGCGAGCAAGAATCCGATTACCAACGCCCCAAGTTTCCTCATTGTGCGGTCCTCCTTGGCTCCTTTTACGTATTACGCGGTCCCCCTACGAACACAAAGCCTATCTGAACACCTCCTTTCACCACTCGCAGCTCCCACCCCAACGCGGCGAAAAAGGGGAAAATGCAAGTATCAAACGAGCTTATCCGCGCGGTAAATCGCGCTGTCAAGGCACGATCCTGGTTCATCGATTGTTTGCGTTCGGAGACCAAAAATCAGCCTTCATCGCATCTGCGCCGCCTCAATCCCGCGGCCAGGGCGTCGGTTAGCGTTGCCCCGGGCGCGAGTCCTCATCGCTTGCATGCGGCGCGGCAAAAAGGTTGTAGTGTCTGGTTGAGACCAGCCAGGTGACACGCTTGCCGTAGTTTCCAGTATTCTGGTCCTGCGGGAGAGTCATTCCTGCCTACATCTGCCGGAGGCTTCGTTTGGGACGCGAATTCAAGGCCATCTTCTTCGACCTGGACGGTACCCTGGTCGATATTCATGGGCCGTTGTACATCGCGGCGCGCAACGCGCTCGACGAGTTGGGACAACAGCCACCTCTCACCCGCGAGCGCTATCTTGAAGCGATCGCCCGCGAGGATCCGTGGTTGGGTGTTCCCGAGCCGATGCGCTCCGATTATCTCAAACTCGCATTTGCCTACTTGATTACCGAACTGGACCGCACCGAAAGGCTGGAGATTCTGCCACACGTGCAGGAGACGTTGGCGGAGCTCAAGCGGCGCGGCTATACGATGGGGGTCGTGACCAGCCGGCCGGGCGCCGCGCAGCGGTTGATCGAGAAACTCGCCATGGTGGGATTGGCAGCGTACTTCGACCAGGTCGTAACCCAGGAGACCACGTCATTGCGCGCGCTCGATAAGACCGGCAGTTTGAAGCACGCCGCGATGCGTGCCTCGGTGCTGCCGCAGGCATGTATGTACGTCGGCGACGAGCCGCGCGATGTGATGGCAGGAATAGGCGCAGGATTTGGCGCCACCGTTGCTGTTGCGACCGGGCCGGCAAGCATGGCATTGCTGCAGAACCATTCGCAGTATCGGCCCGATTTCCTGATTCCTTCGATGGCTGAGTTCATCGATTTGCTGGATCGCCTGAAGTACGGCGACGAGGGGAGATGATGGTGGACGCCGCTCTCGCGCTTGACGGTATAAAGGTTGTGGAGCTGCCATGTTTTGACCCGATGCCATTTTTTGCCGCGGCGATGGCGGGGAAGTTGCTCGCTGATTACGGGGCGGAAGTCATCAAGATCGAGCCCCCTGGGATCGGGGCCGCTGAACGCCGATGGGGGCCGTTTCGCGGCGAGCAGCGCAACCCTGAAACCAACGGACTCCATCTTTACCTGAACACCAATAAGCTCGGCGTGACGCTTGATCTCGGCGACCTCGCCGGCCGTGCTCATCTATACAAACTGCTGGCAGACGCTGACATTTTGTTGAACCCCAATATGCCGGGATTGAATGAACGGCTGGAGCTGGACTGGCGCGCACTGGCCGCACGATTTCCCCGGCTGACGGCGATATCGACGACGTTCTTCGGAGCCGAATCAACTTATCGTAATCGCCGCGGCGGCGACCTCGTCGCCACTCAAATGAGCGTGGTCGGCTATGGCACGCCCATGCAGCAGGTAACAGATCCTGCTATGCAGCCGCCTCTACGCCTGGCGGGGCGGCAGGCCGACTACGTTACCGGTTACACCGCCGCCGCTGCGGCCTTGTGCGCGTTGCTTGCCCGCAAGCACGTTAGTGCTGCGGGGATGCATGTAGACGCGAGCCAATGGCTAGCGATGGCGCAGATGTGCCGTCCCGAACTTAGTATTTACTCGCACGAAGCGCCCGAAGCGCCGTATCGGAAACGGCTGCTGGTCCGCAAAAAAACCAGCATCCAGTACATGTTTCCCTGCAAAGACGGATGGGTCAGCTTTGGCCTCGCGACTAACCGTCATTGGCGCGGGACAAAGCGGATGATGGGAAATCCGGAATGGGCGGAGAACGAGATATTTAGTACGTTCGAGCGCCGGCTGGAGAACAGCGATGCGCTCGAGGCTTTGCTGACTGAATGGCTCTCGCATTTCACGCGCGAGGAGGTTTTCAAGCTGGCCCAAGCCGAGCACGTGCCGTCGTTTCCGGTCAACGCGCCAGCCGACGTGGCCAACAATGCGCAATATGCGGCGCGGCGCTATTTCGTCGATTGCGCCCATCCGGCCGCGGGCCGGGTACGAATACCCGGCGCACCCATACGTTTCAGCCATACGCCGTGGCGGCTGCGGCTGCCCGCCCCCTGTCTCGGCGAACATAATGCTGAAATTCTTGGAGAGCGATTGGGACTGCGGCCGCCGGAAGTCGACGAGATTGCGCGCAGGACCGCTACCCTCGTTGAAGACTCGCTCGGCACTTCGCCTGGCTCTTTCGCAGGAGCCGGTAAGGGCGAGGGTTCTGTGCGGATCGGCGGCAGCGGACAACCTATGACCGTCAGCGGGCAGCGCGCGCTGAAGGGGACATTGCCATTTGAGGGAATACGCGTCACCGACTTCGGCTGGATCTACGCGCTGCCTTACGCTACGGCGTGGCTTGGCGCCTTGGGCGCAGACGTTATCAAAATCGAATCGAGCACGCGGCCTGACCTGGTTCGTTTCCTGAGCGGCACCGACGGTGTAACGTCGATCAACCGCAGCGGAATCTTCAACGCCATAAATTTTTCAAAGCGCAGCCTGCATTTGAATCTCTCCCATCCTAAGGCGCGCGACATTGCAATTCGCCTGGTCCGGATGAGCGATATTGTCGCCGAGAATTTCACGACGCGCACGATGCGGAATCTCGGCCTTGCCTATGACGATCTTCGGCGCATCAGGCCGGACTTGATCATGATCTCAGGGACTTCACTCGGACAGACGGGTCCTCACGCCGATACGGTCGGATGGGGCCCGACCAACCAGGCTTTCGCCGGCACCTCGCATTTGACGGGCTATCCCGATGGTTTTCCATGCGCTGGGGGAGGCACGTGGCCGGATTTTGCCGTCGGCGTTGCGATGGTATTCGCGCTCACGGCCGCTTTGTATCACCGCTCGCGCACCGGCCAAGGACAATATATCGACCTCTCGATGTGCGAAGTTGTCACTTCGATGATGCCTGAGGCGATGCTGGACTATTTCATGAACGGCGTCGAACGCGGACCCATTGGCAATCGTGATCCTGAGATGGCGCCGCACGGCGTCTTTCCAGTCAAAGGCAGCGATCGCTGGATAGCAATCGCGGTTCCCAGTGACGCCGAATTCGGGATTTTATGCGAGGCGTTGGGAGTACCAGGAATGGCGCGCGATCCACGCTACGCGAGCAGCGCGGCACGGTTGGTCAACGTAGACCAACTCGAACAGGAGATAGCGGAGCTGACCGGACAGTTCGAGCGCGAGGAATTGGCTGCCAAGCTGGTGGCACGTAACCTTTGTGCGGGTTCAGTGTACAGCGCCTTCGACCTTGTCAACGATTCGGCATTCGCGCAATCGGGGATGATGGTCAAGTTGCATCATAAGGAATGCGGCGAGCGCCCGACACCCACGTTACCCGTCCGCTTTAGCCAGCTCGAACCGCGATATAAGCCAGCTCCGCTGGCCGGCGAACACACCGACGAGATTCTGCGCGAATTGTTAGATATGTCAGACGGAGAAATTGACGCTTTGCGCGAAGAAAAAGTGCTGATTTGACTCCCATCAATAAGCCAAGCGCGACCGGCGCGCGGCCACACACTTAAGGCATCGCGCGCCGGACTGACGTTTTACCCGGGCGCTCAGGGAGCCAACGGGTCCTCGGAACAGGTTCTATTGCAATAGAAATCCTTCGTAGCCTTTCGCTGCGACCTCCGCACATTTGGCCCGATAGGCGGGCGCGGTGTTCGCATAGAGAAGGATGGCGTGCGCCTTGCCCGGGATGTTCTCTCCCACAAACCAGGATTTGGCATCGCTCAGGAGGGTGTGGCTACCGACCTCGTTGACGTGCGCCACCCATGCTTCTTCCGCCTGCGGGCTTGGTGCGATGCGTGAACAGTCCTTCTCACGAATATAACGGATACAGTCCGTGATCCATTCCACTATCGTCTCGGCGCATACCATGTAGTTGCAGAACGCGGTATTCGTCGCAATGAACAGATTCGGGAAGCCTGCAGTCTGAAGTCCCAGGTACGTGCGCGGCCCATTGGCCCATTTGTCCTTGAGCGTCTGCCCGCTTTCACCGCGAATATCGATCCGGGTCATCGCCCCGGTTATCGCGTCAAACCCGGTAGCGTAGATGATGACGTCGAATTCGTACTCCTTGTCGCTGGTCTTGATGCCTTTGGGCGTGATGCGCTCGATCGGCGTCTCGCGGACGTCAACCAGCAAGACGTTGTCCCGGTTGTAAGCCTCGTAATATTGGGTCTCCAGGGGGATGCGCTTGGAACCGAACGGGTGGTCCTTGGGCACCAGCTTTTCTGCCACCACCGGATCCTTGACGCGCGCGCGGATCTTATTGCGCACGAATTCGGCGAAATCCTCGTTGGCTGCCCGGTCCATCATGATGTCGCGGAAATTGCCCAGCCATTTCTTGAAACCCGGTAGTGCCCACAACTCCTCGTAGAGCTTGTGCCGCTCCTCCTTGGAAACTTCCAGGGCATTGCGGCGGTCGAAATCGTACGGGAAGCCGGCTGGCGTTTCGAGGCACCTTTTGTGAATTTCGTCGTAGGTTGCCTTGAACCGGCGCTGGGTCTCTTCAGTAACCAGGGAATTTCGCAGCGGCGCACAGTAATTCGGCGTGCGCTGGAAGACCGTGAGATGGGCGACTTCTTTGGCGATTATCGGGATAAGCTGAACGGCCGTGGCGCCGGTGCCGATGACCGCCACGCGCTTGCCGGTGAAGTCCACTTTTTCTTTCGGCCATCTGGAGGTGTGATACGACTCGCCCTTGAAGCTGTCGATACCCTCGAAAGGCGGTATATAACGGGCGGACAGAATTCCAACCGCCGCGACCAAAAATTGCGAGCGCATGCGCTGGCCACTCTCCAACTGGACCTCCCAGCGGTTAGCGCGCTCGTCGTATACCGCCGAGGTGACGTGGGAGTTGAATTGAATGTCCTTCTTGAGGTCGAACTTTTCCGCCACGAAATTTAGATAGCGCTCGTTCTCCGGCTGGCCGGAATAATGCTCCAGCCAGTCCCACTCCTGCTGGAGTTCCTTTGAGAACGTATAGCCGTAGGTCTCACTCTCCGAATCAAAACGGCAACCCGGATAGCGGTTCCAATACCAGGTGCCGCCCACGCCGCTGCCGTCCTCCAGGCACCGCACCGAGAGCCCGAGCTCCCGCAAACGGTACAGTTGATACAGTCCGGAAACCCCGGCGCCAATCACAATCGCGTCAAACTGCTCGACTGATTCGGTACCGGTTGCTGCCTTGGATGATGATGTACCTGGGGTGCGCGTCTCTAATGAACTTGCCATTTTTCCTCCTCACTCAATGTCTGAACTTCAGCTCGATGAACTTCCTGGCCGTGCACTCTCCGGCACAGGCACGGTTCACAAACACACGCGAAGCCTAGCGCGACATGGAAGCTGATTGCGGCTTGCTCGTGCTTTGCTGATTGAGCGCAGTACAGGAGTTCACCAGCCAGGTGCCGCTCGACAATTCGTCTTCGGCGAAAAGTTTCAGCATCTCTTTCGTTTGCAGGTCTGTCCGAATTGAATCCGCGAAATCGCTGATGAAGCGGATCGCCGCTTTTGGATCCGACACCAGGCGGGTCACGCGCAGCAGCTTGTCAGCATCGGTCATGTTCGCGTCACCGAAATAGTCGTGGAGTTCTCACACCCGAGGGCTTTCGACGGCCCGCGCCTGCGCTCCTAACTCCTTGAGCCGCTGCTCGAATACCCGCGCATGATAGCCCTCTCGCTCCGCGATCATCGCCAGGCCGCTGCGGATGCAATCGGTCTTGCAAGTCGCTACCCACTTTGGAAAGGCGAGGCTGGCGCAATACTCGTTGGCGCGCAAATCATCTACGAAGGCGACGATAGCTTCCTGCTCTGAAGGATAAGTCTTGCCATCGGCCTTAAACCCGCCGCCGTTGGATGAGCCGTGCTCTAACTCAGCCATCTGCTGCTCGAAAGCCGCCTCGCTGATGATTCCCTGACGAAAGCCCCGGAGCAATTGCTTAAACTCAAAATCCCGGTTCATTGTGCGCGTCTCTCCTTTCGAAAATTCGTCAAGGTGGCGTCCGCTTAGTTCGCTAAGGCGGCCAGGCTTCACTGACGACGCTACATAATCTGCGAAGTTTATATCGCTGTCAAATGGAAATCGTTTCTTGCAGAAACCTTATTAGATGTGTATATCGTCGCCACCACGGATGATTTGGTTGCAATCGGTTCCCAGCGAGCTAGCGGCGGTTAAGCGGGCTCCGCACTTTTTACAAACCTCACCGTTCTGCGGAAGTCGAGAAATGAATCTGCGAAGGGCTCGAAGTTGCTGGGGCCAAATGGTGGGATCAGCGCGCCGTATTCGACCTCGCCGACCGCCGGTTGTTCGTAGATGAATTCGCCGAGCTGCAGTTGCGAGAGCATCTGACCAGCTCTGGTTGTCCCTCGCCCGCGGAGCCTGCCCTGAGGAGCGTCAGCGACGAATGGGGCAAGCGGCGCGGCGCTTGCCTGCTGTTCCGCAAGCGGCGTGACGCGCGGGTGAGGGTGCTGCAACACCCGCTGCACCCAGGTTCAGCGCAAACTCACGTTCCAGGACTGCAAGCGTTTGCGGCGATTCCTTCTCCACCCCGGCCAGGAGATCGATTCGCGAGACGAGCACGGCTTGCACCGTGGCCGGGACTTTAACAACGCTCATCGGTCGGGCGAGCTTCACCGTGCCGTTTCGCTCAAGCGCGCTTCCTCGAACAGCGACTGCACCATTTCTTCTTTTCCATGGAAAACGGGATGCCCTCGTTGCGCTCGATGATCAGCCGCTTGGGCGCGGCGAGGTCGTCCTGCACCCCCTCACCCCGGTCGCCGACATGAACGTCGACGACCGACCTCTCCCGGCTTGCGCATGCGGACAAGGCCACAGGCGCGGGCGAGGTCAAAAGCGCGTCGAGCATTTCTTCGGCACACAAATGGCAATGTATTTTGTCATCCCGAGTGAGCCGGAGCGCCAGTGGGAGGCGACGAGGGATCAGCGCGAAGCGATTTGCCTGAGGGGCGCCGGCGAGACGTGGTGAAAGAGCTGCTGGGTCTAAATCATGTCCGGATCATGCCTGTCCTCTCATCAGCCAAATGTACAATCCCACTCATGCCGGTACTCGGGCCCCTTTTTTTGTCGTCCCGACCGGAGCCGCATCTTTTTGCGGCGGAGTGGAGAGATCAACGAGAAGCGATTTGTCCGAACGCTGCGAGTGATCGTGCTGGTGCCGGTCGAAGCTCAAGTCACTCCATTTGGGATTGAGCGATTCGATCAGGGCCACCTTCTTTTCCCGCCTCCAGCACTTGATTTGTCGCTCGATTGCGTCGCGGATGTCCCCGTACTCCTCGAAGTACACCAGGCGTTCGAGCCGGTACTAACTGGTAAAGCCTGGGACAGACTTGTTCTTGTGTTCGTAATCACGCCGCTCGATGTCATCGGTAACGCCAACGTACAAGCTCCTCATACGCCCAGACATGATATAGATCCCGTAGCTCTTCACCATGTCTCGCCGGTGCCCTCGCAAATCGCTTCGCGTTGATCCCTCGTCGCCTCCGCTAGCGCCCGGGCTCGCTCGGGATGACAAAATACAGTGGCGCGTGTGTGCCTGTCCTCTCATCAGCCAAATTTACAAAATCCGTACATAGGCTAAAGTGTGCCACTTCAGATCAGCTCTCGCTATTCACGGCCCGGATCGCTCAGTTGGTCAAGCAGCGCCTTTGCATCCTTCAAATCTGCAGTATCGAAGCCTTCTGTGAACCAGTTGTAGATTTCCCGGAGCATCGGGCGGGCCTCGACAGTTTTGCCCTGCTGCTTAAGCAGGCGGGCAAGGCTGACCGTCGCGCGGAGTTCGTAAAGTCTGGCGCCTTGCCGGCGGGCAACCTCGATCGCGGTGCGTAGACAGCGCTCGACCTCCGCCACGTTGCTGGGTTCCTTGATGGCTAGCAGCTCGCCTTTGAGTCGGTGCAGTTCCGCCTCGGCCAGTCTCAGGCCGGTGTGCTCCGCGGTCGCCAGGCCTTCAGCCACCAAATCGAGTCCTTCCTCCACGCGTCTACTTTTGCCACACGTCTCCGCCAGGACGGCGAGCCGCACGGCAGTCGACGGCGCTTCGGCGGCTATGGGATCCGATACACTTCGCCGCATCTCGGCGATCCCCTCGTCGCCGCGCCCCTCAGCAGTCATGGCCCAGCCCCGAAAAAAAGTGGCTACGATCGAATTGAACGGCATTTCGTGTTCGGTGGATATCGACAGCATTTCGTCGGCCCGCTCCGCCACCGTCCGGGCGTCGCGAAGCACGAGGTGGTGCATGCAATCACTAAACAAAGCAATTGCAATGGAATAGGAATCGGAGCTTCGGCGCGCCGTGGCCAGCAACTCGTCAGCTATGCCAAGCGCCTTTAATGGATAACCGAGGATGATCAGGGCGGCGGCAAGAATCCCGGGGGCGTTCTGAGCCATATAGGCCGCATAGTTGCGAGACGGACCGGCACGGAAAAGCTCGACAGCACGTTCAAAGTGCTCACGCGCTGCCGGGAACTGTCCCAGTGACGAACAGAACAATAGCCAGTGCGCAATGAGCTTCCGCAAGCGTCGCCGAAGTCTTGGCCTGTTGGGCCATGGCAAGCGCCCTTTCGGCCAGTTCTCGCGCCAGTCCGTAATCACGCCGGTGAACGCGCGTTTGGGCCAGCGCCAGGAGCGCCTCCATCAACTTGCCATTCTCTCCTAACTGTTCGCCTAACTCCCGTGCGCGAACGAGGGCGAACTCCTGTTCCGGCGCTCGCGGCCCTCTGGCCACGAACAATGACCAGCTCAGGGCCATCTGCAGGTCCAACTCCTGAATGTCGCGGGCGGCGCCGTCGGGCAACCCTCGCAGCAATTCGAGCGCCCTGTTGAAATAGCCGATTGCCCCGGAATGCGCCCCTTGCCGCGCGGCCCTGTCTCCCGTGCGGCCAAGGTATTCCACAGCCTTGGGTAGGTTGCCGCTGCGGTCGAAGTGATGGGCCAGCTCGGTCAAATGATCCTCCAGCCGCTCGGGGTACAGCGCTTCAATCGCTTGGGCAATACGTTCGTGCAGAACCTTGCGCCGGTCGGTCAGCAGCGAGTTGTAGGCTACGTCGTGGGTCAGCGCGTGCTTGAAAGAGTATTCAATATCAGCCGCCGCCGGCCGGTCGTAGATGAACTCGCCCGCCTGGACGCCGCTCAGCAACCGATCTAGCTGGTCGGGCGACAACTGGACTACTTGACGGACCAGTGAGAGCGGAAACTCCCTTCCGATCACCGCCAACGCCTGTAGCAACTCCTTTTCTTCGGGCGGCAAGCGGTCGATGCGGGCGGCCAGGATTCCCTGCACCGTGGGCGGAATCTTCAGTTGACTGGGCTGCCGGGTCAGCTTAACCGTGCCGTTTCTGACTAGCGCACCCTCATCGAACAGCGCCTGTATGAGCTCCTCCATGAACAGCGGATTGCCCTCAGTACGTTCCAGCACCAGCCGCTTCAGCGGGACAAGATCAGCACCCTCTCCCGCGCGCGGTTCGTCGCCGCGCTTGCCCTCTCCCGCAACTGAGCGGGCGAGGGGCATTAAGAGAAGAGCGTCGAGCATCTCATCGGCGTTTTCACGACCGAGGGGGTCGAGACGAAGCTGCGTGAGGTCTTGCTGCCCCACTGGTGAGTGTATTCCGGCCGGTAATTGACCAGCAGCAACACCGGCGCGTTGGCAATCCCTTCGGCGAGCAGGTTCAGGAACGCCTGGGTCTCCTGGTCGATCCAATGCAAGGGTCTTCGAAGATCAGCATCAACGGCTGATTGAGGCTCTCGCGCAAAAGAATGCGCTTGATCGCATCCAACGTGCGGCGCCGGCGAATCTGGGCGTCCATCTGCGCGAGCGGATCGTCGTCGCCCTCGACCAATCCTAGCAAGGCGAACAGATAGGGGCGGGTCTCTTCCAGCGCCGGTTCAAGTGTGACAATCCGGCCGTTGACCTTCTCGCGCCGTTTGCGGCCGTCGTCGTTGACATCGATGCCGAAATAGCCATGCAGCAGTTCGATTACCGGTAGATAGGGCGAGGCCTTGCCATATGAGACCGAAAACGCTTCGAGGACCATCCAGCCCGACTGCGAGCGCAGCTTGAATTCGTAGAAGAGCCGCGATTTACCGACCCCAGGCTCCGCCATGACCGCGACAAGCTGGCCCCGCCCATCTTTCGCCAGTGTGGCTGTATGGCGCATCCCCTCGATCTCGCGCTCGCGGCCGACGAACTTCGTGAGGCCGCGCCCGGCCGCCCGCTGCAAGCGCGTCCGCAATGGTCCGAGCCCCGTGACCTCGAATACGTCGACCGGCTCGCTGACGCCTTTGATCCTGGTCGGGCCAAGTCCTTTGAGTTGGAAATAGCCTTCGATCAGTCCTCTCATATTTCCGCTAACTACGGTCGAACCGGGCGTGGCGAGGGTCTGAAGCCGCGCTGCGAGACTGGTCGAATGTCCAATCGGGCTATATTCGGCGTGCTGAACGCCAGTCTGGATCGAACGCACCACCACCTCGCCGATGTTGACACCGATCCGCACCTGCAGGTTGAGCCCCTTGTCGGCGCGTAACCGTTCAGCATAGCGCCGCATCGCCTCTTGCATTCGTAGGGCAGCATAGAGCGCCCGCTGCGGATGGTCCTCATGTGCAACCGATGCCCCAAACAGAGCGAAGATGCCGTCGCCGGTCGACTGCACAATATAGCCGTCGTAGTGGTTAACGGCTTCGATCATCAGCTTCAGCGCGGGATCAATCAGGGTGGGCGCCTCTTCCGGGTCGAGGTCCTCCATCAGCTCCATCGAGCCCTTGATGTCGGCGAACAGCGCCGTCACGGTTTTCCGCTCGCCTTCCGATATATCGTCGGAGTCCTTGTCGTACCGCGGTCAATTTCCCAACACTGGGGATGGGAGGATCGCAACCTGGGATCGTTGAGAGACCGACCCAGGTTTAAGGGAAGCGCCGCACTCCTGGCAGAATTTTGCCGATGGTGGATTCTTGAAGCCGCACCTGGCACAGTCGCCGCTTTGGAATGCGGCTCCGCACTCGACGCAAAAATTTGCGTTCGACTGATTTTCGGCGTTGCAGCCCGGACAGCGAATGTTCCTCCCGCTTGGCTTAAGGCCCCAATTCGTCGAGCAACGCCTTCGCATCTCTCAGGTCCGCGGTGTCGAAGCCCTCGGTGAACCAAGAGTAAATTCCGGCGAGCATCCTATGCGCCTCTTTCTCACGCCCCTGTGTCGCAAGGAGGCGCGCGAGACTGATAGTTGCGCGCAGCTCGAACGACTTGGCTCGCCGGTGGCGGGCAATTGATATTGCTTCGCGGAAGACTGCTCGGCTTCGCTCTCCGGCTGGCATGTCATAAGGAGGAACTCTCCCTTGAGCCGATAGAGGTCTGCTTCGAAGAGCCGCACGCCACCTCGGGCCATTCGCGAAAGCGCACGTCAACGCGATTCCATCGGCGACACGATGCGCTTCGAGATACATTGAGATCGCCACGTAGGAGAACAAATAATAGTTTCTATTGTCACCGCCGGCTTCGAAAGCGAGCATTCCTCCGGCTATCTTTTCAATTCCGGCATCGACGCTTCCTTCCGCCACCATGGCCCTGCCCAGCGAAATCGATCCCAGAGCGCTGGCGAGGTGGAGGCCGCTCTGGATAGCGCGCGCGAGCGCCTCGTCCGCTTGAACACTGATTGCTCGGTCATCACGAAGCAGCTCGCGGTGGATCGTCAGTAGGTGACTAATACCGAGCGCAGGGCGCCAAGATCGAGCGATCTGCCGAGCAGCGTGACAATCCGTGCCTCCTGATGGCGAGCTTTATCGGGGTATCCCAGGATCCACAAGACAAACGCCATGTGTGCAATTGATCATGCCAAGCGAGACGATGGGGTCAGCAAGTATCGCGGCTTGTGTTTGGTCACTAATCGCACTGGCACGTTCCAAAAGCGGTCGAGCCGAGAGATGTTCCCCTTTTTCCCCGGCGTGTAGCCCCGCAACGAAATTCCCCAAGAAGATCTGATGTTCGTCGGAACTCTGCTCCGCCAGCTCGAGTAGTTGACGGGCGGATTTGTCCGCTTTTTCCAAATCCATCATGGACCGATACGTGAAAAATAAATGGACCAGGACGAGAGCCAAAAGCCGCTCTTCGCCAGCGACCTTACACAGTTCAATTAGCCCCTCGGAGTTTTCTTGAATCTCGTTCGACCCCGCCATGCGGATGGCAAGGTATGGCGCCATCAGGGCTCTCCGGATAGCCAGTTCCTGCGTATTGCGGGCATTACTGGGATCACGTTTTTGCTTATGAACGTGCCCTGCTCTTCGACCCCGGCGGGACCTCTACGCTCGGCCACCACCGCGATGTTGCCTTCCGCCATTTCGACGGCGTCGGCTCCCACGAGAACCATAATTTCGGGGCTCAATCACACGGCCCGCTTACTCGCTGTCTACGCTTCGCAGGGTGGGTTGCCCCACCACCACGCAAGACTCGTTTCCGGATGGCTGGCCAGCCTTTCCGGGCGGGACTGACTACCCGCTGGGTCCCAACGAAAGGTTTCAGGTCAATCCATTCTCCTTTCCCAGGCTTCGCCTGGCGCACCGAAATTGTACGGTAGCGTGTTGTACGCAATGTTCTCCCGGCAGGGTCTTGGATTCGCTACCGGACCTGACTACGAGATTGCCCAATAAATCCGGGCTACAATTGGGTTCTGATGCTCGGCCGCGCAGTGGCCATTAATTTTCGGTCATCCCTTTATGGAGCATTCAGTTCGTGCAATTGTCGCTTGGGCCTCCCGCATTGCCAAGCTGGAGGTTGGCGACGTGTTCGCCTGTGGCACCAATCACCAGGGGCTCGGCCCGATGCAGGACGGCGAAATCGGCACAATCGAAATCGATGGCATCGGGCGGATGGCGGTCAAGGTCCAAGATCCGCAAAAGCGCCGCTGGCCGTTCGGCATTGACCGGCGGCGTTGGCAAAACGGTCTGCCAATGGAAACTTACGGGCATACGCCTCGGTCCCGACGAAATGTTCCAGACCGGGCGCATCGCATATTCTGCTCCTGATGCAGGCGCCTTGCCGTTCCCTGGCGGGAAAGGAATGATGAGCACGCTTGCTGATTTAAGGTTCATAGTGAGCGAGGAGGTGTCAATATGTTCTACGAGTGGCGTACCTACGAAGCAATGCCAGGCAAGCTCCCGGCGCTCCATACCCACCTGGAGGTCGCTGCGCGCTTATTCAAGAGGCATGGGCTTGGAGTCTTGGGATTCTGGACCGAGGAGATCGGCGTCGGCGCG
>Ga0185299_10003132_pt1 | contig 22981 bp, 18 predicted proteins | sample PaiPotPPA55metaG_FD_128002 | JGI IMG/M metagenome (GOLD analysis project Ga0185299, IMG submission 128002) | Iron sulfur acid spring bacterial and archeal communities from Banff, Canada, to study Microbial Dark Matter (Phase II) - Paint Pots PPA... ... | reverse complement strand
GTGGTGAGCCCGTCGGGATTCGAACCCGAGACCTACTGATTAAAAGTCAGTTGCTCTACCGGCTGAGCTACGGGCTCTAATTGCCCGCTGGAAAATAGGGACAGGGTGGACTCCGGTCAATCCGACAGCCGAGCGCTGCGGTACTCCGTTACAAATTGCGGTCTCCTTAACCGGCGAGTTTCCGGCGCTGGCCAAAAGTTACAACTTTTTACCGCTGTGAGATTCTTGGTACATCATGGGGTTACATCCCTCCCGCATATCTTAGGTCAATCGTCGAACCCCACCCCGGGGGCGCGAAAATGAGGATGAGGGAACCAATGAACGACTTCGCTCGGCTGCTCGAGGCGGAAATCCCGCGACTGCGCCGCTACGCGCGAGCGCTAACCCGGGACGTGGCACGCGCCGACGATCTCGTCCAGAGCTGCCTGACCCGCGCCGTCGCCAAGCAGCACCTTTGGCAGCCTGGCACCGACCTGCGCGCTTGGCTGTTCACGATCCTCCATAATCAGCATGTCAACGACGTGCGTCGCTCGGTCCGCGAGGGCATCAATGTCGCGGTCGAGGAAATGGCACCGATGCTGACCGTTCAATCCAACGCCGTCGCCGTGTTGCAATTGCGCGATCTCGAAGCAGCCATCGGGCGGCTACCGCAGGAGCAGCGACAGGTGATTCTGCTGGTCGGTCTCGAAGGCATGCGCTACGAAGAAGTGGCCACCATCCTCGGGGTGCCGGTGGGCACGGTGCGCTCGCGGCTGTCGCGCGGCCGTGATCAGCTGCGCCGGCTGATGGATATGGGTGATGATGAGATGCAGGCCGATCCCGACGAGGACGAGGGCAGAGCACGCGTGCACCGCCGGGCAGCTTCGCAGCCGCGCCGCGCGGCCTGATCGCTGATAGTTCCGGTTACTCGATGGCGTGGCCCCGTCCACTCGCAGTGGGCGGGGCTTTCGCATGTTGATCGGCATGGTTCGCAAACAGCGTGTTCCGCGCACCGCGCTCGCCTAAGATAAATGACAGCGCTTCTCAGCAATGAATTATTAACGTTGAGCTTTGACTTACCATCAACCTTCGGTTAAACTAGGCAATCGAAAAAAATGTAAAGATAAACTTTTGGGAAAAGGTTGGTGTTTCCGGTGGCGATTGATCACTATCCAACGAAGCACCCCCCAAGAGCCGGCATTCGCCGGAAACGCCTCATGTATCCGGTTGGGCAGAACGTTCTGATCGTCGATGACGACCTCGGGCGCCGGCAGCAGATCGAGCGCATTCTGATCGAGGAAGGATTCGCGGTCAGCACTACCTCCGAAGGTTTCGCCGCGCTGAGCGCGGCCGGCAAAAATCGCTTTTCGCTGATCATCGCCGCCGTCGATTTGCCAGGCACGCTCGACGGCTTGACGACAGTGCGCCGGCTCAGAGCGCGTCAGCCCTGGCTCAAGGCGCTCTTCACCGGCGAGTTCGCGCGCGGCCCGAGATGGAGCGGGCGGGATTGCGATGAATTCATTGCGACGCCCTTCCACCGCCGGGAATTACTGGGCTGCGTCTTCGAGCTCTTGCAGCGCGACAGTCTGCCGGGGGCCGATCTGGTGCGGCGGAGCCGCCTCGATCTGGACTTGCCGGGCCCCGAGACCAATCTAGCGAGCTAAGCCACCGGCATTGTACGGCGTTACCTGATCGGCTAAAACCCGCGGCGCCGCTGGCCCGGGGCGTGGCTCAGCCTGGTAGAGCGCCTGCTTTGGGAGCAGGATGTCGGAGGTTCGAATCCTCTCGCCCCGACCACGGCGGGCGCATCCGCCACCCCGGGGGCGCATATCACGGATTTTCGGGTGACGATCGGTTCATGGCGCTAGCACGCATCTTCCGCCCCTCCAAAACGGCAATGCAGTCGGGCCGGCGGCAAACCAGCAAATGGGTTCTCGAATTCGAGCCGGCGAGCCGCCGCGACCCTGACCCACTGATGGGCTGGTCGAGCGCTCGGGATACACTGAACGAGGTGCAGTTGCACTTCGACGCGCTCGAAGAGGCCGTCGCCTTCGCCGAGAAGCACGGCATCCAATACACGGTCGTCGAGCCGCATCGGCGCAGCCCGAAGGTGAAGAGCTACGCCGACAATTTCCGCTACGACCGCGTACGGACATAGCAGGCGCGCCGCTCGTTGACGCGACGGCGCGCGGAAGCGATTGCCGCCGCCGCCGCCGAATGCCATAAGGCGCGCGCGGATGCCCGCCGCGACCCCGTAGCTCAGCTGGATAGAGCACTCGCCTTCTAAGCGAGATGTCGCCGGTTCGAATCCGGCCGGGGTCGCCATCTGCGGCCGATTCTTTCGAATTGAAACAATACCTTAGTTTGGATGCGAAGGCTTTCGCATATCCCTTTACCTATCCTCTACATTGCGCCGGCGCTCGAAGCGGACGCGAGACCCTCCCCCGGGGTGCGTCCGATCATGGCCAGGACCCGCGGCTTGCGACGCCGCGAATCGATTGAATTCCTGCGCGCCGCTCCGCCGATCGGCAGCCGAACGTCCGACGCAGCAAAAGGGGTGCTGATCCGTCGGTGAAAACGGCGGCAATACCGTCGACGTCCTTCGGTCACGAAGTCGACCGGTTTACTTCTACAAGTGGGTATGATACCCGCTTACCCGCATACCCGTTCGGTTCTTGTGGCTAGAGGGTGGGGCCGATGCGGCTAATCAAATCGAGCGATGTCCAACGACTTACCGGACTCACCGCCGATCAGCTTCGCGAGTGGACCGCGCGCCGCGGGATTATCGAGCCGGACTCTAAGCCGAGCGGCCCTGGAACGCGAGCGCGATACGCATGGCAGACGGTCCTGTTGTTGCGGTTGGCCGTCGTACTCAGGGAGACCTTTCACATTGAATTGCAATCACAACGGAGCCTATTCACTGGGCTCGCGGCGCGGTTGGCCAAGGTCTCGTTCCCGAGCTTGCGCGGGAGGGTGCTGGTGCTTCGGGCTGATGGTACCTATGACGTTGCGGAGATCGGAGGGATGCAGCCGCTCGACCGTGACGCCGTGATTGTCCACCTTGATCCTCATTTGGATGTGCTGTCAGCGGGGTTTGGGTTCGCCGAACCGATTCGACAGTTACCGTTGTTCCCTGCGGTCGCCATTCGATGATTTGCTCGGTCATTCTGTCACGGCTCTATTGTTCCGGCGGCGGCAATGACCCAGTTCGATAGCTGGCTCAGCGAACTCGCGTACACGGAATTTCCGGACGAGCTCTTCAAAACAGGTCAGAGGGCTGGCACAAGGCCCTATGCCACTGAAATCGAAGAGATGCTCGCGCCAAATCGCGGGATTGCCGCGTCGGCAGTGTTCTGTGTCGGCGAGCTGCCGACCGTGTGCTTCATCGATGGATCAACGCTCACCCAAGCGCGAGAACATCGCGTCGAACAGATCCGGCAACGTGTATGGAATCAGAACCTAGCATCTGTGGTGCTGGTTCTTGACCCTGACGAACTCGTCGCGTACGCGGTGAACTCCCGAGACGCCGAGCCTGACATTCTTCCGCACGCTGCCGCCGACCGGCAGGGCGACTGGTCCGCCTATGAAGTACAGTCGGGATTCATTAAGGACCGCCTCTCAAAATGGTTTGAGCCCGAGGAGCGGGTTGATCGGCGATTGCTCGCGGATCTCAGAGAGGTCGTCAAACGGCTTACCAGGGACGGCCTGACCGATAGCCAAGCCGAAGCACTGATGGCTCAGGTGATTTTTCTCTGTTACCTGGAGCAAAGACGCGTCGTGGGCGACGCATACCGGACCGCGCACAATTTGGAAGTGCTGGAGGCCTATGTCTCGCGCAATGAAGGCTCGGGGGTCGACCGCTTGCTTGAGCAGCTCGGGGCCGACTTCAATGGCGACTTCCTGAGCTCAAAGGACGGCGGCGCTCCGCAATGGTCGACGCTTGGTCGATCGTCCTTTCAGTCGATCCGCCAGTTCCTGGAGGCGGTGGATTTTGAAACCGGCCAGGGTTCCTTCTGGCGCTATGACTTTAGTCATATTCCGGTTGAATTGATCTCAGGCATCTACGAGACGCTTCTCAAGGACCGCCAGGGCGCTCTCGGTGCCTATTACACCCCGCGGCACCTTGCCAATCTTGTTGTCGAGCAAGCCTTCGAGCGCTTCGACGAGCCAGCCGGGTGCACAGTGTACGACGGTGCCTGTGGATCCGGAATATTATTGACCATTGCGTTCCGCAAAATGCTCCGCCATGCCGAAGTGAGGGAGGCGCGTCGGCTTCGCTTCTCCGAACGAGTCGCGCTAATGCAGCGCAATCTCTATGGCAACGACATTGACGAAACAGCCTGCTGGATTACCGCGTTCAGTCTTTATCTCTCGCTCCTCGAAGGACTTGATCCGGCCGATATATCCCTCCTGCAAACAGACACCAAACAGCAGTTGCCCCGACTGATCGGCCGCGGCTTGAATATTCAGAAGGGGCCACAGCACGGTGACTTCTTCTCCGATGAAAATCCTTTTGCGGGTTCGCATCGTTTCGACATCTTCTTATGTAACCCGCCGTGGCGCGAGTCGGACGACAAAGAAGCGCCGACTTGGGAGGCCTGGTGTCGCGCCCAAGATCCCCCATACCCTATTGGACGGCGGCAGATAGCGGCAGGGTTCGCCTATCGTGCAACCCGGAGCGTACACGCGGATGGCGTCGTAACGCTGATTATGCCGCTGAACCTTGTCGTCGGCGCCACCTCGCAGTCTTGCGCCTTCCGAGCGCGCTGGCTCGAAGATGTTCAAATCGAGCGAATAATAAACTTTGGCGATGTCCGCCGACTGCTCTTCCCATCGGCCAAGCATCCCTGCGCTGTAGTCCGTGCCCGGCCTCGTCCAAATACCGAAGGCATCATCGCGCTCGCCGACGAGAAGGTCGAATACTGGACACCGAAAACCGATGTAAGTCTCGCGCTGGGGCGGCTGACCCTCCACGCGATTGACCGCAAGATCCTGTATGCACACGAGATTTATGAGCAGCCGTACCTGCTCATTTCCAGCTACTGGGGGGAGAAGCGCGACCTCGATCTCCTGCATCGCCTCCAACGTCTCGGAACGGTTGGGTGGACGATGGAGACGCGTGACGAGCAATGGGTATCGGGCAAAGGCTTCCACGCGCCCAATCAGAGCAACCCTGATCGACAGCTCGGACTGCTCGAAGACCTTGCTCTGCTGCCCGCAAACCGACTTCCTGACGACTACCCAATCATCGCCGCAGATGCGCAGCTCGAGCTAGTTCGCGACCATTTTTCGATTGTGGCAAGTCCCGGCGGCCGGAACACACGCCTCTATAGCGGCCCACGCGTAATATTCCCGGACGGGTTGACTTTTGAATACGCGATACGAGCCGTGTATTCCGAGGTGCCCTTCGCGTTCACGTCATCAGTAGGCGCTATCGGCGGCACGGCCAAGGACGCTGATCTTCTTAAATTCCTGACCGCATATCTTCGCTCTCCGCTCGCTTCCTGGCTTCTGGTCATGACCGGGTATTCGGTCATTGGCGAGCGTCCCCGAATTGCGGTGGATGACCTTCGGACCTTTCCGTTTTGTACCCCGGCGCGACACCCGGATCCGGCAGCCGCAGCAGCTAATGTCCAGAAGGTCGCCACGATCATGGATCGTTTGGCTAAAGTTCCGGAGTGGCTGCGTGACCATGCCTACGCAGAAGTCAGAAAAGAGCTTGATACGCTTGTCTACGACTACTTCCGTCTGACCTCGGCTGAGCGCATTCTTGTCGACGACACTGTGCAGTTCGTAGCAGTCTCAATCCAACCACCCGATTACGAGCGGCTGACGACTCCACTTCTGCATCGACCTGCACGTCATGAAGTGGAGCGATATGTGGACGTGCTCGCGGGAGAGCTCGTCGACTGGCGCACGCGCTGGGAAGGGGCCGGTACGCTCGCAGTTGAGGCGGTGGTCAACGATAACGGTGGCTTTTTCGGCGCCGTGCGCGTCACCACGGGCGCCAGCCGCACAGACTCAGTCCGCCTCGTGAGTTCCGAACCGGTGTTCCAGAAGCTGCTTGGCGATCTTCACGCCAGTCTTCCCGATGAAGTTGATCTGATCAATCGGCGCGACCTATTCAAAATTCCCAACATTATGGTGATCGCGGGCGATGTCTTCTACTTCGTGAAGCCGATGCGTCGCCGATTCTGGCTACCTAGGACCGCTCTGATCGATGCTGATCATATCGTGCAGACCGTGCGAGCTGCGGCTTGGAAGAAGAAGGCTGTTTGATGACAGCAGTCCCGTCTGATGCATGGTTTCGCGTCTTTCCCGGACCCCGAATCCCCAATCTGCTTGCTTACGTGAGTGGCACATGGGATTGGCTTCTGCGCACGTTTGCCAGTGCAGTGACCTTCGACCACGACGAGCCCGAGCTGACGGATAACCTTTGCGAAGCGCTGAGCAACCCAGATCGGCGCTTTGCGCACGGTATGGATTGTGACTTCCAGTCGGAGAACTGGGAATTGAGGCGCGGCGCGGACGGGCGGGTGGTGCGTGTCGCGCGTTCGGATATTCGCGTTATTCTAGGCGCGCCGGGCACTCCGCATTTGATACTTGAGTTTAAGAAGCTTAGCGGCTCGACGGGTGATCGTTGGCGATATTGCTTCGACGGTATAAACAGATTCGTCGAGGGCAAATACGCAATCGGCCATGCCGTCGGTGTCATGTGCAGCTTCATTCCGAATGACTTAACGGTCGAGCCCGACGGTATCGCTGCTTATATTGCGCGGGATGATTGTGCTCGCCGGCTTAGTCGCGCTCCGGATGCTGACGGCAAAGTGGTTAGAAGACCATCGGCGATAGATCCCGTGCTCGTTCGCTTCGATACCGAGCACCAAAGGCCAACTCTGACGCCGAATGATCCGATCCTCCTTCTGCACACGCTGCTGCCGTGCCCCACCGACGACGTGATCGGCGTGGAAAAGAGCACCAAATAGGTGCCTAAACCGCGCCGGCCCGGCGCTTCGCGCAGGCGGTTAGAGTGGATGCTGCAATGGCCCCCAGGCGACGCGATCGTTTGGATTGACGTAGCCAAGCTTAATACCGCGTGGCGGCGGGACCGTGCTTACTACATCCGAGTCGCGGGCAGAGTCAGCCGGTACAAATACACTCGTTTCGGGCGCTGGCTGGGGCCCGCGGTAGGCCCCATCTGGATGCCGCATATCGCTATTGATGATCGGAATGGGGCGGTCGGCTTTGCTGACGGCAGGCATCGGTTCGCTTGGCTACGTGACCATGGAGTGATTGCGCTTCCGATCACCTGCTCGCCCGACCAAGCAAAAGAGATCAAGCGCAATTTCGGGACGCGAAGGCGAACCTCGTGGCTACCAAGGTAGGAGGCACGGGGCCGGCCGCGGACCGCGAGACTCCCATGCACGTGACGGTCCCGCCGGCGTTCGGCGTTGTTGCGCTCACCTCCGAATGGACCGGGCGCGCTTTGTTGCCGCTGAGCCGCACGACTCGATACAGCCGCGCGCCGCGTGGATCCGCCGGCGGTCCCCGACCGCAATCGAAACGCCAGCTGCCTCGGCCGACATACCGGGCGAACTCGCGATGCAGCCTTCGCGCAACCCGCCAACCCGTGCTATCGGGGTAATTCGCGGCAAGAGCGCGAATCTCGGCATCCCGCTCGTCGAGGCGCCGCCGGCGCAACCGCCAGGCTGGCAACAGCCGCGGTTCTAGGAGCGCGCGGTCCTCGGCTGGCAAGCGGGCAAGAATGCTGTCGATGCGTGCCTGGTCGCTGATCAGCGCCGCCGGCGACGAGCGCGCCGGCGGCGCGGCGATCACGTCCACATAGTCGCGACGGTCGCGGGTCGATTTCACGCGCGCGACGATTCCGCCGCGCGGGTTTATGATGTCATAACGGCGCGTGCCGACGCGCCCTGGCGCACCCTCGGGGTGCCCCCCGGCTCCCTCGCGCTAGGGCGCGTAGGACGCGCTGGACGCGCGCAATGCCTTGGCCGCAACAAGGAGGGCCCAACGGCGATCCCCTACGCTGCGCCCCGCAGCGGCGGCGCGCACGGGCGGATTGGAGCGATACCTGGCTCTGCGGCGGAACCAGGTAGACCGCATCCGAACGCAACCCTCGCCACGACGTTGATTTCATTTGGGAAAGCGGCGTTTATCACCGATTTTGCGCCGATCGTGCGTGTTCGCGCGGGCTAAAAGTCGAGGATTTCCGCGGCGCTCGACCGTTGAAGTGCCTATGCGAATTTCGCGATCTCAGGAATCAAAGCCCACAGCGGTCAGCAGCAGGTCCGAGGCCGTCGGAAAACCCCCTATCCCCCTGCGCGTCGTTGGATGAAAGGCATGCCGACCTGGCGGCCACCGCCGGCACGAGGTCGCATATCATCAGCGCAGCCTGTTGACGTGAACGGCATAGCTAAGCCGCGCAGGCCAACCGGCCGGCCGAATGCCGGCATGCAACAGCAGGTCGATGTTTTCGGTCTGACGATCGACATCGAGCCCGAGGCGACCGCCGCTGTAGAGCTTGTGTTTCAGCGTGCCGGGCGGCCAACCGAACACCGAGGCCATCTCGCGCACGTGAAGTCCGTGATCAGCTCTCCAAGCATTCAGTGTCGATGCGGTGAATCGGGATCTCGCCATTCAGGCTAGATTTGCACGATGGCGGACTCCCGTCATCCTCGGGCGGGTTGTGCGGTAAACTTGGCCGGCCCGTTCTGCTAGAATGACGCGGTGAAGCCCGCCCCTTTCCTGTATCGCCGCCCATCAACTCTCGATAAACCACTCGGAATTTGGCCCCGAATCCGCGCCACAGGACCCGGGTGTCGGCTGGCGGGCAAAGCCTCGTCCCCATCACGAATTTCCCCTGGCGCGCCCCGGGTGCCTGCATGGACATGAACGACGTTGCTGGATTGGATTGGCGCGCGGTGGAGAAGGGGTGCTTTGCATCGGCGCATGCCTGCGGCATGCCGCGTTCGAGCGGCCGGTCGAAGCGGCTCCGCTCGGGTCGATGCTGCCCGCGTTAGTCCGGCATATCGGCCCATTATCCAATTCGCGTGCGCGGCACGTTTTCCGGCAGCCTCGCAGCCCCGCGCATTCCGAAGCGGCAGTCTGAAGGCAAAGGAGCTGTGCTATCGGCACATTCAGACCATTGGTCATCGCTTTACCGACGCTGCCCTGGCCGGTCGAGGAGTTCCAGCGCGCGCGTGCCCTGATGGATGAAGTTTTTAGAGTTACGGCGTCCAGCCGAACCGCCGCGAATTGGCGCGTCACGCGCTAAGCGCACGAGCAAGGGATCAACCGGCGCGAGCTTGCTCCAGGGGTAACTCGTCGATGCTTGATGCCATACGATGGGCACACCCGATGCCGAGCCGAGTTGCTGGAGAGGGGATTGTCGGTATTGCCCCCGGCGCCCATCAGGGGAAATGCCGGTTAGTGTCGCCCATAATGAGCGTGCAGATCGACCGCTATCGACGCAAAGCGGAAGCGCAGGACCTCGCTACCGGACTTCCGCTCGGCGCCGAAAGCGGACGCCACAGCACTCACTCTTAGAGGGCGTCGAGAAGCGCCTTTGCGGTTTTGAGATCGGCGGTGTCGAACCCTTCGGTGAACCGGTTGTAGACCGGCTGGAGGGCCGCCAAGGCATCAACGGAACGGCCCTGGTCGCGGAGTAACTGGGCAAGGCTCGTAGCGGCGCGCAGTTCCCAGGCCAGAGCGCCTTGCCGGCTCGCCCAATCGAGCGCCTGCCGGAAGTGGTCCTCGGTGGTTGCGGCAGCTCCGGTCCTGCCCTGACGCCGCAAAAGCTCGCCCTTGATGCGGAGCAACTCGGAAAGGAGCCGCTGCTCTTCAGTCTCCTCGGATCGCGCGATCGCGGCATCGACGGTCGCAAGCCCTTCGACAAGCGCGCCGGTCCGGCATAAGGCTTCCGGCAGCAGAAAATCCATGAAACGCAACGTGGCGAAGCCGCCGAGTTCGTCAAAGCCAGCACGCAGCAGCTGTAGTCCGGCCGCCATGTCGCCGCCCCTGATGGCCAGCGCGCCTTGGTAACCGTGGCCATATGCACGCCAGCGGCCGAGGTCCTGCCTTGTTGCCTCATCCATCAGCAGTCGAGCGTAACGTTCCCCAGACGCCAAATCCCCCGCCAGCAGTGCCGTAGGGCATGCTCCGAAAACAAGCGCGTGACACAGTGACATTGCGTGATTGGCCGTCCTGGCATCCTCGATTGCGGCTTCGGCCGCGCGCATCGCCTGCTCGGGAAATCCGAGCAGCCAAAGAACGGGGGCGAGAAACGTGCGTGCCGAGACGCGCAGGTCGACCTGGAAACGAACGATGTGCGACCGGTTCTCGGACTCGACATAATCATCCAGCACACGCCCGAGATGGTGCCGCGCGCGGGATTGGTCGCCGAGATAGTGGCGCGCGATCCCGAGCATACGCTCGCCGATCAGGTGGTGATTGGGATCGGCCCGATTCGCGCCCAGAACATGGAAATTATCTGCTTCGGTCAGAGCGGCGCGACGCCACCGGCTGACGCGGTTTAAGGTCCACAGGTCCCAAGCCGCCCTCAGCCGGTACTCAGTATCATCGAGCCGTTCCGCGAGCTCGTAAGTTTTCGTCCACGCCGCCTGTAACGCGGGCGAAGTCCCCCCGGTGTAGATCAGGGATGTGGCCAGCGCCGCGTAGAGCTTCATCTCACGCCGCGTGTCGCAACTAGGTACAGCATTCACCACTGCGAGCGCCTGCTCAACCCGGGAGCGGCATTCGTCCATCAGCGATAAGTGGATCCACAAGGGCACCGTCGCGGTAGCCAGCGCCACACCAATTGTCCGATCCGCGTCTTGCGAGAAGGACCAGTCGAGCGCCGCGCGAACATTGTCGATCCGCGGTCCGTAATCGGCAAGCCAGTCCGAGCCGGACCGCGTTTCCCACTCGGCTTCGGCTCTCTCAAACAGATCCCGGTAATATTCGGCGTGGCGGCGCGCGAGCCGTTCGAGCTCGCCGCTCTCGGCGAGCTTTTCGAGCGCATAGGCCCGGGTGGTGTCGAGCAATCGATAGCGTGCCATCGTGCTATCGACATTTGCCGCGACAAGCGACTTCGCGGCCAAACCGGTTACGCCGTCGACGACTTCCGCCACTGTGAGCTCGGGGCTTGCTGCGACCGCACCGGCCGCCTCCAGTCCAAAGGCGCCGGCGAAAATTGCCAAGCGACGCAGAATCACGCGTTCGGGTTCGGGGAGCAGCTCGTAGCTCCAGTCGAGTGTCGCCCGCAAGGTCTGATGCCGCGGCAATGCCGTCCGGCGGCCGCTCGTCAGCAGACGGAAACGATCATCCAGGAGGGCGGCGAGCGCCTCGATACCGAGCGCGGCAACGCGCGCCGCCGCCAGTTCGATGGCCAGCGGTATCCCGTCGAGCCGACGGCAGGCGGCCGCGATCATGGCCGCTCTACGCCGGTCCGGCGCGAAATGCGGCTCCGCTGCCCGCGCCCTCTCGATGAATAGCAAAATGGCGCCGTATCGCAACGGGTCGTTTTTGTCCTCGGCATCCCCCATCGGCACGGCAAGCGGCTGCACCTGATAGACCTGCTCCCCCTCTGCCTTGAGCGGCTCGCGGCTCGTGGCGACGACATGCGCCAACGGGTTGGTGCGCACCAACGCATCGGCCATCATGGCCGCGGCATCGATCACATGCTCGCAATTATCGAGCACGAGCAGCAGCCGTTTTCCGATCAGCGCCTTCGCTACAACCTCGGGCGAGGTCGCGCCTCCCGCAAGCTCCAGGCCGGCTGCAGTCGCGACCGCGGCGGCTACCAGGCCCGGATCGGCGAGAGGCGCCAGTTCGGCGAACCAAACCCCGTCTGCAAATTCTTGCAGCAGCTGACGCGCGGTCGCGAGGGCGAGCCGCGTCTTCCCGATCCCGCCCGCGCCGGTCAGTGTGACGAGCCGACGCGCCGCGACAAGGCTGAGGATTTCGCGCAGCTCGTCGTCGCGCCCGATCAGTTCGGATATCGGCTCCGGCACGTTTGTCGGCGGCGGGGTGGCCGCAGGCTCCGCGGGGGCACTGCGTCCACCGGCGAGCTCGTCCGGACTCTCCGGCAGAATGCGGATCTCGCCGGTGAACTGATAACCCCGCCCGGCAACAGTCCGGATCAGGTCGCGCTCTGCCCCAAAGGCTCTGCGCAACGCCACAATCTGGGATTGCAGATTATTTTCTTCGACCACCCGATCGGGCCAGACGCGCGCCATCAGCGTGTTCTTGCCGACGACCGCGCCGCGTGCCTCTATGAGTGCCATCAGCACGTCAAAGGCGCGCCCGCCGAGCTTGATGGGTTGGCCGTCAGCGAGCAGCTCTCGGCGGCGCGGCAGCATCTGGAAAGGCCCAAACGCGACGCCCGCCGGTGTTTCTGAGGCGCGTTCCATTGCTCGCATTATAGCGGGCCTCCTACAGGACGTTCTTTCTCCGGGGAGTGACCGCGGCGAGGGACGAGCATGGTCCGCTCGGCGCTCATCACCTCTTTGCCGTCCTGTTTGATGCCGCGGGTGGATACCGTCACGATCTCCCGGGTCGGCCGACTCTTCGACTCGCGCTTGGAGAGGATCGTGCTTTCGGCATAGAGGGTGTCGCCGGCGAAAACGGGATACGTGGCCTTGACAATGCGTAGATGCGCCGCGGATTCGGTCATCGGCAGGACGATGAAATCGGGAGCGGCTGGTGAGGCCAGCAGGCCTGACTGATCAGCGAGCCCAGCCGCCGTATCCAGAGCGTTGACCCGCAACGCGGGGGCAATCCCGCCTTTTCCTGGCAACGCAAGATATTTGAGTGCCGTCTCCCTGGCGCCGTCCTTATCAGACGGTGCGACAGCGTCTTCCAGGTTGATGATCAGCACGTCAGCCTCGGCTGACTCAGCGATTGGTAGGTCATTGGAGGTTCCTTTTGTTCTCGCAGTATTTAGAGGAGATGGCCGTGGAGCTCCGTCATATCCGGTATTTCATCGCGGTGGCCGAGGAGCGGCACTTCACCCGCGCGGCTGCGAAGGTCGGGATCGGCCAGCCGCCGCTTAGCCAGCAGATCAAGGACCTGGAGGCCGAGATCGGCGCGAAGCTGTTTCGCCGCGTTGCTCACGGCGCGGAGCTCACGGCGGCGGGTGAGGCTTTCCTGGAAAGGGTCCAGGGAATGCCGGCGCTCGCAGAACAAGGGAAGCAAGCAGCCCTTCGGGCGTCCCGGGGCGAGATAGGATCGCTGCGCGTCGGCTTCACCGCCGCATCGGCGTTTAACGCCGTCGTATCGACGGCGATCCGGGCGTTCCGCCGTGCCTATACCCATGTCGAACTCGCGTTAGAGGAAACCAACACGACGCGCCTCGTCACGGGCCTTCAGGAGGGAGCGCTCGACGCGGCGTTCTTACGACCCGGCGATGCCGGGGTCGAGGCCTTCCAGCTCAGACTTTTGTCCGAGGAGCCGATGGTCGCGGCATTGCCTGCCAGCCACCCTGCCGCCGCGCAGCAAGCTGTCGATCTCGCAACCCTGAAGCTGGATCCGTTCTTGCTGTTTCCGCGCCCGAACGGGCCGACGCTCTATGACAGCATCGTCGGCGCGTGCCGCAAGGTTGGCTTCGACCCCATGATCGGACAATTGGTTCCGCAGCTCTCCTCGGTGATCGCGCTGGTGGCTGCAGACCTCGGCGTGTCAATCGTGCCAGTGTCGATGAGCCAGCTGCAGGTTGCGGGAGTCGTGTATCGCGCGATTGCAGGCAACGCTCCGACCGCGGGGCTAGCGTTAGCCCATCGAAAAGGCGAGACATCGCCGATAGTTCGCAACTTCATCTCGCGCGCAATTTCGTGACCGTAACCGGCGCAAACGCGCTGTAGACATCTTGTACCTCAAACACGACCGGCATCGTCGGATGCTGTGCGCGCATTGAGCGTCCAACATTGTCTCAGACGGTGAGTGCCTCCAGGATCAGGTTCGTGATCGCATCGGGGTGCGAGATCAGTGCTAGGTGGCCCGCCTCAATTTCGATCGTTTTCGCACCCATCCGCTTGGCCATGAAGCGCTCCAGGTCGGGATTGATCGTCCGGTCTTGGGTGGACACGGCATAGAAGGTCGGCTTGGTGCGCCAGGCGGCATTCGTCGTGTTTTCCGTCGTCAGCGACTTCTTGAAAGGCTGCTGAACCGCGTAGAGAACTCGCGCTTCCTCCGGAGGCAGGTCGCTCGCAAAGTCGTGCAGGAAGGCCTCCTCGGACAACTGGCCCCAATCCTCATTGAACACAATGCCCGCCGTGGCCGGCGGCGTCGGATAGTTCTTCGCCAGCGCCGTATAGTCCTCGCCCGCATCGGGTGCCCGCGCAGCGACGTAGACGAGGGCGGTGACCTCCGGGTCCACGCCTACCTCCGTCACGATCATTCCGGAGAATGAGTGGCCAACGAGCACCATCGGGCCGGACTGCGCCGCGATCGCTCGGTGCGCGGCATCCGACGCGTCGTGCAGAGAGGTCAAAGGGTTCTGCACGCTGGTGCAGTTGATGCCCTTCTGCTGGAGGCGGGCGATGACCTTCGACCAGCAGGAGCCGTCTGCGAACAGTCCGTGGACGAAGACGACGTTCTTCGTCTTCCGCGATGGTTGAGCGCTGACGACCCGATTGAGCAAGGTAAGGGTGGCGCTAGCAGTGACAGCCCCGATCACTGTCCGGCGGTTCATCTTAGTCTCCTATTGAACTGCAGATGGCATCGCCGGATGCTGCGCGCGTGCCACGAGCGGCCAGGCGACGGTGAAGTTCTTCGGCGAGTCCAGCCCGATCAGTCGAGTGGCGACTGCACGGTCGGGGTGAGCAGGGTCGTCAGGTGAGCAATGTCGTCGAGGGTGTCGATGTTGAGGATCGTGTTTTCGATCGCGGTCTGGCGCTGCTGCGAGATAGCGCGATCTGTCAGCTTGCGGTACTTGTCGAGAATATCCGCATTGACGAGTGCTCGGTCGCCGGTAGCACGCGGATGTGTGACTGTCTCGGCGCGAGTGCGGCCGTGGGTGAGCGTCAGACGCACCTGAGTGGTGAGCCTCTGGTCTAACGGCAGCCGGTCGTACGCCTGCTCGTGATGGGTCTGCGTCCGGCCGATCAGGTCCCACACGTCATCGCTGTTAATTCTTTGGCGGGAGAACTGATCGATCAGAACCTCCCCGTCCAGGAGGGCGACTGCGACGGCGTACGCGACGTTCATTTGCGCGCCGATCGCTTCGAGCGGACGCTCTGCCTTCCAGCCACCATGTCCGTAGGCCGCTTCAGGCATGTCGATGTCGATCCGTTGGATTTCGCCGATGCTCACCTCGGAGCGGAGTTGTAAGGCGGCGTCGATCCCGGCATGCAGTAGTCCCATGGCTGCATAGGGTTTTACGGCGATGCGCTCGGTCTCCCAGATGCTGCCCAGGCCGGCGTAGATTTGTTCAGGATAGGTGTGGTGACACTCGCCGAAGGTGGACAGCCAGCCGCCATACTCTCGTTCGAATACGCGCTTGATGCCGACGTATCCTGATGCGGCGAGCGCGGCGGCGGTGAGACCGTTGCGGGAGGCGAAGCCGTGCTGCATGCGCTTGACCATCGATTCGAACTGCGCCGACATAAGCCCGCAGGATTGCGTCGCCGCTATACCAAAGGCGTCCTCGAACCCCGCGGCATCCAGTCCATAAAGGCATCCTGCGGCGGCGGCGGCTGGCAACGGACCAAACACCGTACCCGAGTGCCAGCCTCGGGAGAGCATCTCCAGGCCGCCCAGGGCCTGACCGACTCGAGGTCCCGTTTCGTAACCGAGGATCGCACCAAGCAGCAGTCGCCTGCCGGGGATGTGTCCGATGTGCGGGGCCACAGCAAGCATCGCGGGCAGGACCAGCGAATTGCTGTGCAACGGGGCTATCGGGTGGTAGTCGTCCAGCTCAAACCCCTGAATGAAACTGGAGTTGAGCATCGCAGCTGACGGCGGGCTCGTGGTGCGATCACCCCAGCCGATCAGCGCCGCACCTCCGGTGCCATCGAGCGCTGTGACCCCTGCCACGCCCTTGCGGGACACAGGCAGCTGCGCACCCACAAGGGCGCACGCGATCCCATCGAGCAGCAGATACTTGGCCCGTTCCCTGACGGGGCCGGGAATATCGTCCAACGTAGTGTCAGCAAGCCAGGTCGCAAGTCGGCCCGTGGGTCCCTCGGGGTCGCTCGCCGGGCGGCGCGGGGTGCCGTCTTCCTTACCGGTATCGGCTATCGTAATCTTCCGAACGAAAGTTGGGTCAGGTTCTCTACGCGTGTTCATGGCTTCTCCTCATCTCGGAGTGCTGATCTCTCAGAGCAGATGCTGCGCCTTGGCGGCCTGCATCAATTCATCGCGAAAATCGGGATGGGCGAGGCCCACCAAAGCGTAGGCACGCTCGGTCGACGACAGCCCTTTCAGACTGACGGCGCCAAACTCGGTGACGACGTAGTGGGTGTCGATGCGCGGCGTGGTCACCGGGCCATCGAGCTTCGGTACGATGCGCGAGACTTTGCCGCCGGCCGCCGTTGCCTTCGCCGCGATGACCGAGATCCCACCCCTTGAGGCGTAAGCACCCCGGACGAAGTCGAGCTGACCGCCGGACGCACTGTACTGATGGCCCAGCATATGTTCGGAGTTGCAGGCGCCGGTCAGGTCGATCTGAATGGTCGCGTTGATGGAGACGACCCTGTCGTTGCGGGCGATTACCCGCGGGTCGTTGACGTAATCCACCGGCCAGCTCTCGACCGATGGGTTCTCGGCGAGATAGTCGTACATCGCCTTCTGACCTATGGCGAAGGTGAACACGGTTTTGCCGCGGTTGATCGCTTTGGCGCGATTGTTCACCACACCCATCAGCGCGAGATCGACCAAGCCCGGACACAAAGCTTCGGTGTGGATGCCGAGATCGTTGTGGCCGGTAAGTTCGGCGCAGACCAGGTTGGGCAGCGCGCCCACGCCCATCTGCAAGCAGGCCCCGTTGGGCACCAAGCCAGCAATCGTGCGGCCAATAACCTCGTCCTCGGTTGTGCCTTTGCGTGTCGGGAGCTCAAGCAGGGGCACGTGATTCTCGATTACCAGGCCCACTTCCGAGATGTGCAGTTCCGCGCCCGATCCGTGCACACGCGGCATATTCTCGTTCACCTCGACGATCAGCCGCTTGGCCGATCGGGCAACCTTGGTCGAGTAGTCGTTGCCCAGGCCGAAGCTGAAGTAGCCGTGACGGTCCATCGGCGCGACCGTGACGAGAAACGTGTCGATGCCGATGTCTTCACTGAGCAGCCGCGGCGCCTGGTGAAAATTGTTGGGGACGTAGTTGACAACTTTGTGGTCGCCATCCTCCACACCACGTTTGATCAACGCACGTTCGGCACCAGTGACAAACATGCAATAGGGCTTGATGCGATCATTCAACTCGTACTGCAGCACGGTTTTGGCGGCGATCGACGTTGCCTCGAAATAATAGAGGCGCAGATCCTCGACCAGGCCCGACGCGGCGCGCTCGGCCAGCGCCTTCAGAAGCGCGGGTGGCTCGGCCATCGCCATCCCCATCGACAGGCGGCTGCCTGAGGGGATCGTAGCCACTGCCTCGTCGGGCGTGATCAATTTCGATTGATAGAGCGATGTTGCGTCCATCGTTCGCTTCACCCTTTGTTGCGTCCATCGTTCGCTTCACCCTTTGTTGACGGACTCAGTAGTTGGCGGCCTCCTCGGGGGAGTGGCCACGGCGATGAACCAGCATGGTCCGCTCGAAGCTCATCACGTCCTTGCCGTCCTGATTGATGCCGCGGGTGGACACCGTCACGATCCCCTGGGTCGGCCGGCTCTTGGACTCGCGCTTGGAAAGGATGGTGCTCTCGGCGTAGAGCGTGTCGCCGGCGAACACGGGATGAGTCGCCCTCACCTTGTCCCAACCGAGATTGGCGACGACTTTGGCGCTGACGGTACGCACGCTCATGCCGGTAAGCAGCGCCAAGGTGAAGGTTGAATCGACGAGCATCTTCTTCCACTCGGTCTTGACGGCATAAGCGGCGTCGAAATGGACTTGCTGAATGTTGAGCGTCAGCAAGGTGAAATAGGTGTTGTCGACATCGAGGACGGTACGGCCGGGGCGATGCTCGAACACGTCGCCGGGCTCGAAATCCTCCCAGTAAAGGCCTGAGGTCTCTCGGTACCGGCGTTCGCCGACGGCCTTATAGGCGGGCAGCAACGTTTCCATTGAAGGTCTCCTTGGTCAGAGTTGTGACGGTTAAGTCCGCTGTCAGCTCACGCTTCGAGCCCGGCAGCGGCAAGGATGCGGCGCGCCTTGCGGGCGATCGCCTCATCGATCATCTGGCCGTCGATCGTGCCGACGCCCTTGGCGTTCTCGGCCAGGATCGATCGAGCCTTCTCGACCGCAGCGGCGGTCGGGGTGAGCGCCGCGTTGATCGCGGCGATCTGTGTCGGGTGAATGGCGGCCTTGGCGCCGAAGCCTAGCGCCACAGCCGTGGCGACCTCCTGCTTCAAGCCGACCTCGTCGCGCACGTTGAAGAAAGGGGCATCGATCGCCAACACGCCGCCCTGAGCGCAGGCGGCCACAAGGTGGCTGCGCGCCCCGTACAGCGGCTCCCACGCCGTTGCAGCACCCAAATCGGCGGCCATGTCGGCGGCGCCGAACATCAAGGCGCAAAGACGCTGGGTCGCCTTGGCGATCGTCTCGACGGCGGCTAATCCTGCGGCGCTTTCGATCAATCCGACCAGACGGGCAGCCTTGCCCGACCGAGTGAGCAGATTGTCGAGAATGCGCAGGTGCGCCGCGGACTCCGTCTTCGGCAGGACAATGAAATCGGGAACGGCCGGCGAGGCCAGCAGGCCGGAAAGGTCAGCGAGCCCCGCCGCCGTGTCCAGAGCATTGACCCGCAGCGCTCGGGCAATCCCGCCCTCTCCCGGCGCGGCGAGATACTTGAGTGCCGTCGCCCGCGCGCTGTCCTTGTCGGCCGGCGCAATGGCGTCCTCCAGGTCGATGATGAGGACGTCGGCATTCACCGCGAGGGCCTTTGCAAAGTGCTCCGGCCGTGTGGCCGGGGTGAAAAGCCAGCCCCGTGTATGTAACAGCGTTTGATTGGTCATTTGTGGGCGTCCTTCTGTCCGTTCAGGACTTGGCCACCCATCAGCCGCCATTCCAATATATGATTCAGCCATTCGTAATCTGTTTTGGAGATGAAAAGCGGAACTCCGTCACAGCGCCGGGCCATCTTGCGCGTTCTTGAGCGCGCCACACTGGTTTGTCGGAGACGTTGCCGGACCGGCGTCGAGGTGGAGGATGCCGCACAAATGTAAGTGTCGCGGCCGAGATCGCGTGAGAATGGGGATGACATGGCTCGCCTCCAGATGAGCGATCATGTCCTGATCCAGCGCATCCATTCCTTGGCGTAATCCTGAAAAATTCTAAAATTGCCCAGCAGAACAGCGGGGTCACGGGTTTGACGGCACAGGGCCAACGATTGGATGAAGATCCCGGACCGTGGGAGATGGACCTTACGCGGCGTGAACTGCGGACGCATGGAGTTCCTGTCCCGTTGGGGAACCGTGCCTTCGACATCGTCGAGGTTCTCGCTAGGTCGGCCGGTGAGCTCGTCACTAAGGACGAGATCATGCGCCGGGTTTGGTCGGGCACGATCGTCGAGGAAAATGCGCTTCAGGTTCACATATCCGCGATCCGCAAAGCGCTCGGCCCGGATCGAGGGATGCTGAAGACGGCGTTTGGTCGCGGCTATCGCTTGCTCGGAGCTTGGACCATTCGGCAGGAGCGCATATCGGCAGCTCCGGTAGTCCTCCCAATCGTGCCGCCGACGGCATCTTTGACGAACTTCCCGTCCGCATCGTCCGACCTGATCGGCCGCACGAGCGCCGTGAGGCATCTCCAGGATCTGTTGTCGGCTTATCGCGTGGTGACGCTGACCGGCGCCGGCGGGATTGGTAAGACGGCGCTGGCACTGGAGATCGCGCGCGCCCTGTTCCCGACCTTTCAGGGTGATGGTTGGCTTGTCGAGTTGGCCTCGCTGTCCGATCCCAAACTGGTGCCGTCCGCGGTCGCTGGCGTCCTCGACTTGAAGCTGGGCGGCGACGAGATTTCCGCCGAGAAGGTCGCCCGGATCATCGGCGACAAGAAACTCTTCCTCATTCTCGATAATTGCGAACACGTCATCGACGCGGCGGCCAAATTGGTGGAAACGATGGTCCGCGTTTGTCCGCGCACGACCGTGCTGGCGACGAGCCGAGAGGTGTTGCGAATCGAAGGCGAATGCGTCTATCGCGTCCCGCCGCTGGAGGTGCCACCGGAGCATTGGGAGGACCCATATGATGTGCTGCGGCGCAGCGCGGCAGAGCTGCTCGTTGCCAAGCTGCGACAGCTGGATTCGGACTTCTCTCCCGACAGTGACGGCCTCGCCGCGATCGCGACGATCTGTCGGCATCTCGACGGCATCCCGTTGGCCATCGAATTCGCCGCAGCTCGTGCCGCCACGCTTGGGGTTCAACAGGTTGCGACGCGCCTGGATGATCGTTTCACACTGCTGACGAGCGGCCGTCGCACGGCGTTGCCGCGGCATCGGACGCTCCGCGCGACGCTCGACTGGAGCTATGAACTGCTGCCCGATGAGGAGCGATTGCTATTGCGTCGCCTAGCAACCTTCTCCTCAGGCTTTACCCTAGAGGCAGCAGCGGCCGTCATGACCGATCGTGATAACGCCGCATCTTATGTCGCTGAAGGGATTGCAACCCTCGTTGCCAAATCGCTGATCTTACGAGATAGATTGGCAACTTCCGGGCGCTGGCGGCTTCTTGAAACGATCCGCGCGTATGCGCTCGAAAAGCTCCGCGAGAGTGGGGAATTCGAGCGCTTGGCGCGCCGCCACGCAGAATACTACCGGCACCTTTTCGAGCAAGCCGAACGCGAATGGGAAACGCGGCCCACCGCCGAATGGTTGGCCGATTACGGCCGCCAAATCGACGATCTCCGCGGGGCGCTTGACTGGTCCTTCTCGCCCGACGGCGACTGGTCAGTCGGCGTGGAGCTGGCCGCCGCTGCGGTGCCGTTGTGGGTGCAGTTATCGCTTATGGCGGAGTGCCGCACCCGCGTTGAGCAGTCGCTTTCCAACTTACAGGCCGGTGCGGACTGGGACGCGCGTCGGGAGATGAAGCTCAACGCGGCACTAGGCATATCGCTGATCCATACGACCGGTGTGCCCGGCCCCGAGATCGGCACCGCCTGGACAAAGGCTCTCGCGATTGCGGAGAGCCTAGACGACGCCGAGTACCAACTTCGCTCGCTTTGGGGTCTATGGTCATTTCACATCGGCAGAAGTCCTATGGACGGGGTTCTGGAACTGGCAGAAAAGTTCCGCAGCGTCGCGGCGGGCCGGCGCCACTTGAACGAATTGCTGATTGGCGACCGAATGATGGGGATCTCGCAGCATCTCCATGGCGAGCAGGCGGGCGCGCGGCGGCATATCGAGCATTTCCTTGCTCACTTCGTCCCTCCTGCACAGAATTCGCATGCCATGCCCTTCCAGGCTGATCAACGGGTGATGGCGTGCGTCTTCCTTGCGCGCATCTTCTGGCTACAAGGGCTTTCGGATCAGGCAATGCAAATGGCCGAAAGCAGCCTCGAGGAGGCACGCGCGGCCAGTCACATAATGTCGGAGGGTTACGCACTTGCTCTGGCAGCTTGTCCGATTGCGCTGTGGACCGGCCATCTGACGGCGGCGGAACATTACGTCAGGACGTTGCTCGGCCTTTCGGCACTGCATATGTTGGCGATCTGGCATGCTCCCGGCGTCAGCTATCAGGGAGTTCTTGCCGTGAAGACCGGCGCCGTCGCCAGCGGATTGCAGTTGCTGCGCGCCGGGAGTGACGAACTTGGCGACTCCCGGTCCGCCATTCGCTTCATCCCCTTTCTGGGTGAATTGGCAGAGGCCCTGGGCCGGGCAGGGCAGATCCTGGATGGGCTTGCTGCGGTCGAGGAGACGCTCGCGTGGAGCGAGCGCACCCAGCACCGCTGGGCGATGCCCGAGTTGCTACGCGTAAAGGGCGAGCTTTTGCTGTTGCAGCGCGCGCCGGAATCTCCGGCAGCGGCGGAGGATCTCTTCCGGCAGGCGCTCGATTTGGCGCGCGAGCAAGGCGCCCTTTCCTGGGAACTGCGCGTAGACACGAGCCTGGCCCGGCTGTGGTACAGTCAGAACCGCAGCGCCGAGGCGTCCGTGCTGCTTCAGCCCGTCTACGATCGCTTTACCGAAGGGTTCGACACCGCCGACCTGAAAGCGGCAAAGGCGCTACTCGATTTGCTGCCGTAGGGCGACCGCCCGTGCCCAGATGCCGGCAATCCGATCTTGGGGTCGCTAAATTTTCGGGTTCGTTCTGATGTTGAGCGATGTCCGCTGTCGGCGCTTTGCGGAAGCTCAGCATCTTCCTCATCGAGGTCTGCTCGGCGCCGCAAGCAGACCTCGGCGCGACCACCTCCAGGGTTCCGCACCCGACCCATAGCTGACCCTCGCGCTTCGTCGCGGGAACCGCTCTTCATGCCCCGAAGCTGCCGTCCAACAGCTGGTCATCAAAGGGCAGGCTTGTGGGAACGCGATACTTACGACCTCGTAGCGCCGGCGACCCTCGCGCGAAACCCGTCGTATATACGCGCGCAGCCTTTATTCGTTCTTAGCCTGGCCCAAACATCGGCAAACTCGGGCCGGTTTGCAGAAGCAAAGCTCCTCTTCAGGGTGCCGATAATATGTCCTTGATCCGGCTTGCGAGGAGTTGCATTGAGAATGGCTTGTGGAGCAGGTGCACGTCAGGGGCCACTTGACCGGCACCGATTACCGAGTTTTCGGCATAACCGGTAATGAAAATAACCCTGATCCCCGAGCATAGCGCACGTGCTTGCTCGGCCAGCTCTCGGCCGTTGACGCCGCCTGGCAACGCGAAATCAGTGATCAGCAGGTCGATGCCC
>Ga0185299_10003129_pt1 | contig 22999 bp, 29 predicted proteins | sample PaiPotPPA55metaG_FD_128002 | JGI IMG/M metagenome (GOLD analysis project Ga0185299, IMG submission 128002) | Iron sulfur acid spring bacterial and archeal communities from Banff, Canada, to study Microbial Dark Matter (Phase II) - Paint Pots PPA... ... | reverse complement strand
AACGCAAATACCTACGCACCATCGTACTTTCATAGAACCTCCAGTCAGACTCGGCGCCGCTACAGCGGCAGAAGCGATTCGCTCTCTGCTTCCGTGCGGGTTCAAGGATTTGTACTTGCAGACTCTGGACCAAGAATTGAAGAGGCCAACCCGCGCCGGCTTTCCCACCTAACCTGGGCGACACAAATCCTATCAAATCCCCGGTGACCGCGATTCTACGCCGACCCCCGTGTGCTCATCTATGCACCATTCGTAACGAGCCGCCACACCGTCGCCGCCCTGCGCTCAGCGCCTATTTTCCCGGAGCGCCCGAGGAAGCCTCCAATTCTTTGCCTCAAGGTGCTCTGGAGCGCCGTAGGCATATCCCCACCTGCCCGCCGTGGCGCGCGCGCGCCATAGGTAGCCCCGCGCCCAAGCGCGCGCTGCCTCGCCCCTCGCCCCTACTTGACACGCGCTCTACTACGCCATACGATATAGTACGTGAGACGTAATACTCATGTCTGATCCCACGCTCCTCGTCCTCTCGAGCCTCGCCGGCGGCGACAAACACGGCTACGCCATGATGGTGGACATCGAACGCTTCGCCGGCGTCCACCTCGGCCCCGGAACGCTATACGGCGCGATCACGCGCCTCGAAGAATGTGGCTGGATTCGCCCGGTCGCCGCCTCTGCAAAAGATCGCCGTCAGCCATACACCATCACCGCTGCCGGACGTGAATACCTTCACGACCAGCTCTCGAATCTCGATCGCGTCGTCCGAGCAGGCCAGCGCAGGCTGAAGCACGCATGAAACGCACCCTGAAATTCCTCGCGCGGCTTTATCCGCCAAGGTGGCGCAAGCGTTACGGCGCCGAACTCGACGCCCTGCTCGAAGACGCGACTCCATCCGATCGCGACGCCTTCGATCTATTGTGGGGAGCTTTCAAAATGCAAGTCACAACGTGGAGTTTTGGCAGAATCACGCTCGCTGGTTCGCTGGCAGGACTGCTCGTGGCGGCCGCAATCTCCTTCGCGGTACCGCTCCACTACCTGTCGCAATCTTTCGTCGAGGTGACTGCCGCCGAGGGAACGGCCCCGCAGTCCACAATCCACTTGACGGGCAACGTGGCGCGAGACGTATTCAGCCGCGATTCCCTGGGCTCGATCATTCAAGAGCACAACCTCTACCCGCGCGAGCGCGCCCGCATGCCTCTCGATGGCGTAATTAACATCATGCGAAGAAATATCAGCTTGTATTCGCTCACGGTTGCCTCGCCCCAGAATCCGAATGCTTTTAAGTTCACCGTTCAATTCGACTACTCAGACCCACGTGTCGCGCAAGAGGTGAACGCCGAGCTGACGTCTCGCCTCATCGAGGGCAACTTGCGGATGCGTCAGCAGCAGCTCAATCCCGGCTCGGGCCTCCAATTTATGGTGCTGGATCCACCCAGTCTGCCGCTTAAGCCGTCCGGGCCGAACCGAACTCAATTCGCCGCCGTCGGCCTCTTCGCCGGACTCCTCGCCGGACTCACCTTGGCCATCGCCTTCAGGCCGCGCCGCACCACCACCGTTTAGAGTCTGCGTGGCAACCAGCGGGGTGCGACACCCTTCCGAGTCTGGGTTCTTCCTCTGAATTTTAGGGTCGCCCGATCCCTCGCGGTTCTCGAACGGTCGGCGCCCTTGAATTACCTCCCGACTGTGAACTCCTGGGTCCAGGAGTTATAGAATTACTATCGTAACGTTGTTACTACCCATCCGACGAATTCCGTGCTACCATAGCCCGTTTTTATGTGCTGCGAAATTAACAGCACGGGCCGAAGGAGGGGCGAGAATTCGAATCTATGAAAATCAGAAGAGGAATTCTAATAGGGAAGTATGTACTTTACGCAAACTGATCCTAAACCCACGTTCTCTGTCTCTCAAATATTTTCCGATTGCGAGTAATCGTGGCCTTCCAATTGGTGTCAATCGGCCTGACACCAAAATCCTCAATCAAACACTCCACAAGCGATTCGACGGAAACCCGACCCGCAGGAAGATGAGCCTTAGTAATCATTGGCTCGCCTTCCTTAAAATGAACATGCGGAATCACAACCTTTGAATCGGGGTGCCATTGATATGAAAATATTTCGCGAGGCGAGCCGTCCTGACAATCGCTAACCGTGTAAAAATAACCGCGTGTCCGCGCTCTCCAAAGTTGATCCTTAGAATCTTGGACGCACTCATATCTGTGTGAAAAGAACAGACTCCATCTTGTTCCATACAGAGAAGCATTGGCATCAGGGAGAAAATTAAGTGTTCCTACGTTACCGACGGGAGACACTCCTTGACCGAAACCAATAATAGAACGAGTGACACAATGAAGTGTTTGGCAAATCGATTCTGCGTATACTTCAATGGCTTCGCGACTATTCTTTCCCGACACAAACGCCTAGAGCGTGGGCATCAGCGAAGCTACTTCCATAACCCAAGATTCAGAATCTGGATCTTCCCAATAGCCGTTCTTCCAACGCTCAATAAATTCGTCGCCTGAGATTCCAAGCAACTTCCGAGCCGCAGCATCAAAAACGCTTACAACTTCGGCTGGCGACATTTTATATAAACTGTCAGAAAGTTGAATCGCAGTAGCCATACTTTTCTCCGTTACTTCGGCCAACCGCCCACAGATTAGAAATTCCGATCATTCAGCCATTTCCAAGCATCGGCGGGCAGCCAACCTTGATAATCCTTTTGAAGTCTTCCTACAAACAAAGAATCGGCGTTGGTCATGTGCGGATATAAAAGCTTCGCAAAATCGTCCGGTGGAAAATTAGTAGAAACAATCCAAGTAGATTCCATAAAGTGCCACCACTGCCCCGCGTTCTTCTTAAGAGCGTCGAAAAATGGCGAATAGTCTTTGAGCGTACTTTTCAATTCGTAGGTGACAATGAGAATCATTTATCGTGGTTCCTGACCATCCGATAACTGTTGTGGATTCTTTGTTTGCCCTAGTTCGATCAACTCATCACTGGTATAACTTTTGGTTTCGGTCCCGATCTCAATTTTTCTCTCCGCTCTATGCCCGGATTCGCCATATACCAGATTTCGCGGTTTTATAAACGCAAACAACGCAACCAAAACAAAAAGAGCCACGAATATCCACGCACTAAATCTAACTAATGCGAGCTTCGTATCGGCTGGCACTGGAGAATAGAGAATAGCTATCCAAGCAGCCGTCATGTACGGAATAACTTTGAAAAAGAAGGCCAAAGGGGTTTTAACCTCTTCCTTGACAAAAGAACGCAACATCCTTCGAAAATCGAATTGGTGCTGGTCGGGCATATCGCTGCAAGAGTGTATCAGAAGTAAAACGACTGGACTTCTTAACCCTATTAGCCGATCACCGATCTCCCGAGTTTTCCACATTTCCTAAAACATCCACAGCATTCATCAGGTTGACAGAACAATAATAAAACCCGAAACTAGCGGCATCTGCTCCAATTCGGCGAGGGAAGGCAAATAAGCCCAAGGCTTCCACTAAACCTCGCAGCACCGAGTCCTTCCCACGCAAGATTCCGTAGCAGAAATTAAACTTCGAGGATGGACCACCGATGGCTCTCTATCTAATTAGCTACGATCTACTAAACCACGCAACGATGAATCAGTACGAAGAATTGATCGGAGAACTTAGGCGACTCGGCGCTCGAAGCGTTCAACGATCCGAATGGGTGTGGCGAAGTGAAAACACACCAACAGAAATCCGAGATCATCTAATGAAGTTCATTCACAATGCCGACAGAATTCTCATCACTGCTGTTAGCAATTGGGCTTCTTGGAACGCTATGGTTGACATCAACAACGTTTAGAGATTTAACCAAAAGGCGGAGCGCCTCAAACTCGTTCTGGCTTTCGGGTTCAAGGTGAAGCCCGGTCTGCCACCAAAATACTTTCACTATTTCGACTCCTTAATCCGTTTCCACCCACTATCCGAAGGCTTGTGCTTCGTCAGTGACCGCTTGACCGCATCCCGCCAGTCGCCTTCAATCTTGACGATCTCAGGCTTAGGCCCGGTCTTTTTCTTTCTAGCTTTAGTTTTTGGCATTAGGTTCGGACACCAAAGAGTGCATACAGAGCTTTATCAACAACCCAATCAACTCTATCGTTGCACGGCGACAATTCCGTTTTCTTTTCTCCCGCTACGTAGTACCAATTCGTTTCATTGGTCGTCAATTTTACTCCGACGTAAAAAGTGAGTTTCACGGGCCTCTCACATTTAATTGATACCATTCTTATGTGCGGGTCAAATTGAATCAACAACTGGGATTCGGGGTCGTCCATTCGGGACACGCTCGACTTATCGTTTGAGAAATTACAAACCAAAACATTCCCACAACCTGGCTCACGATTGAATTCCTCTGTTTGTGCTTCAAATTCAAGCCGCATACTCTCCTTCAACCGCAAAAACCCTTCGTCTAGGAGTCGATTGCGGTTGATATTCGCTTCGTTCGCTAGCGGCTGATTACTCAAAAATTGGCGAGCATACGCAGCAAGCCGTTGTGATCTCTCTGACATCGGCGGAGACCTCCGTTCACCGAACCGGAAGTGTAACTCCAAAAACATAAAGGTACGATTACTCCTTTCAATTTGCAGCGGGCGCTCGATACATCAGCCGCTTTCCTTCGGTCACTCGCATCAATTCCACCGTGCGCTCGCCGTCATTCATCTTGCGATTGTTCCAGATGAAATCAAACTGCCAGAGATACCGATGGAGATATTCCTTGCTGACGTTGTGATAGACGCCCATGATGCCGCGCTTCACCAACGCAAAGGAACTCTCGACTGTGTTGGTGTGGACATTGCCGCGAACGTATTCTTTCGTGCTGTGGCAAATGACTTCGTGACCGCCTTCAAACTCACGACCAAGCCGACGGTACGGTGTGAAATCGTCAGTAATGATGCAAGCCTGATTGCTGACTTCCTGTTGAATCACTTCCTTTAGCGTTTCGCCCGTCACATTGGCTATGACGCGGCGGCGAATCCGACCTTGACGCTCAACGGCAGCGAACACCGGAGTCTTGGTAGTCCCGCGACCGCGTTTGCTGACGTTCGCCTGACGCGGTTTCCCGCCCACATACGTTTCGTCAACTTCAACGATGCCGTCTAGCTTCGGTTGTCCGGGTTCGGGTGCCATTGCGAATCGAATCCGATTCATCAGAAACAAAGCTGACTTATAGCTGATTTGGCAATGGCGCATGATCTCCAATGCTGCCACGCCTTTCTTGGAAGTGGCCGCTCGCCAGAACGCATAGCACCAATGGCGAAGCGGTATGCGGGACTCTTCGTAGATTGTGCCAATGCGCACGGTGAACTGTTTACCGCAACCACGGCACCGCCAGAGAAAGCGTGCATTGCGTTGTCCGGTCTTACCCGTCATTTTGTAGACTTCCACGGAACCGCAATGGACGCAACCGGGCGTGTCGCCCCATCGCTGATTTTCCATGAATTCAACGGCGGTCGGTTCATCGGAACATGCCAGCGGCATGTGATCTATGACCTCGGATTGAGTGAGTTGGTGTCGTTTCTTCATGGCCTAATCTTATACTTAACGCAAAACGTTTGTCAAGTATAAAATTAGCTTACGAACCGGAAATTCCGAAGGGCAATTCAGGCTGAAGATAAACTACCGCCTGAATATCAATGTGAGTCACCACCAGACTTATATCAAAAGTGACCTCCCCGCTCACGCGGACAGGGCCGCTGTGACTAAAGTCACGGTGAAATCCTTCCCGGTCGTCCCCAACATAGTGATACCGGACATTTCTGCCGTCACCCAGCTTGAACGAACCCCTGCTCGTCTCTTTATTGAGCGAAACTAGTTTTCCGACAACATCCATTTGCCGCGTCGTGGATACGGAAGCATCAGGGCGAAAATACTCGCGTTCACCACTGGAAATGACGGCGGCAGACTCATTGTTCACTCGAATCTCTGCTGAATCCACGCTGCCTTCTCGAAGAGGGGCCACGATCTTGTTTAAGTCTGCATCGATAAGATGCTCTCTAAATATTTCCAAAGACTCCAACGGAACAGTCAGGTCTGCGCCTTCGGCATTTATCACGACTACAGTATTGTCGTTTCCCCGAACATTGACAGTATAGGGCTGCGCTTTAACATGCTTCTTGATTCCGATTATGTTCGTTATTTGATGTACGACCCAACCGGCACCCGCGACAGTCTGATACACGATTTCGCCAGCCGGGACTACTTGCTGCAGCACACTCCACGCTTGAATCAACAAATCAAATGATCCGGTTCGTACACCTGACACTTTGAGTTGATATTCGGTTCCGCTAGCACGGATGGCAGCTACTTTTGAATATGATCCGGCGAATCCCTGAAGCGAATCGACGACCTCGTCGATTGCCATCGTTCCCTCATCCACATCTCGGCCCGAATATCGAAGGGTGACGCTCAATTCCAAAGGCATGCGAGTCTTGATTAACCTCTGACTTCTCTTTTAACAGTATGGACTTCTTGTTCTACGGACTTAAGGCCGCTCTATGTCGTCCAATTGACGTTCGATGCGGGCGAGCGAGGCAAGAATTCTATGCTCGATGGTTGGTGCGCTTGGCGGGTATCCCATATGTTTTTCTCCCTTGACCCGAGAATGTGCTTGTATTCGCTTTATGTTCGCCTATACTAATGATGAACGACGATACCACTTACATCGGGAGCATGGCCATGAAAATCAACCGTATGCTGTGGACGCCGATACTGGCGATCTTGGCGTTTGTTAGCCCTGCAAAAGCGCAAACAACACCGCCTCCTGTCTACCATCCAGGACAGACGATTAGCGTCTCTGTGACTTTTGATGGACCAGATGCCCCAAAAATCGTTGGGGCAAATATGTCCGCGCACCTCGTGGGTCAACCAAAATCAGGCCAAACGGAATTTCGAACTGATTTCGGTGCTACCGAACAAACAAAGACTGGACCGAATGCGTTCAAGATAGATTTCACAATCCCAGATAATCAAGCCAGCGGAGACTATCAGTTTATTCAGATATCGGCTACTTTGCAGATAGGAAGCAACGGAAGAGTCTCATTCGTCTATGCGCCCCAAGACTATCAGCTCAAGACTTTCAGAATTGAGAACCCGAACACGGCTACAAAGCCCGGAATAAAGAGCATCACCGTGCAATAGGCAGCATATTGTTAGTACAATCCAAATTTACGAATGTCCCGCTTTTCGTCGCTGGATACACTGTAACAATGTAGCCGTCCTTCAAGTACCCTGCCACGGCCTTTCCGATTTCAACATCTGTCAATCTCGTTTTTCCTCTGATCTCCACATACCCCGCAGTGGACGACTTGCAAGTGCCCGAAGGGACCACGGGGTCCGAAGGCAGTACTGTGATCTTAGCGATAGTCGGCTTTTCTTGACCGGACAGACTGCCCGCGATCAGCGCAAGACAGGCAATCCCAATTAAACCCCTTAAACCCATGTTTCACTCCTAGAAGGCGGACCCCACCAATCCGAGCACGATAGCACCTTCTCGGGAGCTAATTAATGCCCGCTTAACTAACGGGATTTGCCGGGGTTGCGTAAAGTACATACTTCCCTTCTAATAACCGGAACGGGCTTAGAAATCGCCGTAAGCCTATGAAAATACTCACTCGGAGGTCGTTCTAATAACCTTAGGTTGGGGGGGTATTTTGCGTGTGCGATTAGAAGGACAGGCGGCACTACAAAAAACTGGAGGCGGGGTTTCGAGTGACCGGTCACGGGACACGCGTCACGAGCCGCGGATTATGCTACCTTCCACACTCGAATCTCGCCTCACATTGAGAGCGCTATGTCCGAACGCTTCGTGTTCGCCGATCTCCGCGAGCTTTTCGCCAAAGCCAACGAGCAGAAGTCCGGCGACCAGCTAGCTGGCATCGCCGCCCGCTCGGAGCAGGAACGCGTCGCCGCCAAGCGCCAGCTCGCCGATCTAACACTCGACGAAATCGTCCGCCGGCCCCTGATCCATCCCGAGGACGACGACGTCAGCAGCCTCATTCTCGACACCTTCCACCAGCAGCGCTTTCAGCAGATCAAAAGTCTTACTATCGGCGAATTCCGCGAATTCATCCTCGACGACGCCACTACGGAGTCCGCCCTCAAACAGCTGCAATGGGCCATCATTCCCGAAATTGCCGCCGCCGTCACGAAGATCATGAGCAACAAAGACCTCGTCCTCGCCGCGGCCAAAATCCGCAACACCATGGGCGAACGCGGCGTCCTCGGCATTCGCATCCAACCAAACCATCCCACCGACGACGTTGGCGGCATTCTGCTCTCCGCATTCGAGGGCCTTCTCTACGGTTGCGGCGACGCCGTCATCGGCGTGAATCCTGCCTCCGATTCCGTCGAGACGGTCGCGTCCATCCTCCACGCGCTCGCGCGTCTCGTCGAGACGTACCACGCCCCAACGCAAACCTGCTGCCTCTCCCATATCACTACGCAACTCGCCGCGCTAAAACGCGGCGCCTCGGTGGATCTCCTGTTCCAGTCCGTGGCCGGCACCGAAGCTGCGAATCGCAGTTTCGGCATTACGCTCGCAATGCTGCGCGAAGGCCGCGAACAGGTTATCGAACATCACCGCCAGCGCGACGTCCCCTGGAAAGGGACGAACGCGATGTACTTCGAGACGGGCCAGGGCAGCGCCCTTTCCGCCGAGGCACATCACGGCGTGGATCAGCTAACGCTCGAAGCCCGCGCCTACGGCGTTGCCCGCGCATTCGAGCCATTTCTCGTGAACAGCGTTGTCGGTTTCATCGGCCCCGAATACCTCTACGACGAGCGCCAAATCATTCGCGCCGGCCTCGAGGACCACTTCATGGGCAAGCTCCTCGGCCTGCCCATGGGCTGCGATGCCTGCTACACAAACCACGCGGAAGCCGACCAGAATTCGGTTGAAAATCTTCTCATTCTTCTCGCCGCCGCCGGATGCAACTACTTCATGGGAGTTCCCTGCTCTGACGACGTCATGCTGAATTATCAATCCGCCAGCTATCACGACGCGCTCGCCGTCAGGCGCCTCTTCAAACTGCTGCCCGCTCCTGAATTTCTGTCGTGGCTGCAAGAAATGGGAATCTACCGTGACGAAGAACCCGCCATGCTCGATGCCCCGGCACGGCGTCAACTGATGCAAGGCCTCGAGTCCTCGCTCGAAGGGATCGTCTGAAATGGCTGACGAGCGCACCACTTCTCTCTCCGCTGCCGATTTGCCCGAAATCCTGCGCAAGATTCGCGCGCGCACTCCGGCGCGCATTTTGGTTGGCCGCTCGGGCGCTGCATATCGAACAGCCACTCAGATGGACTTGCGCTCCGCCCATGCGGCTGCGCGAGACGCAGTCCGCGCGGAACTCGATCTTCAGAGCGCCCTCGGTCCCGCGTTCGTTAGTCAATGGAAGCTCTTCGAAGTCGAAACGCAAGCGACTTCGAAAGATGAGTTCCTCATGCGGCCCGATCTCGGCCGGCATTTTAGCGACGCATCCAGTATGGAAATAACCAAGCGCTGTCCGCGCGGTAGTGATCTTCAGATCGCAATCGGCGACGGACTTTCAGTCCGTGCGGTAGCGTCGCAAATTCCCGCGTTGCTGCCGCTGCTCATCGAAGGTGCCTCTGCCCGCGGCTGGAAGGTCGGTCAGTCATTCGTCATTCGCCATTGCCGCGTGGGAATCTTGAACCAGGTTGGCGAGCTGCTCAGCCCTCAGGTGGCCGTGTTACTCATCGGCGAGCGCCCGGGTCTCGCCACTGCGGAAAGCCTCTCGGCCTATATGGCCTACCGCCCTCGCGCGAGCCACACCGACGCTCACCGAAATCTGATCTCAAACATTCACGCCCGCGGCGTCCACCCGCAATTGGCCGCCACCCGAATTCTCAACCTCGCCGCGCGGATGATGGAAGTGCATGCCAGCGGTTGCGACGTCCGGGAACCAGGGCCGTCGCTCGAAGGAGGGGTATCGACTTGACTCTATTTGCCCTGCTTTCAACACCAAGCAAACATGAGATTTTCCGCGGTGAACACGAAGGGTGTGCGTCAATTATCCTCGCCGCTTGTTCCGGCGGCTCATTCGGACCAGGAGCGCACGTCAGGTTGAGCGAAGACTACGCAAACAAACCTCTGGACGCCGGCGCTCGCTACGCGGAAAGGCGGTCTGTGCCTCGCTACCCCTTCGTCGCAAATGTCGAGATTTATGAGCCTCTGGGCCGCATCCGTCTCGAAGGACAGACATCCGAGATCAGCGCAAACGGTTGCTACGTCGACGTATTGAATCCCCTCGAAAAGAACACAGTCGTCCAGCTTCGCATCCTGCGCGAGGGCCAGACGTTTCAGACCTGGGGACGGGTCGCCTACGTTCAACCCAACCTGGGCATGGGTGTGGCGTTTTTCGACACGCTGGAAGAGCAGCGAAGAATCATTGCGGAGTGGCTCGTCGAGCTGTCACTGCAGCCCAAGCCTTCATAGGAAAGGGCTACTGTGCCGGACTCGCGCTTCGCAAAGCCGAAGAGTAGGCCAGGCTGGCGTTCAGACGCTGGTCCAACACCGCGCCGGCATAGCGCGAGCAGGCCACCAATTCCGCCTTCGACCACTGAGCCAGAGCCGGAAGTCTCTCGGAAGAAAGATTTTGCATCGCCCGAACCAGCTTGTAATAAACCCGCACTTCTTTCAGCCAAACGTTTCGCTCTTCTGGAGACGGGCACAGTTGCTCGGAAGTCCGGGCAAATACCTCAAAGTCGTCCGCGCCGATCGCGTCAGCGGCAATACCCGTGGCTGTTTGCAGGCTGGCGGAAAGAGGCTGCTCGGCAATGCTGATCCAAATGGACCGCCATTGCGCTATCCCGAATTGGATTAGCGCCGCTACCGACATCACGAGAATGAAGGCTGCAATCACTAGGTCCTGTCCCTAGTACAAGTTTGGTCACTAGAAGAGTCGCACGCAATGGGAAGGTAGTACCATCAATTCAGGGTCTAGCTTCCTATCCGGTGAGTCGATTTGAAACACTGCAAAAGTGAGTCCAACGCATGCAGACAGGGCTGCCATCGTGAATAAACCCGAAGCCGGCCCGAAGAGCGGCCTGCCGCTCCGCATTGAAGAATATCAGGTCAAACTTGCCAAGCTTCAGCGGCGCGAATGGTGGACGTGGGGCGCGTCCGTCACGATCATTCTCTGCCTCACCGGTGCCGTGGCTTCTCTGTCGTTTCCCGCTTTTGGCCAGGACAAGAACGTTCTCGAGTCGGTTATCGGACTCGTTGTCCTTATCATGCTCTTTGGCGCTTATTTGACTTATGAGAAATTCCTGATTAATAGGCTCCGGCTCGAACTTGCGCAGAACCAGTCGAGTTCCGCTCTGTGGCGCGATCTCGCTCTGATCGACCCGCTCACCGGCCTTTTCAACCGGCGCTATGCCGAAAAACGCCTCAAAGAGGAGATTTCGCGCTCCCAGCGCAAAGGTTATCCTCTAACTCTCGTCATGTTTGACCTGAACGATTTCAAGCGCATCAACGATCAGTTTGGTCATTCCGCCGGTGATGTGGTTCTCAAGGCGTTTTCCGACTGTCTGAGCAAAGCTGTTCGGGAAGCCGATCTCGCCGCGCGACTCGGCGGAGATGAGTTCGTGATGCTTCTCACCGAGTGTGATTCCGTGCAGGCCGAAGCCATCGTCAACCGGCTCAATCCGCCTGACGTCACCCTCGACGGGCAAAGAGTGGAAATCCGCTTTGCGGCTGGCTGGAAACAGTACCAGCACGGCGCACAAGCGCAGGACATGCTGAATGAGGCGGACAAGGCCTTGTACCAGAACAAGCAAAGAAGCAAGAGTGAAACGGTTTCGTCGGTGAAGTAGTCCAACAAGCACACGGAACCGGAGGACAAAGTGGCGCAATCCGCGCAACGCCGAAGCGAAAGAGTCTTGCTGGACGTCCCGCTCGTGGTTCGGGGCGAATTCGGAGACAAACGCGGATTCCGCGAAGAGACTTTCACAGTCACACTCAGTGCCCACGGCGCGCTCGTCATGATGGAGACGCCCGTGGCACTGGGGCAAAAGATCGTGGTGATGAATCCGAAGAATTGGGACGAGCGCGAAGCACGAGTGGCCTACTCTGGACGCCAGCACGCAGGTCTTGCTCAGGTGGCGTTCGAGTTCAGCCGGCCGGCGCCTGAGTTCTGGGCGCTCGACTCCCCTCCCGTGAATTGGAAGCTCCCGACCTAGAATCCCAGACAACTCTCACGCCCGTCGATTCCAGTCTGAACTATCTTGCGTGGGTCAACGGGCTGCGCTATACATGGTTCTGGGCCAATTCGACTCACTGAGGAGAGTACCAATGTCACTTCGTTCTTTTCTTGCTGTCGCGGCTCTTCTGTGCGCGAGCACCGCATTCGGGCAGACGACGCCGCATGCTCACGCGGATATCATGGACGCGCAGGGTCAGAAAATCGGAACGGCTGCCTTTTCGCAAACGGACGCCGGAGTCGCGATCAAAGTCAATTTGTCGCAGCTACCCCCGGGTACGCACGGTATTCATATCCACGCGGTCGGCAAATGCGAAGGTCCCGATTTCAAGTCTGCGGGCGGTCACCTAAATCCCGACATGAAAAAACACGGGACCGAGAATCCCGACGGACCCCACGCCGGGGACATGCCGAATCTCGAAGTGGGCAGCGATGGGCAAGCTCACACGACGATTCTGGCCAAAGGCGTCACACTGGATTCCGGCCCGAATTCTCTCTTTCACGACGGTGGCACCGCTATCGTTATCCACGAAAAAGCGGATGACTATAAGACGGACCCTAGCGGAAATTCCGGAAACCGGATCGCCTGCGGCGTCGTACAAAAGTAAAACGCAGACGCAAAAATAGCCCCCAGGATCGAGCGGCCGCCGCGATACGGCTGAACGTTGTTCATGTTTTCCGACGCTAATACGTCGGTGTAAAACTGCGGACCGCCGCTTGCTCATCGGCGTAGTCGGGAAACACCGTATGGAGATTCGTAAGGCGCAGCACTTCCTGTGCCCGCGGGCTCAGATCGACAGCTTTCAGCTCGGCGCTGTTTTTTCGCGCAGTGTAAAGCCCGCGAACCAACTGCCCAAGCCCCGAGCTGTCGAGATAAGACACGTCGCGAAAGTTCAGCAGAACTCTGCGCTTGCCGTCGCGAAACAGATCGAGCAGAAGCTCGTGCACCGCTTCGCCTTCAATCAGAGTGAACCGCCCTCGCACATCCACGATCGTAACCTCACCGAGTTGCCGCGTGCTCGCGCTAAAACCCAATATTCCCTCCAGGAGAACATCGATATTCTAACTCAGGAAGTGCGAAGTCTGTATTCCGCTTGGATGGCAACACACTTGGGAAAATGAGGGAACGCGATGCCTCAACGTATATAGGCGAGAACCAAAACTCCTAGGACGCGAGTTCTGCTAGCCACGTGTCCAGGATCTTCAACTGGTCGGGCGGGGGATCTACGAACGCTACACCCATTCCCATTCCTTCTTGCACGTAGATGATGGCGGCCGGTGTAGTGAAGGCTCCCTGATCGCGCGTTATGCTGATTCTGATTCTCGTTCCCGAGGGTAGCGTGTTGAGGACGTCGACATAACATCCCTTTCGGCTGATCTCGGAAACTCGTCCCGAAAGGCGCACATCGCTGACAGGCTCGACGACCTCGACGGTGGCGATGAACTCGTAGCGCGGGACCGTTCGCTGCTCGCGATACGGCGGCCCGACGTGCGTCGTCGAATTGAATGGGCTGCTCACAAAAGCAACTCCAGCTTTAAGCCAAGCTTGGCACAGCTGAAACGCTCAATTCCAGCTCCTCCGAAGCAAGATGACGCGAAAAGGAAAACCCTGGGATTCAGCGTCTTTGGTCCTCGGTATATTATAAAGTAACTAGGACCAAATCCATTGTTTCTGACGCTCGTGTCGCTGAAAACAGTGGGGCGCTCACCGGTCGTCGCAGAGCCTTCCTGAGCACACCCGAAAGGCGCCGGCAACCCGTCAAAACTCATTTCCTCCCATTCATAATCGACTGGCTGGGGGGGCAGTGTACCCTTCTGAAACTGTGCGAGGTTTCCCAGGAAAATTGGTTTCAGTGCTTCTAATTGCAAGCAGCCCCATGCAACAGGGACGCCGGGATGGGTATAGGACCACTTAGTACCGGAACCATGAATCGATACGACAAAAGTTGATTCGTTGTCCAAAAAGCACTAATCTCGCATCTCGGATTCCGCTGTCCCGAAATGGGAACACTCACGACATAATGGGATCGTCCCTAAAGCCAGGCGAGCAGCTCCGGGAACTTCGAAACCGGCTTGGCGTCACCACCCGGGAAGTAGAAGAATTCAGTCGCACCATTGCGCAGGATCGCAGCAACGAGGAATTCTATATTTCGAACGCCTGGCTGACCCAACTCGAGAACAGGACTTCCGTCCCGAGCATCTACAAGTTGTTCAGCCTAAGCGTAATCTACCGGACAAAGTTCACCGACCTGCTAGAAGTGTTCGGAGTCGATCTGAACTCCAGCGCGCAATATCACCTGGCGCTCCCCCTTCAGCATACGCACCTCGCGTCCCTTGAATCGCTTGACCCCGAAAAGGCGATCAGCTTCCCGGTCCGCTTTGATAAAGGCTTCAGTCTAGACAAGACCAGCCTCATCTCGCGAATGGTAGAGGTATGGGGCGAAGTACCCGTCGCGCTAATCCAGAAGCTCGACGTTCGGCACTGTCAGTACGGCTACATCGGGCTGGAAGACTACACGATGTACCCGCTCCTGCGTCCCGGATCGTTCGTGCAGATCGACAATCGCGCCGCCAGGAGCCCGGCGTCCGACTGGCGCACGGAGTTCGACCGCCCAATTTATTTCCTGGAACTGAGGGATGGGTACGCCTGTTCCTGGTGCGAAATGCGCGGAGCCCAGATCACCCTGATTCCTCACCCGCTTTCGGCGTGCAGCATTCGGCAGTTTGCCTATCCGGACGAGGCCGAAATCGTAGGGCAGGTGACCGCTGTCGCTATGCGCCTCGTAGCGACTGAGGAGATTTCTCCAGACGCTCCTCCACGATTGCCAAAGCGACCTTGAAGTTTGAAAACAAAAACTCCGCCGAAAACGGATCAGTTTCTATTGGAACTGCCACGCGGTAGGGCTCCAGCCCTTTCCAAACGGCGACGAAATCCTGCGGGCGGCTTTGCGAACTCGCCATGTAACCTTCCATTTGGCTCACGAGGTCCTCGACCGGAGCGGCTATGAGCTGGTGAAAGACCTCTCTGTGGCAGTTCGCCAGTGCCTCGCAAACCACGTCCGCAGGAAACTGCGACGCCAGCCCATCATGGTAATAGAGACCCGTGTTGTAGTCCCTCGTTGACGCTAGATAGATGAACCGATCCAGGATCCGCGGAATTCCACCCAGAGTACGGCGGCGCAAATCGTCTGAGGCCCTTTGTACATCCATACGTTTCAGAGTCGTAGCCAATCAAATGCTCTCTATACAGCCACGCGCGGGCCAGGCGCATTATGATGCAACACACCTGTGCGCGTCGTGAGAAATGCGAGTGAGTCCTCGGACACCGTGCACACCCTCCCCGCGGCAGTTATCGCAATTCCAACCACTCGCGGTGCAGCGTAAGCTCCGCCAACATAAAACGTGGCTTGAAGTACGCGGCAAAGAATCAGCAAACGCGCAAAACTCAAAGCCAGCGCAATTTCTGTGCGCACGTCCAGCCGGGCATACAATCGAGACTGTCCCGAATGAAACTGCTTCAGGCTCAGCACCTCCTTCCGAACCTGAGCGACCCAGAAAAGCGCGATCCGCTTCCGTTCGCGGAGGAAGAGTTCTCGAACCGTTGCTCCGGTCGTAGACACAACGAAATGCAGATCGTCCTCCGCGAATACGCGTTCGACCAAGTCCGACGGGAGAAGCCCGGTTTGCAAGGAATTTAGCGCGTGGCGAGCCTCCACCAGAGCTTGCGCTCCACCCTCTGCTCTGGGTTCCGGACTCAGCGCAAAAAAATAGATCAGGATGAGGAGTCCCGCTCCAAGTCCAACGAACAGAATCAACTGAATCACTGGCCCGCCGCCTTTCCTAACTGCTCGCGCACTGATTCCACGGCTTCTCTCGTGGTCATCGCAAGCACATCGTAATCAGCCCCGGAATCCCCCGGTCGCTTTGGGACCGCACTCCGCTGATAAGACCACAACGTGAAGGTCCAAATCAGCAGGGAGAAGAGGTAAGACCAGGATCGGATCGCTGAGAAGTAATCCTGAAACCACGACCCCAGATAGGAACGCATCGAGTGGGTGATTACAATCGTCGCGACACACAAACCGTACCCAACAACGATGCCCTTCAGGCTCCTTGCGACGACAATACGGTAGTAGACGACAGCACTCATAATTGCGGCGAGGAGTAAAGCCTCAGCCGTTCGAAGCTCCCTCTCGACTTCCACCGAGCTTATCAACGCGTTCGAGTGCCGGAACAGCATCGAGTGAATTGCCACATACGCAACGATTGCGGCGAAACCCCAAAGCGCCACATTTCTGAAAATTTTCCTTGCGCCTTCATGCGAAGCCAGTCCTCTTTCGACTACTTCCAACACTACGTTGTAGCCTGCCACGACGCAAACGAATTCCCACGTCCAGTACCAATACTGGTACAGACTTGGTCGTTCGTTGTAGACAACATAGCCGGACGCGGAACTCACCAAGACGCATCCAAGATAAATCGCGAACGCCGGATACTCCTTGAATGCTCCGGTCTTGAATGCCCGGAGGAGGATCGCCAACTCCAGGACAATCGTTGCCCACCACACAATGAGAGTCAGCATTCGGGCCCTCGCAACGGTTCTGGAGCCGAATCCTAACACAAGACAACGGGGGAGAACTGATTTTTCTCCCCCGCTTACTTTACCAAGCTAGCAAGAGACATTGAGACGATACATCGGAATCGGAGGTGGCGTCGGGCCGCCCCCGTCTGCTACGTACGTGACCACTGATTTCCCGGAGCCGTGCATCGGGATGGGTGGTGGCGTTGGGCCACCTCCGTCCGCTATGTAAGTCGGAGTCGAGGTTCGGGAATCCATGGGGATCGGGGGAGGGGTCGGGCCACCCCCGTCTGCTACGTACGTCACCACTGATTTCCCGGAGCTGTGCATCGGGATAGGTGGTGGCGTTGGGCCACCTCCGTCCGCCAAGTAAGTAACCGTCCTCGCCCCTTTGACCACGTGCAATCTGCTTCCCGACGTCCCAAGAGCAACAAAAACAAGAACTAGTAGGCAGCCTAATCTTTTGTTCATTCGTTTCTCCTCTGATTTTTGAACTGGGCCCCAAGAGGCCGCGCTGCACTCTAGTGAAATCGGCGGTACCGTCACTAGGGCACGCCTGTTTGCTCGGTGTGCCGAGCAGAAGTACGCCCCTTTGCGGTGATTACGAAGCAATACGCCTCGAACTTTGCTACCTTTTCTGGAAGCGGTGGTCGCGGCTGGCGAATACCCGCAAAACAGCCCATGCGGATGCCCTTCCCCAAAAACCACGGGATAACCAACTTGAAACCCCCGAGGAACTTACGGCTGGAGTTGTGCGCGGATTCTCGGTATCTAGGTAAGAGGCAATCCGCAGGCTCTCTATGGCAGACACAGGAATCGGTGCGTCTCAATCTGAGGCGTTCCGAGAACACTTCCGGAAGTTGGACCAGCGCCAATGGTGGCTTTGGTCTTCGACCGTGCTTGTCCTGATCTTGCTGACCGTCGCGGTCGCATCATTTGCGTTTCCGGCTATGCTTAGCAGAGAACAGCAGACCTATTCTTTCTATTTGAATCAAGCGGTGCGCGCTCTGGTGGGCATCGTACTGCTCTTTAGCGTGTATCTGGTCTATCAGCAGTACCAAATCATTCGGATGCGAAACCAAATCGCTGATCAGATTCAATCCCTGGCGAAGGTAGAGAGCTTGACCGCGGAAGTGTACAAACTCGCGGCACTGGATCAACTGACCGGCCTCTATAACCGCCGCTCGGGCGAGCAGCGTCTCGCCGAGGAGATGAGCCGCGCCGTGCGGCACGATCGTCCTCTCACGTTACTGCTGATCGATCTCGACAATCTCAAACAGATCAACGACCGGTTCGGCCACGCCGCTGGGGATCTCCTGCTAAAGCTGTTCGCCGAAAGATTGCAGCGCGCGATTCGCGGCTCGGATCTCGCCGTACGTCTTGGCGGCGACGAATTCATGGTGCTGCTCCCGGAATGCCGCGCCGACGAAGTGAAGCACGTTCTCGCCCGTCTCGAAGGACTCCGCGTCGAATACGAGCGGGAGAAAATCGACTGCCGCTTCTCGCGCGGTTGGACCGATTTTCGTAAGGGCGAAACCGCGCCGGAACTGCTGAAGCGAGCGGACGAGGCCCTCTACGAGGACAAGCGCGCCGGAAAGCGCCGAAATGGCCGAGTCCTGCCAAACGCCGTTCCTCAGTCCGTCGTCTGAGTAATGCCTGAGCCTTTGGAGTGGCTTTTCGCGCTGAAACGTTCGCCACAGGAACCTTTTCACGAAATTCTTCTTGCGCGCAGTGGGGGTGATTCGTAAGATACCCGCGTGTTGTAGGAAAAGGTACCCATGCCCAAAGAGAAACCCAAGGTCAACATCGGTGAGGTCATTCGCTCCTATCGTAGCGATCGAGGCCTCTCGCAAGGCGATATCGAGCGTCGCACGGGTCTCCTCCGTTGCTACTTGTCGCGCGTCGAGAACGGCCATACCGTCCCGTCTCTGGAAACCCTTGCCAAAATTGCGGAGGCCATGGAAATCAGCCTGGCGGATTTTTTCCCCGGCAGTGACACGCCTCAAGACCGCGAGACTCGAAAAGTACTCGGCGAACTTTCCGAAGAGGAAATCCGCTTTCTCGCCGAAATCAAGAAGTACTCCACCACGCTGTCCGACGACGACAAGAAACTCGTCCTGGCCATGATCCGCAAAATGGCTACGATCATTCCGCCTCCACGCAGCGGCAAACCGGCTGTAGCCGTCCGCCGTCCCGAGTTTTGATCGCAACAATTGGCGTTGCACGGGCAGTCTGAGCAGCGTATCTCGTTGGCTACCACATCTCCGCCTCAATTCGCTACAATAGTTATGACGCTATGACTCACTCGCGGAATCAGACCGTCGGTGTAAAGGTCGGCAAAATCCAGGTGGGCGGCGGTGCGCCCGTCGTCGTGCAATCGATGACGAACACCGATACCGCCGATATCCCCTCCACCACGCAGCAGTGCTTCGAGCTTGCTCAGGCAGGTTCGGAGTTAGTGCGCATCACGGTGAATGTTCCTGAAGCGGCGGCTGCAGTGGCGGAAATCAAGAAACGACTCCTCGATGCCGGCTGCGACGTTCCCATCATCGGCGATTTCCACTACAACGGCCACGTGCTGCTGACGAAATATCCTGATTGCGCCGTCGCACTCGACAAATACCGCATCAATCCCGGAAACGTCGGAGCTGGCCAGCGGCGCGATGAACAGTTCTCCACGATTTGCAAAGTCGCCCGCGATCACGACAAGCCCGTCCGCATCGGTGTCAACGGCGGCTCTCTCAATCAGGAACTCGTGATGCGCAAAATGCAGGAGAATACGGATCGCGACCTTGGCAAAACGTCCGAGGAAATCATTAACGAGTGCATGGTTCTATCGGCGCTCGAATCGACGGAACTCGCCCTCGAGTCCGGCTTGCGCAAAGATCAAATCATCATCTCATGCAAGGTTTCACGACCGAGCGACCTCATCGAAATTTATCGCGACCTCGCACGCAAGACCGACCAGCCGCTCCACCTCGGCCTCACCGAAGCCGGTATGGGCGCGAAAGGTCTCGTTTGGTCCGCTGCCTCGATGGGTATTTTGCTCGGTGAAGGAATCGGTGACACGATCCGAATTTCTCTCACGCCGCGGCCAGGCGGCGACCGTCGCGAGGAAGTCTATGCCGCCTGCGAACTGCTGCAATCGCTCGGCCTGCGGACGTTCGCACCCAGCGTCACCGCGTGCCCAGGCTGCGGCCGCACCACCAGCACAACGTTCCAGGAACTCGCCGAGAGCATTCAGGCTTACATCCGCGACCAAATGCCTGAATGGAAGCGCCACTACGAAGGCGTCGAGGAACTTAAACTCGCGGTGATGGGCTGCATCGTCAACGGCCCCGGCGAATCGAAAGCCGCAAACATTGGCATCAGCCTGCCTGGAACCGGCGAGGCCCCGCGCTGCCCTGTTTACATCGACGGCCAGAAATTCACCACGCTCGAAGGCACCTACGACGAGCTTTCCACGGCGTTTCAAGCGCTTCTCGACGATTACGTCTCGACGAAATACCACAAGCGCGAATCGCCACTGCCTGCCACCACCGCGCCCCATTCGAACGGCGCCAAGAAACCCTCTTTGCGCGTCATCGCATAAGTCATCGCATCATACGCAACACGTCTCAGCGGTCGCGTCGCAAACCTGAGATTCTGCGCTAGACTCAGCCCATTATGGTCGAGAGATTTGCCCGACGAATCATGATCCCTTCCCACCCATCGCAGCCGGTGCTTCGCCATGGCCACTGACGCAGGCGTGTCAGCTGCGCCGCCCGTGCCGGGTCCACATCCTTCCCCTTCCAAGGAACCGCGGAACTGGCGCGGTGGCTTCTGGAGCCTCATCGCCACGCAGTTTCAGACCGCCTTCAACGACAACGCGCTAAAGTTTCTTGTCATTTACATCATTGTCGCGCTGAACCTCCCGCCCGAATCACGCGACAAACTCGTTCCGCTAGTCGGCGCGCTATTTGCGCTTCCCTTCATTTTCTTTTCCATGGCCGGCGGTTTCCTGGCCGACCGCTACAGCAAACGCTCCGCAACGATCGGAACGAAGCTCCTGGAATTCGCAGTGATGGGTTTCGCGGTCGTCGCCCTATATCTTCACAATCTGCCGATGGAGTGCGCCACCGTCTTCCTGATCAGCTCAGAGGCCGCGCTTTTCGGCCCTTCGAAGTACGGTTTGCTGCCCGAGCTCCTTCCCGAAAAACGGCTCTCCTGGGGCAACGGCATCATCGAACTCGGCACCTTCATGGCCTCGATTGCGGGGACGATGGGCGCTGGGTATTTGGCAGTGCGCTACCACGGACGCGAGACGATTGCAGGTTTTCTGCTTCTCGCGTTCACGTGCTTCGGCTTCGTCACCAGCCTCGGGATTTCGCGAGTCCCGGCCGCCGATCCGGCGAAGAAATTTCGCTGGAATCCGCTGGGTGACTTTGGCGCTCAGTTCAAGACCATCCGGGCCGACCGGATTCTCGGTTGGGCCGTCCTCGGCAATTCTTACCTGTTTTTCCTGGCCGCTCTTTTGCAGCTCACGATCATCCTCTACGGACACGACGTGCTGCGCGTCGATGACACACACGTCAGCTATTTGCAGGCCGCCGTCGGAATTGGAATTGGCCTTGGCAGCTTTGCGGCGGGCTATCTCTCCGGCGGGAAAATCGAATATGGGCTGATCCCGCTGGGCGCAATCGGCATGACTGTCTTTTCCGCCCTTCTTTATCACCCGGGGCAAACGGTCCTCAGTTCGTTGATTCACCTTTCACTGCTCGGGTTCTTCGGCGGATTTTTTGCCGTTCCCGTGGGCGCCCTGATCCAGCATCGTCCGGCTCCTGAACACAAAGGGGGCGTGATCGCCGCCGCGAACCTGCTTTCGTTCGTGGGCATTTTCCTCGCGGCGGGGGCGTATTGGCTTTTCTCGAGCGGCTTTCATCAAACTCCCGCAGGCATCTTTCTCGACGGCGGGCTCTTGACTCTCGTCGCAACCGTCTATTGCATAGTCCTGCTTCCCGATTCGCTGGTGCGGCTCGTTCTCTGGATGCTGACGCATTCGCTGTATCGCATCCGCGTCGAAGGTCGCGACAACATCCCCGAAACCGGTGGCGCGCTGTTCGTCTCGAACCACATGTCGCTGATAGACGCCGTACTGCTCATCGCATCCACCGACCGTCCAATTCGTTTCCTGATGTTCAAAGGCATCTACGATCTGCCCTACATCAAGCCGTTCGCGAAAATCATCCGAGCGATCCCGATCTCTTCGGAGCTTCGGCCCCGCGAGATGCTGCAATCGTTGCGCGAAGCCACCAACGCAATCCGCTCCGGTGAAGTCGTCTGTATCTTCGCCGAAGGGCAGATCACGCGCATCGGCCAATTGCTCCCGTTCCGTCGCGGCATGGAACGCATCATGAAGGGCGTGGACGCTCCCATCGTCCCGGTAAACCTCGACGGCGTGTGGGGCAGCATCTTCAGCTTCGAACGCGGCCGCTTCCTGTGGAAACTGCCGCGCTCGATTCCCTACCCCGTCACGGTCAGCTTCGGCAACCCCATGCCGCCCACCGCTACGCCGGTTGAAGTTCGCCACGCCGTCCAGAACCTCCACACCGAGGCGTATCGTCACCACAAGAAACGTCTGCGAACGCTGCATCGTAGCCTGATCAATACAGCGCATCGCCATCCCTTTCGCTTCGCGATGGGTGACAAGCGCCGCCCGCGCATGAAATGGGGAGGCGCGCTTCTCGCGTCCATTCTTTTGGCACGCCGTTTGCGCACCGCTTGGGCGGGACAAGAAATGGTCGGCATCATGCTGCCGCCCTCCGTCCCAGGCGCGCTCGTGAATTTTGCCGCCACGCTTGCCGGAAAGGTTCCGGTCAATTTGAATTACACGTCGTCTAACGAGACGCTCGCTTCGTGCGCCGTGCAATGCAAACTCGAAACCGTGGTCACGACGAAGCTCCTGCTCGAGAAAATTCCGCTACAGGTTCCGGGAAAAACAATCTTTCTCGAAGAAGCAGCCGCTTCGCCACGGCTCGGCGAAAAAATCACGGCGTTGCTGCTTTGGTTTTTGCCGGGCTCTTGCCTCGAGCGCGTCTTGAGCGGCGGCAAAACTCGCACTCTCGACGATCTCGCCACAGTGATTTTCTCGAGCGGCAGTACGGGCGAACCCAAGGGCGTCATGTTGACGCACTACAACATCGC
>Ga0185299_10003127_pt1 | contig 23016 bp, 20 predicted proteins | sample PaiPotPPA55metaG_FD_128002 | JGI IMG/M metagenome (GOLD analysis project Ga0185299, IMG submission 128002) | Iron sulfur acid spring bacterial and archeal communities from Banff, Canada, to study Microbial Dark Matter (Phase II) - Paint Pots PPA... ... | reverse complement strand
GCTCAGTTTCTTCCCCATTACATCCTTCATTACTTTACCAAGGTCAGGACTTCTAGCGGACAGTTGCGATGCCTTCGTCTGCATCTCTGGTGACCAATCGAAGCTCTGCTTGTTCTTGAGGATGTCTGCGACACGGGTTGCAGTTTCTACGTTGTTATTCCATTCGTTCTGCGGAGACAACGCTGCGACTGCGCCCGCCATTTGCTCATGGGTTACGCCGTACTTCTGGGCCCATTGCTTGGTTAGTTCGTGGGCAGAGTCGTACCATAGCTTACTGATTCCGCGAACATTTTCGGGAATCTGGTCATGCAACCATTGCAGGTTGTCTGATATATGACTCACGAATTTGTTTAAAGCTGCTTCGGGATTAGCTAATGCCTCTTCTTCCGAAATAGGCACGCCGGGATACTTGGCAACCGTCTGGGCTAGCTTGCTCGTGAAGCCGGGTTTTGCCGCGTCAGACTTCCTGATCGCGTCCATTCCCACATTCAGATCACTTGTAAGCGGATTTTCCGTAGCGTTGACTGCGGTCGGATTACGTTGAGAAATACGAGTCCCACCAACTTTCTCTGTCGGCAGTACGGGTACACCCTCAGTTCGACCGGGTTCATTCTTCGCCGTGGCTGCTGCGACATCGTCGGCTACTCCCGCGACTTTCTTCGCGGCTTCGCCTACTTCAGCAGCGTGTTCTTCCCACTTACTCAAGTCAAGAGTCCACTGCACGTGGTTATCGGGATAGTTTTTGTGCGTAACTGCATCTGGGTATTTCTGCTCCAGAGACTGCCACGGACGCTTACCATCTTCCGTTGTGCTGATGTCGCTCTTGAGGGTGGTCTTACTTGGATCAGATTTTAACTGATCGGCAAGATGCTCGATGTGCTCACGACCCAGACCTTTCCCGCGAAGACTTTCATCATACAGTTGATTCGAACGAACGGTTACGACCCCCGGTGCGGTATCTTGTGCTGCTAGTTCCCCGACCTTGGTTCCTTCTGCGTTCGTGCGAACGACACTGTGCTGCATGTTATCATCGCCCATGTTCGCTGACTTGTAATTCAATTGCGTTTCTGGTGCCGCAGACACTCCACGCTTACCAATTAGACTACCTGTGCCAGGTTGTCCTGCTTTGCGTCTAGTGACGTTGCCTACTGCGCCTTCTTCGCTGCCTGTCCAATTCTTTACATTCTTCGCTTGGGTAGACGCGTACGCTTTGATCTTGTCAATCCACGAAGGGTCTTTCGACAGTGCATCTACGACTGCCTGTCCATTCCCGCTCTTGAGACCCTTTGCTAAGGCTTCTGTAGCGTCTTGGTTCATTACAGCGTCTTGCACAATGTGAGATGCTATCTTACTGCCGAGAGCATCTGCGGCTGATACACCCGTAGCCGCCTCTATCGCGGAAAATAACCCCCCATGTATTCCCGCCGCAAATACAGCGGCCTTACCGAGACCCTTCATAAAGACCCCAGTTTTCGGAAGTTTAGTTTGATCTTTAGCGATGTCACCGAGTTTCTGCAACTCCGCAATATGGTCATCAGTCAGGCCCATCTGTTTCCAGGAGCCGTTCTTTACCCCGTCGTCGATTACCTTCGCCAGCCGAGTTCCGTTTAGATTATGTTCTGCGCCTTCGACTTCGGACACACCTGTGGCAGTGTCCATCTTTGCGGCCATCTTCTTGACCGCGATTCCTTTTCGGTACGCTGCATCGGCTGCGTCTACATCAATACCTTTGGCAGCGGCACTATCTCTATATTGGTCGAGCAGTGCTTGTTTGTCGTCACTGGCTTTCTTGAATGCTTCGCGGCCTTCCTTGGAAAAATCGCGCCTCGAATTATCCATGGCTTCTTGTGCTTCGGATAGTTTGTTGCCCGACAATTCATCAATGTGTTGGTATCCGGCCCGGGCCTGGTCTATCAAATCAGCAGAGTGACCGCGCAAACCCATTCGGTCAGTTGGCGAAGAAGTAGTAGCGGCTTCTGAACCTGTTGCTTCTCCGATGGTTCCACCAATCGCCTTTTCAATTGCGGGCGATGTCTTAGTCTGTGCGAGTTTGGCCGCTTCCTCAGGAGCGCCTGCCCATGCTGCTTTACCTACCGTGGTCTCGGGACGAACTGGAATCTGTGCTCCACCGGGCGTAACTTCCGTAGCAGGTTCAACCGCTCCACGGATTGCGCCTCTGGCGGCATCAACCCCTGCTCCACCGATTTTCCCTGCTCCCTTCATGAGTGCAGGAAGGAATGCGGGAATCGCGGCTGCGACAACTTCTTTCAAATTGTCACGAGTTGGATTCTTCTGGAATGCGGTCATCGCGCCGTCTACCTGGCTCGCGATAGGAACGACACCTACGGAGTGTTGTAATACTCCGAGATAGTCACCCTTCTTTGCGGATTCCATCGCATTTTTCTTTGCGGCTTGGCTGGACTGCCATTGCTGTTCGAGCATCTGATGAATCGGGTCGTTAGGATCGGTTCCTTTGTCTGTAGTAAATAAATCCGTAAGACCTTTGAAAGCGTCAGCGTAATTACCCTTCCTAAAGTCGTCAGCGAACTTTCCGTACACCCTGTGCTTCTCTGCTTCACCTTCGGCGGCAAGCCTGTCCGACTCTTCCTTACTAGGCCCACCAGTTACCATCTGGTATGGAATTGTAGCCATACCTTTAGCAACGCCATACAAACCACTTTCCGCGCCTTGTACGACAGAGTTGGCTGTTCCTAGGTCGAACCCCGCCTTACCTGAAGTATCGGGGACAGCTTGTGTGTCAGCCTTTTCAGGCGTTCCAAACGTCACTCCCTCAGGGGGAGCAGTGGGTGCTGGAGGGGTGGTAGTGGACGGACTCGTGGGAGCACCAGTAGCGGGTGCTCCAAACGTGACACCTTCTGGAACGTTGTTTTCAGCCATAGTACTCCTTAGAACGGATGATAGTTCGTACCAGCTTTGTCATCCGCATATCCGACAATACGCCCGTCTTTATATGCGGGGACTTTACCTGATTGAGTGATCGAAGTTAAATCGGCGGTGATCGCAGATTTTCCGCCAGCGTTGTTGCCCGCGAGGGATGTACCAGACATCATTCGCTTGCGTTCCGCTGGTTCCATCTCCGACCATTCTTTTACTGAGATACGACCGCCTTTGTCCTTGTAATGTTGCATGACATCGGTAATCTCATTCATAGACCCGATGAACTGGGAATCATTCATGTTTAGACCGATCAGCTTGTTCATCTTTTCCATTACAGGTACAGAGAAACGTCCGCCGACGTGTGCGCCGGTCGCCGCTGTCTGCATAAATCCAATTGCGGCAAGGGCCTTGCCCGCGTCTTCTGAAGACATGCCAGCTTTCGCTAACATCTGCGCGGTCACGCCGGTAAGAGGGCCATTCGGAAGAACCTTCGCTTGCTTCATCTTCTGCAAAGTATCTGCGGTCTTCAATACGGTATCCGCAAAGTCAGCACGATTCGATTCCTGCATCGTCGGTGCCAGCTTACTCAACGCACGCCATGGGATGGGCTGGCCGGTATGCTGGTCAACTAACATCTCATCGCTTGCATTTTCGAGCGTCAACTTAGTGTCGCCCACTCTACCGTTGTTGAACAACTGGGTCTGCTGTTGGTCGCTCAACTTTGTGCGTGCGAGGTCTTGATTCGTCTTGCGGTCTGATGCCTTACCCGCCTCTTCCATGACACGGTTGTATTCCGCGTACGTCGGCTTAGGGCCGAGTTGACGAACATAACTGTCAACTGCTGAGGCAGAAAGATTTTCGTTGCGGACAGCGAGGTCATGCCGTGCGCCCGAGACGATAGTAGCCGGAACAGGTTGTGATTCTTGACCCTTCTCGCCTTGCTTCAAGTCAGCAGCACGTTTATCGGTCATGGCCTGCAACCCTTCGCGGGTCACGCCTAGTGATCTGTAGTACGCGTCGAACGCCACTTTCTTGTCTTTCAGTGACGGGTCGCTTCCCATCTTGTCTAGAGCGATGTCCAGAGGATAATGGGCATACTTGCCAATCTCAGGGAGAATCTGGCGGATGACAGCGCCTCCTGGGGCTTTGAGGGCCTTGTCTAGGTCGTACTTCGTATCCTTGCCCGATGCGGCATTGTACTCACTCATCTGGTCGTTGGTTCCAGATACTGCGGAGCCGAGCACGTTCTGCTCAGTCGCATACTTTGCGAGCACTGCGACGGGAACAGACTGGCCGTTTGGAACATGCTGTAGCTTATCCTTGAATGCAGGATCGTCTCGCAGCTTGTCAGTCATGCGAATCATGCCCTTGGGATCATAGATAGTGTACGTGTATGCATACTTCTGGTTGCCGTCTTTATCCGTGACGAGTTGCTTTGAATCTGGGAATACCATGTCCCTGGTGACGTGCAAAGTGCCATCAGTCAACATCGCTTGCATGTCTTCTTCGGACACGTTCTGCTTCTTGATTAGATCAATAGCATTGCCATCTTTGTCTACGGCATTTCCAGAGTCCATTTCATTCTGCATCCCCTGGATAACGTTGTTGGATGTGTCCAACGTATCATCCATGACTTCTCCCTGTAATTTCAGGTTGGTCAGGATTGCGGCGTGTTGCTTCAGATTGTGATCTGTGATTGCGAACGCACGGGACTTATCTTCGTCAGCGGTAGCCTGGGCTGCGGCAACCGACGCTTTAGCACCGAATGGCGCTCCTGCGGCTGCACCTGCGGCGGCGGCACCGCTGTAATCAGGGGCGCTGCGACCGTTTCCAAAATCGGTTCGCTTATCGGGTGCTCCGAATCCTGCGACCATCCCCGCTAATGCACCTGACAGAATAGATGCACCCAGGGTTTTCACGTTCCCTTGCTGGGTAACTACCTTGCCGTTTGCATCAACTTGCGGTTTACCGTCGGGGCCAATTACAGGACGCTGGCCTGTGAGCATGTTTAGAACGTTTTTGTAAAGACTCGCATGGAGGTCTTGCGGATTCTGGGGTGTTGTATTCGCAGACGCCTTCGCTGCGGCTACACGTGCTGCTTCCGCCGACTGATTGGCTGTAGGTTGGGTCGCGGTAGTCGCCATAGCCGAGGATGCCGTCTGTGATTGCTGGACTGCACCGGGCTTATTAGCCTCAGTATTGTTGACAGGGGTATCCTGCGGAGAAGAAATTTGATTATCAGAGACCGTACTTGGAGTAGTCTGCAAGGGGTTCTGGGCGGCGATGTCACCATTGGTTGGTGTATTTGTCGTAGGCTCTGACATATTTTCTCCTTAACTTCCGGGTACCGAGCCGGGGAAGGCTCCCTGTGGGGCGGACATATCAGGCCCGCCTCCTGGCATATACTGCGGAGACCCTGCGTCAATCATACTACCCCCGCCACCCATTCCCATAACTTTGCTGGCCATTCCGCCACCGATACCACCAGTGAGTGCGCTAATGCCCGCCATGACTGAACCCTCTACAGGTTTTACCCACCAGTTAGATGCAGCGTCGGCTGCTTGCGCGTTCGACAGGTTCTTATCAAGCCCACCTTGAGCGACCTTATTGAACTCTGAAACACCGTTGAATGCGCTAGGGGCCTTACTAAGTTCCTCGCCCGCAATCTGCCAATTCCTGTTTCCTTGTACGTAATTCTCCTGCTGAATCTTGTTTAACTCGCTTGCCGTCGCCGCTGCTCCCGCTTCCGCGACTTGTGCACGTGAACCCGCTCCAATGCCTGATGCATTTGGTGCGTTTCCGCCGCCTGCGCCCGCCTGTTGCCCACCGAGTCTCGCTTCTGCGAATCGTGTTTGGTTGGCTCCGACGGTTATAGCTTCCGCGTTCATGGCGCTCTGCTGCGCTGCGCTAAACCCTTGCTGGCTAGGCCCTGCGTTTACTATGGAAGTATACGCATTTTTCATCGTATTGAACACGCTGCTAGCTGCACCAAAAACCTTGTCGGCCTGGGATATCAGCTTGCTCGTAAAACTTTTCTGGTCAGCGACGGCTGCGTCAGTAGCATCCGTTGTACCACAACCCCCCCCGACAGGGCGGGACATTATGAATTGTTCAATCTGTTCTTGAGTCATACCTGTGAAAAATTTCATGGTTTGTCCCTATATTTCCGCAGATATGCCGCAGCAACATCTACTAATTCTGGACTATCCTGCAATAGACCTAAAGCAGAATTACATTGAGAACACAATAGACCACGGGGTTTCCCTGTAACATGGTCATGATCGTGATTTGGATTAGGCATATACCTCTTACATATGGCACAAAGTCCGTTCTGGGCTTTGCTGACTGCATCATGTAAAGCGGGAGTCCATCCATGTTGACGCCGTGCTCGACGACAAGTCTTACATATTTTATATCCCCGATGGTCTATGTGGGTGTTTTCGGGGGTATATGCGTGACCGTGTGGGCATTTTATTCTATGTAGTTTAGACATGCAAAACCATTGTATTTCCGATTCGGGTAAAGCCTAACTTGTCGATGCAGAATTTTGCTAGAGAAGGATTCTCCGTCTCAAACACTATGTCTCTGTAGCTGCTGGTTCTGGCCAAACGAACAGTGTCAGCGATTGCTACTACTACAGACCTACCGTTTCTGGATGCGTCTGCATTATCGCACCAGACAGTTACCAAACGTAGGCGACCCTCGAATTCCTTTGTGTATCTGAGGATTCCAATCGGGCCGGTCTCGTCTTCATATATTACGGAGTAAGCACTGTCCATCGTGAAATGTTTTACTTCCAAATGATCGTACTCGTCCTGATCCAACGCACGCTGTAGCATGGGGAGATCAGCGACTCCTAACGGTCTGCTGGTCATATTCCCTCCTAGTGTACGACGGCCACAAAATCAGGATTGGCACCCGTGCGATAAAGACCGCCCGCGACTAACCCGCCTGAGATAGCGGCAGCGTTGTTTGCGAAGACCGGAAGAAATAGACTCTCGACTGCGGGTAGTCCGGCATTCACCCATTCGAAGCCGTTCCACACGATCACATCGCCCGGAACTAGACTGGTAAAAAAGAAGGGAGTGCCCATTATTTCATTCGCATTTATGATCCCGGTTCCGCTAAAGGATAGAGTCGAACCCGATCCAACTGTAAGAGTCGTGGAACCTGACGGAGCGATAATAGTTGTCGCGCTAGAGATTGTGACCGCGCCCGTGTTGGCGAGTGCTCTACCGTTGAGCGTCCCACCATTCAGTGTTATGCTGGTGTGGGCTAGAATATTTCCGATGAAGGTATTCGCGCCTGCGAAAGTTGCGGAACTACCGATTACGAATACGACGTTGTCAACCGTCGCTCCCCCGGCCAATACGACAGTCGAACCCGCCGCGACCGTAAGAGTTGACGCCGTCTTAATGACATAAGTACCCGCACCGTTAAGCGTAAGAATGCCACCACTTAATAGCGCGGCACCGCTGGCGAAGCTGTAATTTCCGGGTGTGAGCGTCTGTCCACCTAGTTCCGATGGAATGGTGGTAGTTGAAAGACTAGAGTAAAACGCAATGGCAGAAGCCAACGCTGTCTGGGCCGCGCCCGCATCTGCGTTGTCTATCTGCGCGGGGAACACAAATGTTCCGGGCGGGAAACCCGTGATTGAAGGTGTCGGAGACGATCCAATATTCCCACCAGAAACGACGGTGCTTCCGGTGTTGGTTATTCCCGAGGATGCCAGAATCGCATAATTGGATGCCGACCCTAACTGGGCTGAGACTGGCGAAGAAGACCCCGCGTTGGTGCCGGATGTAATCTGACTGAAGCTGACAGCGGTTCCCCCAACAGAAACATACGCCGAGTCGTTGCCACTACCATCGGTCTGCCATTTGACGTTCACGCCTCCCGAAGGAGGAGCCGGAACCGTATCGTTGAAATTCGTGCTCATTTATCCGCCATCTCTGACGCCGTTAATTCGGACGCCCAAAAAAGTATCAGACCCAAAATTTATGGTGAAGGCCGTATTCACGAGAAATAAAAAGTCGTCACTCACGCCTACGCCATTGATCCGTACAGTTGCTTCCCCGACATTCCCACCCAACCACTCTATGTCATTATTTGCCAAAACGTAAGTCGGAACCGCCCCATCCGTGAGTGGGTTGGGCGCGATGAGGATGTGTTGCAACCCTATTACTTCAACAAGTACGTCGCCCGACTCCGCTGAAAGGTCGCCACGAAGCGGAAACAGGCTGGCGGGATATGTCTCTTGATTTGCCATTACGTTGTCTCCAAGGGCAGGTACGTGATGGATACTGTTGCGGGGGCTGCGCTCGTCGGCACCACATTGAACACCGTGACATATATCGAAGGTGTCTGCGGTATGTCCTGATTCGCGCCACAACGATTCTGCCATCCCCAAACAAAGGGAGAAGTAGTGATTGTCACGCACGTAAGAATGTTCTGTGTAATCTCCGGGGGCACCGGATTCCCCGTAGGTCTGGATAGATCAAATATCTGGGCCTGCTGCGTCCCATAAATGCGAACCTCGCAAGGCACATTCGCGGCCATCGTAATTAGCTGGAATGATTTTGAAAGCTGCAAGGTAGTCTGATAGTTGCTACCCGCTGGCAACAGATTTGTCGTGAACACTGCTGTCTTCGGTAAAAGCGTCACCGTTGCGGCGGACGAAGATGAACTGGAAGCTGCTGTCGCAATCGTAGCCGTATTGGTTACATTGCTCGTCCCTCCTGTCTGCTGGGGGCGAGGCCAAATTCGAATCTTAGGGCTGTTACTCTCAAACTGTCGAACCGAATCAGGGTCCGCGTTGAATGGCGGAAGGATGAATCGCATGTTCGCATTGGTTGCAGCAGGTGGTGGTTGTACGTCTACAGCCGTAGGTGCGGCTGGAGCGGGGACATAGTTAGGGAGCTTCGCATTTGCAATCGCGTCTTTGAGTGATGGCATTAGGAACCCCATTTTTCTAGATATGCAACAAGGCTTTTTGCTATGAGTATATCTTCTCGCACCATCCCAACAGCAACATTGCATGTATTGCAAAGTAAATCTCGTACTTCATTCGTTTCGTGATTATGATCCACTCGCGGGGATTCCATGAGTCGCTTGCAGATCATGCACAGATGCTTCTGCTTTTCAGCTTTAGCTAGAAATTCCTGGTTAGTGATTCCGTAGTACCGCTCGCGGTCATAACCTGGATGTTTCTCATACCAAGTTTTTCGGTATGATCTCATCTTCTGTGGGTTTGATTTATGAGAATCGTGCGCGTATTTACTGCGGCACTTCTTACATCCCCGAGAACCTTTGGGGGACAAATACAAATTGTCCCCCGAAAGAGGATGACCGTGCTTACAATGTGTTTGGCAAGGTCTCATAAATCCTTTAGAATCAACAACTTATCACTGCTCTTGGACATACGACCCGAAGATCGTGAACGTTTGCAGTTCATTGATGGCTGCTTCCGCAGGCCATTGTACCATCAGTTGCAGATCAGTCACTGCGGCGGATTCCGTCGGCATGTCCGACAAATAGAATCGCTGTGAGTACCACGTGCGACTGGGCTTCAGTTCCGGTGGATCATTTACCCATATCTTCAATATTTCGAAGCTGCCCTTAAAGTAAGGCAATCCGTCATCCAACAGCAAGCCGAGAACCGCAGGCGAGCCAGTGAGTACGGATTTTATGGTGATGAACTGGACGTTGGCGACCTGTCCGGGTTGCGCGAGCACATACGAACCGAAGACTGCGAACGCTGGATAGGGTGTCCCGACGGTTCCAGTTCCCGGCACAAGAGTTAGTGAGGGGAACGTAATCGTTTCAGTCGTAGACATGGTGACAAACCCTGCGGTTGTTGCTAATGCACGACCGTGGAGAGTACCACCACCAAGAGTAATTCCCGAAACCGCCATGATCGTTCCGACCATGTCCGATTGGATTCCGTTCCAGATGGATGTGAAGGCTGACCCACACACCCAATACACGTTACCAGCCTGTGCACCGTTTGCGAGAATTACGGACGCCCCGCTTTCGAGCGTGATCGTAGAACCTGCGACGAATACAAAGATGGCTCCCGCGTTTCCTTGGGCATCGAGTGTGATGCTTGTAGGAATATCAAGACTTGATCCGCCTTTATAAACGCCTCCGGTGTACGTGTGATTGTTGGCACCGTTACCTGAAGTGCTGAGATTGCTCAGACCGCTCAAGGTAGCTGGCAAACCGCTGTAATAGACAATTGCTGCGGTAAGATCAGTCTGGGCTTGGAGGGCCGCTGCATCTGCGTAATGGAAAACACCGGGCGATAATAGCACGCTCGGTGGGAAGTTGGTTACTGAGGTCGCATTGTTCGGATAGATTCCAATGTTTCCGCCTGATACAGTAGACCCCGCGCCTGCGCTGCCTGTGATGGCAGAACCTGCGAGGATGTCAAAATTGGCAGCGGTCCCTAAATTATTCGTTTCGGGAGTCGCTGGAGTTGACACTACCGTTCCGCCATCTGTACTAGACAGTATGTCGCGGTTCAGAATGAAAACACCGGGACCACGAGGTCCGATCAACAAGTGATGGACTCCGGGCGATGTTTCAACGGCTTTGATCGCGCCACATCCGCCTGTGTTCGCCAGAGTCGCAAAAGGACTCCATATCATACCAGCGGGTTCGGGTGTAGGTGTACTGATGAGTCGATAAAACCCATTTGTGCCATCTGCTAGGAACCAACCCATGTCTTGGCCGCTGACATAGTGTGCGACATAGACGTTGGCTGGAAACCAGTTTTGTCCGGGTATACCATTCCTCAGTGCTAATTGATCGGCTATCGGAACACTCTCTATACCGCCGCCGACGGAAGGACTCAACACGATGAATTGACTATCTGTCGTGAAGAAACCTACAGTAGGTCCGTTGTTGTCCAATGCATTATAACTGCTTAGGCCGACTCCGGGCGCGTATGGGACACTAACCTGTATCACGCCGTTCGAATCAGGAATAAGATAGATATCCGCAACGGTGAAGACGAGCATACCAATTGTAGTAGGCACGAGTCGCTTCACGATGGAGGGCATCTTGTCGAAGTTGTTAGGGCCGAATCCGTTGATCCCGTTTCCTATTGGATCATCGGGACCGCTCGTCCAGAACACCGTGTTACCGATGCTGAACCAGATACGGTTGAGATGATACGAAAGGTTTATCGCACCGGGAAGTGGTGGGGTATTCTCGAAAAGAGGGGCAGTTGCCTGTGTGTCCAGTCCGATGTCCGGCGTCGTGTCCACATATCCGTATGTCAAGTACGTTGTCAAAGGGATGGTGTAGATCGTGTTGCCGTTACCCGGAATGAGCAATCCAGTCGTAAATCCATCAGCCGTACGGAAGATCGCCACATAATCTGCCTGCGGGTCGATTGCTGATTTGATGAGACCCGCGCCGGGAGCAAAGGTAATCTGGCCGTTGACTATCGGTCCTGTCGCTGCACTGACAGGTCCAACATTGGACACAGTATTATCCAGCGTATTCACGAGCGCAATCGAGTAGATAAACCCTTGGGCGCTGGTCGCTGTGATCTTTCCCGACACGTTTGGCTGGATAGGAATTGCACCTTCGTTTATCCACACCAGACTTCCGTTGTCCAACGTAAGCGAGTTGAGTCCCCCCGGATTCCATTTAGGAGGAGTTGTCCCGGTGAATCCGGTACTGATCGGACCTTCTTCGTTTCCGTTCGAATCTACGATATTTGTGTCTGGCAGGGTGTAGAATATATTCTTAAACCACCCGAAGTTCGCAACAGGTCCAAGATTGACCCACGTGTACTGCGAGCCATCGTGGTTGATGTCTGCCGTTCCGAATATGATTTCGGATCGGACTGCATTCCACGTCGCGCCGACCGTCGTGAAAACATTCCACACAGGAGCGCCCATGAGCGTCTTCGACTTGTCAGGTATGATCGCAATGTTAAAACCATTGCAGGTCATAATCATTTTGCCGGGAGTGCCCGCCCCTGTTGGTCCTTGGGAATTCGCGTAATCAATTTCGAATCCAACGATTCCTGCACTCGCAAAAGACCACGTAGCTGTGTCGGTCCATGGTGTATTTGCGGGACTGTTTGCAGAGACGTTATTGTTGGTTCCGCAAAGATTATTTGCCGGACCACCAGCACTTCCATATCCCTTAATGGCTGTCTGAGTATGCGGAGTAATCGTCGAGTTCTCGGTGAATGTGCCTGAGACTAAGAAGTTGTTAGCACTGGAATCGTCGAACGAAAAGAACATACCGTCGTCATGCACTATGGTGAACGTGTAAAGTCCCGGTGCCGGGATGAACATCTGCCCAGTTATGGCCCAATCTCCCGAATCGGCGTTAGAAGATAGATTGACTCCCGCGCCAACCTGCTCGCCCGCTCCATTTACAGGGAACGAGAGCATCGGATTAAATCCACCGGGTGTTGACCAGTCAAGAGAAGGGGCTAATCCAGTGTTTGTGAACCCTGCGCCCGGAAAATATTGATTGAACGCGCCCGAACGAGAATCCACGGAATAGTAATATTCTGTCACAGGAGTCGTCGGAGTCGTCAACGAATACAACCATGGCTGCGGCGTCGGATAGTTGTTTTGCTGGTTTTTCTGTAGCTGGAAATAGCTGATCGTTCCAGCGGCAGGCGTGGCTTGGATGTAATCGTTCTGGAAATAATGAGTGCCAGCCGTCCATACCAACGAGGCAGGTGTCTGGATGCATGTCCACACCGCTGCACCATCCGCCTGCGTAGTAGGAGGATGAGGGCTTAGTACATTCTCAACACCATAACCTTCGTCCGGGTTAGGCGCGACTGCGCTACCATAGTTTCCAGAAGTGAACGCGGCTTGGAACGTAGTGGTAGACAACCCCGTCGCACTGACAGTGAGATTCAGATTGCTCACGCTGGAATTCATGAACGCGGCAGGCCCAAGGAACTGTAGCGTCACGATGTCCCCTGCCGCAAGTGTTTGCGTAGATGTCACGAAATGCGCGACGTTCGAGAGGATGTACACTGAGACAATGTCAAACTTCTTCTGTGGCGTCGGAGATGCAGGCCAGATAGGTTGGGTCGCGCCCACTATCCCTGCGGTAGAAATCTGCCACAGAAACCCGCTGACATTATCTTGATAGATGCTGCCGAGGGAGTAGTAAGTGTTTGCCGACCACCCTGTCGCTGATCCTGTCGCAGTGAATGTTGGCGCGGTTGTAGGGGCCATGATGCCCCAATTCTCTACTGTTGATCCACGGTTTGTCCATACCGCGTTGCCATCCACGACCCTGCTTCCCTGAAAATTATTGGATGGACTAGGTACAGTCGTACCCCAAACGGGTACAGAACTTCCTGTGGTCACAATACTGGTGATGACAACGTCGCCAATCCCATCCGCGATGCCACTGGTCACACCATTTGCGACTTGAAGAATCGCAGTCATACCTGTGACAGTGAAATTGGTCGCAGAAATGAACGAGAAAACCATCGTCGTTCCGCCCGTATATTGCTGGGATAGCGCAAGTGTGTTTCCGTTGAGAACGTTTGCTGCGCCTGTGCAACCCCAAAAGGTAAAGAACGTGCCTACAGCTTGGAATCCGCCCGCAGGAGTTGCGTTATAGCCTGTTCCTAGCGGAGCCGAGAGGGTGATCGTCAACACATTCGCCGTGCACGAGGCTCCGGTAATCTGGGCGATTTGCACACCGATAAGCTGTTCGATATTTTGGTTCGGATCAATGAGATATGTGTTGATGAAAGGGTACGCAGCCGTGTTTATCACGGATGAATTGTTCGTCGTATCACGAACGAAGAGGGACTGTAGCCACTTCTTCTGGTCGATCCCGTTGCCAAAGTATAGTTCAGTACCGACTTCCTGCATGAAGTCCTGGCCTGCGCCTGCGGATTTCGTCCACACATTTGTACTCGTACCATTGTGGTTCGCGAATAATGCTGCTTTGGTATCCACCATTGTGTCGATCTGTTCAATGACAGTCCCCCAAATATCGCTCAAAGGTTTACTATACCGAAATTCGTCGAAGGCAAGAATGTCAGTATACGCATTGCTACCGTCGTACTGAGGATGGCCTGGGCGACGTGACAACGTCAAACGGTTGGTAACTTCAACGTTCGATCCCGCGATCATGGCATCGCCAGAAGGCCCGTAATATTTTTCTGAGATACGCCCTGTTGCCGCATCACGTAAGGGAGAACGATTTGTCCATAGTCCCGTGGTATTGCGGCCCACATACAAGGGAGTCGCCTTCACTGGTTTTTCTGGTTGTGCCCCATTGATTTGCAGTGCGTTAGGCATGATTCGTTTCCTTTATGCTGACTTCCAAGCAGATATCCACATACCTGAGGCTAATGCTCCCGTAAACACGGGGTTCTGGATAGGAGAAACATGGGTCTGGTCTGAAAAACCGGTCCCCATAACCCCGCCAACAAATTGCGGCCCCATCGCCCGTGAGACAAGAGAATTGTGTGGACTTCCTGAGGCTGTATGTATCATGAAGTAGTAATCGTGTGCTGCGTCGATTTGCAACGATATGGCATCACTCACATTCACGCCTTGTGCTAGGGTAGGCGTCGAACTTCCGCCGAAAGTCAAAGTTGTCAAATCTACCACCGTCAGACTACCTGGTGCCGTGCGTGCCAACACCATGTTGTCGAAGGGTATATTAGGGTCAGAAACTTCTATGGTTATATTCCACAATGACGGATATAGCTGGATAACTGGGGCGGTGAAAATCGTAATGGCCGTTCCCGATGCTTCTGTTATTGAGGTGTTATTAATTCCTGATCCACCAAGTGTAGCACGATTCCACGGTATGGATACAATGTTACCGCCAGCAGGAACTGCCCCACCACTAGATACAATGGTCACCCTCCCCGAACCGTTGTCGGTAAGCGTAATTCCGCTACCCGCGTGTAAGTCTAAAAGAGTTTGTGAACCGTTCGCTACCTCATTGGTTTGCAGGGCCAGATTTTGCACTGACGGAACCCAACTGAAGACGCTGTTCGGAATCCAGGTACCTAGATTGAATGTCCCGCCGCCTACTCCCCCAGATGTCACTTGTTGATTATTCGGCCCCCATGCAATCTGGCCGTTCACTGTATACCCTGTGACCCGGTAGTACGCGTTTACGGGAAGCAGCACATCTGTGGCCCAAATGAACTGATTAGGCGCTGGGGGAGTCGAACTAGAACTAGCGACATTGCCCGCCGAGTCGAGCTGAATTCTTACCGCGACTCCGCTACAAATTTGAAAATTGTTGACTTCGGAATCTTGGTTAAGAAAAAACATCAAATAACCATTTGCGAGTACGTTTCCTTCGGTATCTTGAAAGGCACCGCCAATCAATTGTGTCTTAGTTGGAGCGGGCATTATATTTCCTCAATCTGTGTTATGCCATCCCATATAGAGTGGCGACAGTTCCTGTTACAAAGTTTCCTGAACCGGGTGTTAGTTTTATGGAGTTAATTGCGGCTGTGTTATTCCAAGTGCCCCGTACCAGATGATGTACACAGTAGAAACTCCGTCTAATCTATGGCGTGACTATGATTAAATCGCCTCGCCATACCAACTGGCCTGGGTTTGTGTACACCAAAACTTTATAGACCGTGTTAGTAGGGGTCAACTGGTCATTAGGCCAAATGTTTCCCGTGAGTGTTCCAGAACCATCCAGTACGAAACTGGTCACAATCCCCGCATTGATCTGCTGGTTAGAACTCGTGACCGCGTCAGTATTTAGTTGGAATGTGGCCAGACCATTTGCTATTGGATTACCCGCCGCATCCTGAAACGTATAAGAAATAGCGATCATTACACACCTCGCGCTTGCGAACCTTGCTGCATTTTTCCTGTCGCTTGGCTGGTCTGCATGTTCCAGTTGTTCATGAAGATATTTCGTTCCTCTTCGGTCAGCCCTTCTGCGCGGGCGAGTAGACCCGCTGTAAACTTCGCATTGGCGATTTGGAATCTGGCATCATCCGCGAATGCCCAGATGAGTGCGAGAAATCCCCAACTGTAAATGTATTGCATGAAGTCTGGCATCGGTCCCCACGTCTGGTTGATGCTGGTGATTAGCGGGGCCGCGAGTTGTACGTGTATAGCGACTGGGTATGCTGCGTTCGGGGATGGCATAACCCTGAAGGTTACATTGCCAGCCCCATCTTCCACTTCGGGTCCTACGAAAGTAGGTCTCGCATTGCGGGAGTCGAGCGCTAGGTTGTTCTGGACTTTCAGTTCTACCCAATTTGCGGGGGTACGAGTGACATCTAATACTGACGCATGCTCGACGTGAGAAAATGCGGGGGCGGCAATCGTGTAATCCTGCGTCGTAGCATTTGTCAGCGTGCCGGTGTCCGGAGCGGAAGCGTATGTCGTAATATTTACCGCTGCGGTAATCGTCGTAGCGTTCGCCGTCAACACGATCAGCAATTGCCCGTTCAAGAAAGTAGCGGTGACGACGTTCGACGGGATTATCAGATTCCCCTTGGCGAAGGTGTTGGCCGTCGTAATGGTTGCGATCCCTGCGGTCACCGAGACGTTAGTAATGGGTGCAGAGTACGCAGTAGGAGAAGTAGTGAACGATAACTCCTGCGTGTTCCACCACCACGAAAAAGGTGGACCCAGTACCGTTTGCATAACCATGTTGGCAGAAGTCAACGCGGGTTCGAGATTATTTCCTATCGCGGAGAGACGGTTGAAGGATAGTTTCTTCGCCCACTCCATCGTCTGCGATATCGTAACAGTTGAGATTGCCATCGGGGAGATTCCTTTTCCGCCACTTTTCAAGATAGATCATGACCTTATCCAAGTGCGGTTCTAACTTTCCTAAAGCGAGATTGCATGTAGCACACAAGATTCCACGATGGGTTCCCGATTGATTATGATCGTGGTCGGTATGCCAAACATCATTGAAACCTTTGCCCCACGTCAAACCAGTGCGCCCACAGATCGGACAGGCGCTACCTTGGGCAACAAGTTCAGCATCCCTATCGGCAATCGACCAACCATAAAGATGCTGGTTTTGCCATTCGTTTTTTCGGTCCCGATTACATTGCAAACACTGACCTTGTTCTGAATAACCCACGTCTCCGTGGCCACGAGTACATTGATAGTTCATAGAGTTCTCCTTACTTATAATTCTAGCAAGAAAGAATAAACATGTCAAGAACTTTAAGTCCTTTATTTTGTTATCAGTACGACCATGGGCCATACGGCTGAGCCGGGGAGATTGGATTATAACTGTACCCTGTGTCCATGACGTTTGATTGTGGAACGAATCCCCAGTCATCTTCTTGGTTTGCGCCGAACATTACCGCATTCGTAAGCGCCTTCTGCCAGAGATTGTATTCCATCTCAAACTTCGCTCGTACTTCTTTGAGCGGTGAACGGCGGTAGCATTGCGCGAAGAAACCTTGCTTGAAGAAGGTGTAAAAGTCATCGGGAATAGGGTCAAGCGTGGTGCTGAGTGACTTGATGAAAGGCACTCTCATCTGTCCAACGGGCTGGATAAGCCATACAGGGCCTGTCTGCGCGGGCAGAGGGCTGATTCGGTATCCCTGGCCTTTCGGATTTATGGCCGTCCACTTTACCGTTCCGTCCGTGACCACCGTAGATACGATGGTGGAATTTTGTACGGTAGGATACGTAGGGTTGAGATTCGTAATAAAAGGGTTTGTAGACCCACACGTTCCATACTGCGTAAGCACCCACAAATTACCGAAGGCGTCTTTAATGCACGTAGTCGGATTGAGAGGCATCGCGATAGCAGTAGCAGGATTCATGTACACTACACCTGGGCCAGGTTGGGACTGGCCGGTAGGAGTTGTTTGCTGGGTCGCTCCCCAGGTGCCCGCTTCCATGGTATCGTTTTGCATCCAACAAATCTTGGCGTCGTTGTTCGTCGAAAGGTTGAAGGTAATCAGTAAGTCTCGTTTGACGATGACTGGGTACACGGGCTTTGGAAATTGTGTACAGCTATAGTTTACAGCCGTGCAGCTTTCCAACCATCCTACAGCCACTTGATTCGGGATGAAATAATCCTGTTGCCAACTGTTGATGAAGAACGGCGATTCTACAGCACGGTTCCACTTCCAGTTGAAGGGCTGGCCCGCAGGCCCGCCTGCCAGCATGTTCTGCATGACATCGTTCGCAATAGATAACGCAGGGGCGTCGGAGAATCCGCCAGCAGGGATTGCAGGCGCGAGTTCACCATTGCTGCGAGCGTCGTCAACAAGGTCTTGTAACTGGATACTAGAATTTCCCACGAGAATTTCCTTTCCCGACTCGCAGCATTCGAAGACGGTTTTTCTCTTCGTCAGTTCGAGGAGAAGTGTTACCGCGTGTATGCTTCTTCCGAAGATCACGGGCTGCTGTTATATTGAATTCAGTCGGTGTAGCATTCGAAACGAGATATTCTATCGCTTCTTGCATTCGTACGATATCTTCGTCAAACAAACCAATTGCGGGGTTGCACTTATTACAAAGAATCCCACGTACCCATCCCGAAGAGTGGTCATGATCCAAGTGCTCAGTTCCATCGAAAGGGCATTTACAAATGGCGCACTTATACCCCTGACTGGCCGCTAGAGATTCGTATTCTTCAGGAGTTAAACCATAGTAGGTTCGCAATCGACAATTTCGATTGATAGTCGGTCGTTTATGTTTATTCTCTACCAGCCATCTTTGCTTGGCTTCGACGGACGGTTGGCCCATAGGTCTCCTATAACACAAAAAGAGGAGCATTGGCGGGTTGTACGAATACAATCCCGCCCACAAACCGTGCTCTGCGGCGATGAGTGTTCCCTTTCGGGCGCTTGTCTGCACTCAGCAGTGAATTGGATTATCTGGGCTTTCGTGTTTTGAGGGCTTCTAGTTCGTTCACCCTCGCGGCGAAAGCGGGATTAGTAGTCACGTGCACCTTATAGACTTCGGCGGGCATCTGGTCGATGTCACGATCCGTCAAAAGTGCCACAGAGTCCGCATTGATGGGTCGCTTTGCAGCTTCCATACGTGCTTGCGCCTCTACCTGGCTACGACGATATTGCTCCTGCGAATTTAACTGCTGGGGTGATTGGTTCATCGCAAGTTGCTCGATTTCACGTATTGACGGTAATCATTCGTCGCATCCACCCACTGCTCAGACTTCTCGTCCCATTTGCTGAACTTGCAAATGACGGAGCCGGATGAAGTGTTGTTAGTTTCGAAAGCGACTGCGGTACGATATTCTGATGCTGCCTTTTCAAACTTTTCTTGCGAGAACACACCATCCACGGGGGCGACCAACTTGCCCTTTGCGTTGAAGTAAAAATTGTCCTTGACTGGCGGAAGCCACGTCTTACCGCAACGGAGACAACGAACCCAGAGGTCGCCGTTAATCATCTGGTGCTTGATTACCGCGAACTGCGGGCTGTTACCACCCGTGCTGAGCACTTGTAGATTACGCTGCGAGACCACCCCGCCCTTCTTATGGGTACAGGCGCTCTGCTTCGCGTCATCCTCACGCTTCTGGGCGGCGAACACCTTACCTTGCTGCTCGCGATCCATGGACTTCTGCTTCTGCTTTGTGACGCGGTCTGCGATGGTGCCGCGTTTTTCTTCGATGCTCAATTCACGTTCTTGTTTTTGGAGTTCAAGATCGGCCAACTGCGCCCGCTTGATACTCAGTTCAATCGCTGCGATTTCATCCGCAGCATTGGAATAAACTTTCTTTACTTCATCTGACATACTTCCTCCTAGTATTTACGCCTTACGTCCGCGATTCCTATACGAATGCAGAATGGTGTTATACCTTTCCGCACACGGCAGGTTCGCTTCTCCAAATACTTTGTGGGCCTTCTCAATTGTGATAATCTCTTTGAGAATCAACTGTAGTAATACAGTCCGCCACCCACGATACTTCTCCGCGAGAGGTACGCCATGGTCGTCGAAACCCATGACCGTATACTCAGGCATCCATCCCCGCTGTACCCAACAAGCAATTTCTGGTTTTTTGTCCCCCGCACTATCCGAGTACAATAATGTCAATTTGTCTTGCTGCGGGTGCTCGCGGTAAAACACCCTAAGATTGCACTCGTTCCGCAATTTATTTATCAGTTGATCGTGACTCATGATCTGGCCAAAGCGTTGCTGGATATCCGCATACTCTTCGGGAGTGCACCACTGGTATTCCTTAGCTACTTCCTCATTGCCTTCCTTCCACCGACAAAGTTCTTCCTTCGTCTGGTTGCTGCTGTCATCGTGGACGTTTTCCGCGTACGCTGCGACAGCGGCTTCCTGTTCGGGGCTTAACTGCTCCTCCACCATGTAAGTCTCCCATGGGGCGGCGTCAGTATTGCGAGTGCCCTGAACTTTCTTGATTTGTTCGGGTGAGAGATTGCTGTCTACAGCTTTCGGAGCAGCGTCCTCCCAGCGTTGTAGATACTCTTCATTGCTAACAAAATTGCTCACAGAATCGCCCCTCTCCGATCAAGTTCGTCTAACAATTCATCAGTGGTGAATTGATCTATCGTAGTACATTTCCGACGATTATCCACCTGTTGTTGAGGGGTTGACCATTTCACATTCCCTGTTTCGTAATGGCCTTCTGTCTTGATTCGGTCAAGAGACGTACCTACTGGCCGCGAGCCTATGTGATTGAAGAATTCGTTGAAATCTTTGAACCTAAACTCAATCCCTCGTCCCCCATAATACTTGTAGTTTTTGTTGTTCGGGTTGTTGCACCGATTTCTTGCGTTCTTATAAGAACTCCATTCGGGGGTATACGACATCCCGTGTTTGGCATTCTTTTTATTACGCAGGGCCGTGTCTGGTCTTTTGACAGCACTCATGGGCCTTCCTCCTTTGGCTCAGGCTTCCATTGGAGGAAAGCCCGTCGTGCATTGTGCGGAATCAGCGTCCGTCGCGAGGATCAGTCGCGATAACTACTAACGTCTCGCTCACCTTTCGAACGGCGAGTCCGACTAGCGTAAGACAGGTAACCAATAACGGCCCTGCGTACGCACGTCTGCTACAAATCGCTCTGACACATGTCCTTAAATGCTTCGTCGTTTTCCGACTGGATGTTCTTGAGTCTACGTAAATCGCTGACGGTTTTCCGCAGCCTCCCTATCAACTTACGTTGCCTCGAATTTTCTTTTCGCAGAAGTTCGATTGACTCCCGCAAAGCCTTTACGATACTGATTTCTTCCATACTTCCTCCTCCAAGGAATGAGTGGGGCGGTATCTTGGATACCGTCCCCTCTCAATTTTTACGGGATTACGTTGACCGTGATCTGGTTGTAGATCATTTCTTGCGGATTACCCATGGTGGGTTCATTCCCCAGAGTGTTGTCAAATATTGGGAACAACACTTCGATAACCGTTTGACCGATATGGAGACCCGTGACAAGACCGCTGGCCGAAACAGAGGCAGTCAGTGCCGAATAAGCCACCTGATTAGCCAACAGACCGTTGCCACTAAGCGCGTTGCTGGGGTTATAAAACGCGCCCGTGGGATTGCCGTATGACTTGTACACAGGAGAACCGATTCGAGGAGTGTATGTGGTGTTAGCCACATCCTTAATCACAGTCGTCAGTTGACAAGTGTTGGAGTACGCAACTCCGTTTACGGTCTTACTGCCGAGACTCAACGTCAGTTCGTAATCTGCATTAGGATGCTTCGTGGACGCCACTGCGCTGATACCTTGACCTAGCGGAGTTCCCGTCGTTCCCTGTGCTGCTCCCACACCGCCGCTGCTATTGACAACATTGGTGCCTGTGACTTGAACGTAAGCCGCGACTGCTAGCCCGTCCGTAGGATTGTGTTGCGGATTTGGATTTGCCATAATCTATTCCTTTTCTGCGGGCCTGCCGCTTAGCTCGTTCCACCAGTGACGGTACAGATCAATTCAGCCGAAATCGAATCAATCGGAGTTTCGTCCATCACCGTGTTGACATCCGTGAGAAGCGTTCCTTCCGTATTCAAGAAAGTCGGAATCTGGAATTCGACCACGCACTGTCCGGCAACCATACCGCGAACCGTCCACGGATTGCTGTCCGTATCGTCAACGGAAACGGGGGCGAAGAATGCGTTGCTATACTTGCCCGCGTTGGATGGTCTATACCAAGTCGGATTGCTGCTCTGGGGGACGCTGTTAAGCACGATTGCATTCCATCCGGTCTGTGCGGAAGCGCCCGCTGGTGCCGTGATATTGTCCGTAGTACTCAGTGTGACCGCTCCGATATTGGCGAGCGCACGGCCTGCGAGAGTTCCGCCACCGAGTGTGATACTGGTGTGTGCCAGAATCGAGCCAACCATGTTCGATGTTACCGCGAACACGCTGGTGAATGAACTTCCGTTCACCCAGTACACGTTCTTTGCCAGTGCTCCGTTCACCAGAAGAACACTTGCACCAGATTCCAACGTAATGGTGGAACCCGCAACGAACACGAATGTGGCGTTCGGATTTCCTTGTGCATCCAGAGTGATGGTTGTCGGAATGTCTAGACTGGAAGCCGGGGCCGAGAAATAATTTCCGGCACGATACACACCCGCACCGCCGCCCCCATTGTTGGTGCTGAGGTTACTCAGGCCGGACTGTGTTGGAGGAAGGGCTTGAAACAACACGATGGCTGCGGCCAGATCAACCTGAGCCTGTGTCGCGACTGCGTCCGCGTAATGGAATACGCCGGGAGGCGTCAATGTGCTAGGCGGAAAGTTGGTAACAGAGGTCTGGTTGTTCGGAGAGATTCCGATATTTCCACCTGAAACAGTGGAACCCGCTCCGGTGCTGCCTGTAACGGCTGATGCACCAAGGATAGCGAAAGTAGCTGCTGTTTTAAGAAAGTTATCAAATCCGCCACCACTAACGCCGACCACTGCGCCTGCGTCATCAATTGCCTGAGATGTAACTACAACAGACCCACCTAGGGGAATGTTGACGGTGTACTGGGCGACACCCCGCGTGTTAGCAACGGGGGTATATGTTTGCACCACGCCCGTTCCAGTCAATTTTACTGCTGCTGCAACACCGAGACCGCTCGTAGGAACGCCCCCGACACTTGAGTTACTCATGATACTTCCTTCCTGAAAGAGCCGTTGCTCTGTCAATATTTCAGTCCAACATGGTCACAG
>Ga0185299_10003125_pt1 | contig 23034 bp, 21 predicted proteins | sample PaiPotPPA55metaG_FD_128002 | JGI IMG/M metagenome (GOLD analysis project Ga0185299, IMG submission 128002) | Iron sulfur acid spring bacterial and archeal communities from Banff, Canada, to study Microbial Dark Matter (Phase II) - Paint Pots PPA... ... | reverse complement strand
CAGCTCCTCCAGGCCATTCAGCCTTCCTTCTCCTTGCGCCAGCTCATCGAAAACTGGACTCAAATTGCCGCTCAGCTGGCCGATTCACCCCGAGAGCGCAAGACACAAGAGCAGAAGTTCAAAGCCATCAAAGCCAAAACAAGTTAACGCTTATGGGCTAAAGCCCTGGGCTATGGTGTGCGACCATGTCATGGTCAAAACCGGGTGCCCGATCAATCACCAATTACTGATTACTGATTACTGATCCGTGCAAGCGCGAATCGCAGACTGTCAACCCTACCCTTTCACCGCTCCGGAAGTGAGGCCGGCAATGATTTGTTTCTGGGCGAGCAGGTAGAGAGTGATGGCTGGGACCATGGTCAGGCTGACGAAGGCCAAGACCTTTCCCCAGTCGGTGCTGTATTGGCCTTGGAATTGCATAATTCCGAGAGGCCATGGATAAACGGAGTCGTCGTTGATCGTCACTAGCGGCAAAAGATAATTATTCCAACTTCCCACCAGGGCCAGCACGGCGACGGTGGCAAGAATTGGGCGAGAAAGAGGGAGCGTGATCCTCCAGAAGATTCGAGGATAACTGCAACCGTCCATAATAGCTGCCTCAAATAGTTCGCGGGGCAGTTCGGAAAAGAAGCTGCGCAGGAGCACGATGCTAAAGCTTAAGTTGAAGGCAACCTGTGGCAGGATGACGCCCCAATAGGTGTCAAGCAAGCCGAGGTCCCTAACCCGAATGAAGACCGGGAGGACGGCGGTAGCGAAAGGGAAGGTCAATCCCAGCGTAAGATAATTCGAGATCCATTTGCGGCCGGCAAAACGAATATGCGCCAGAGTATACGCCGCTAAGGAGCTAACCAATAAGGTGAGTATGACTGTAAACGTTGCGATTACTGTGGAATTCCAAAGCATCTGCCAGAAGCGCGCGGTGGTGACGATGGAAAGATAATTGTCAGGAATCCATTGCCGGGGTAGCCCTAGCGCGTTGGTGCGAAGATCGCCGTTGGTCTTAAATCCGCCAATGATGGTCGCCCATAACGGGATGAGACAAAACCCGGCCACCACAATCAGGACCAGCCAGCGGTAGTAGTTAAAGAGTGGCTTCATTTGGATTCCGCTTCTCGCATGAAGATTCGCTTATAGAACAGCATGACCAGGACGCAAAGGATGAAGAGCAACACGCCGACAGCGCTGCCAAAGCCGACCCGCATTCGTTTGATTCCAAAAGTGTAAAGATAAGAAACGGCGGAGTGCGAAGAGTTAAGCGGACCGCCGTCGGTGAGCGCAATGATCAAATCGAAGAGTTGAAGAGAACCTAGCAGGCTGAAAAACAGCGAGAGAACGACGACTGGACGCATCAAGGGGAGTACGATGAAACGGGTGATGTTCCACCGGGTAGCCCCATCGATACGAGCGGACTCAATCACGTCCATGGGAACGTTTTGACGTCCGGCGATGAAGAGCGCCATATGAAATCCGAAATACTTCCAGACCACCACGACTAGGAGTGCGGCGGTGGCCCACCCGGTCTGGGCGAGTACTTCCGGCGCCTCAAGACCGAGCCAGCGGCAGAAGGTGCCGATGATTCCGTAATCGCCATCGAAGAGATACCGCCAGATAAGGCCGGCCACGATGTCTGCCAGGATATACGGAACAAAAAAGATCGCCCGGAAAACAACGCTGGAGCGCGTCTGATCGGCAATCAGGAGCGCTACCCAAAGCGCCAAGGGTACCTGTACAAAGGCTGATACTAGAATGACCAGCAAGTTGTTCGTGAGTGATACACGAAAAACCGGATCATTAAAGACCCGGATGTAGTTTTCGAAGTCGACCCATTTGTGAGGTGCACCGTAGCCGTTCCAGTTAAAAAAGCTGAAAAAACTGGCTTCACCAACCGGCAGAATAACAAACAAAGTGAAAAACAACAGCGCCGGCGGCAAAAACAAGAGCACGGTGGCCAGCGAGCCGCTACGGTAGGATGATCGTAGTGCGGATGTGAGCGAAGCCTTTCGGAGCGGTGCTTTTTGCACCGCAGCCTTTCCGCTCAGTGTCTGGTTGGGCGGCATAGGCTTTATCTGTTAGCTGGCATTGATCCGGATGAAAATCGAGGAGCGGATTCTGTCGGGAATGGGATGCGGACGGGCGTGAACACAAGCTCTCGAGGACGAGGACGAGTACGAGGCGCCAGGGTGCTTTGCACCACGCCGACACGCCCATACGCCGACACGCCGACACGTTTCATCGGGCTGCCCAAAGCATCCCCCGTCTCAAGATTGTTCGCATCTCTTTTACGCTAAACTCTGATGCCAGGTGGCCCAGCGAACTAAAGAACACCTTCCCGTGCCCATGCTGTCGTTTCCAAACCACAGGCATTTTCGCTCCGGAAACCCAGAAGGCATGCTCTCCAGAAAAAGTAGTAGTAGCTAGCACATGGTTGTTTGGATCGACGTGCATGTAGTATTGTTCGGACCGATAATCAAAATCGTCTACGCCGGCGGTGATCGGGTCGGAGTGATCCACAATATTCACCCGGTAATTTATGATATTTCCGGGATGCGCGACGAACTGGCCGCCGGTCATAAATTGATAGTTCGTATGGTGACGGAAGCTATCGCCCATCCCGCCATGGAATCCGGCTATTCCAGTTCCGGCTTCTACAGCTGAGGTCAAAGCCTTGCCTTGCTCATCGGTGATCGAGCCCATGGAAATAATCGGCACGATTAAATCGAGTTGCTTGGGATCGGATTTAACCAGAATTTGGAGATCGGTTTCTTTCGTTACCTGAAAACCGTCCTCACCTAACATGCTCTGAACGATCTCTGCGCACTGGTCCGGCTGATGGCCTTCCCAGCCGCCCCACAAAATTAAAGCTGATTTTTCCATTTTCAGTCTAGTACTCCTAAACGGGACTGAGACGGCAAAGCCGCCGGTCTTTCGCAGCGTGAAGAAATCACGACCGGCGATCCTTGTTCTCCGGCTGTGACTATTGCTTCCATGACCTCCAAAACATGGTAACCAAGCTCAGCGGATGCTCGGTGCGGCCTACCTGATTCAATGGCTCTATCCATCTCGGCGACACCGATGATCCTATAGTTTCGATCGCTGAACCCGTGGGTCAGGGGGATCTCGGCTGCGGGCTTACTCCGTTTTAACAAGCGGACGGGGCCTCCGAAGGTGTTAGGATCAGGTACCTGGAGAGTGCCTTCCGTTCCGTAGATTTCGATCGGCCAATGGGTATGCGCCTGCACGTCGAAACTCGCGTGAAAGCTAACCACTGGTCCAGTCTCAAATTCGAGAATGGCGTTGAAATGAGTCAATATTGAAACGGGGACTCGATCGCCTTTACGCGGGCCGGATTGAATTTCGCGTTCGTTAAGTGTCCGCCGGCCGATCGACGTCACGCGCAGGACTGGGCCTAACAGATTTACTAGAGCCGTCAAATAATAGGGCCCCATATCCAAGACCGGCCCACCTCCTGGCTGATAGAAAAAATCGGGATTGGGATGCCAATGTTCATGTCCGGGAAGAAGGATAAAGGCGGTGCCACCGATGGGAGCTCCGATATCACCGCTGTCGATAATCTTTCGAGCGGTCTGTTGACCTCCGCCCAGAAATGTGTCCGGCGCGATCCCGACACGCTTTCCGCAGGCTTGAGCGGCAGCGAGCAGCTCGAGCGCCTCCTTAGTTGAAAGAGCTAGCGGTTTCTCCGAATAAACATGCTTTCCGGCCTCCACCGCGCCAACCGAGATTTGACCATGACTCTGAGGCACCGTGAGGTTCAGAACCAAATCGATGGCGGGATCGGCCAACAATTCGTCAACCGATTGCGCTTTTATGCCAAACTCCCGTGCCTTTTCTTCGGCCGCCGAAAAATTGACGTCCGAGCATGCGGTAATCCGCACGCTCGGAAAGTCCTGAGCTGCTCGTAGGTAAGCGCGACTAATGAACCCGGACCCAACAATCCCGATGTTCAGCATAGGCTCTAGATAGACGTTCTAGGTTGTAGGTTTTAAGTTGTAAGTTTTAGGTTGGAGGTCAGGAATCGTGGGTCAGAGTGTCTGCTCGAAGGCCGGTTCCGTGTGTCGAGCACTCAGGACTTAAAACTTAAAACCTAGAACTTTAAACCTATAACTGGGTTACGGTTACTGCTTGTTTTGCTCGAACGAACTCTTAACCGCTTTGGTCGCGTCTTCTGCAGAAACCGAACCGGCGGCGACGGCGGCGCTTTCATCGTTAAAGACATGACCGGTATCTGGCCCCAATAGCTGATCTATGGCGATCCCGATCCAGTCGGTTTTGCTGACTTCCTGAGCGATCGCCTTAAAAAACGGGCTCTGAATCACGTCAGCCGTGCCTTTGACCATCGGGATGGTCAAGCCGGCGGCGGCCAACTTGGACTGTATATCTTTCCCCAGCCAGAGCTTCATAAAATCAACGGTTTCTTTCGGGGCATCGCTTGACACCAACCAGCCGTTTACGCTCGCAAAGATATCGTTGGCTTTGCCCTTGCCGCCTTTAACTTCCGGGAAGAAAAACCAGCCGAGTTTTTCATCAGGCAATCCTTTACCGTCGGTAGCGTCGGTACGCCCTTCGGTAACATCCCAGGTTCCCATTAGGTGGAAAGCAGTCTTGCCGTCATGGAAAGTGCCGGCTGCATCTGGGTAGGTCGCTGCGAGAAAACCTTTTTGGAAGGGCTGCAAGGCGGCCAATTCTTTATAGAGTTGGAACGCTTTAACCACCCCGGGGTTCGTCATGCCGTCGTCCTTACCTGCGCAAACGGCGTTCATCGCGTCCTTTCCGAGGATCCGCATCATTAGCATCGCGGGATAAAAATGGAGCGGCCACTTGTCTTTCCCCCCCGCTGCTATGGGTGTTATCCCGGCCGCTTGTAATTTTTTGATTGCCTCAATAAAATCATCCCAATAATGAATCTGGGTCGGATCTACCCCGGCCTTCTGGCAAAGCTCTTTGTTATACCAAAAAACGACTGGTCCGATATCGTTTGGCAGTCCGTAAATCTTGCCATCCACAGTGAAGTTCTGGACACCGGCCGGATAAAAGGTGTCCTTGAATCCGCCGCTCTCGACTGCTTTCGTGATATCTTGGCACACACCTGAACTGACCTGTTCGACCATGACTCCGCCTCCCCAACTATGAAAAACGCTGGGGCGGTCCTTGGACTGTAAGAGAGTCGGTAACTTTGCCTTGAAGGCTTCGTTTTCGAGGTAATCGAATTGTATTTTAACTCCGGGATGAGCCTTTTGGTATTGGTCGGCCGCCTCTTGCCAAATGGCGCGAACTTGCGGCAGTTTTTGAATATGGAGCACCTTGATCACTGTGTCGCTAAAGCAAGGCGAAGCGAGACAGGCAGATAGAAGTAGTAACGAAACCGTTCCGTGTTTCATGTATTTGGGGGATTAATAGAAGCGGCGTAAGGTTCTGCCTGAACGTTTCTTCGTCAAGTCGGTAGGGCGAGGCTCCCGAAAGACCTGACCGTTATATCAGGGCGATTGGTTTTCACCCGACGACAATACGTGTGGGTCGATAACCTTGCCGAGCCGTTGCCCGCGCCACCCACGGCTCGGCAGCGTTCGGGGCCAGATCGTCGTGGACAAGGATAACCAAAAAGCCCTGAGGGCATCGTCCGGCGGTTCCGGCGCCTCGCCCTACCATTATTTTCCGAATTACTTTGGTTCTCGATTAAAATCCCGTAAAACGGCGTTGGCGGCATGGAATCCGCACATGCCGTGGACGCCGCCGCCGGGCGGCGTTGAGGACGAGCAGAGGTACACGCCTTTCTTTGGGGTCCGATAAGGGTTCGGGCTGAATGTCGGGCGGGCGATGAGTTGCCAGAGATCGTTAGCTCCTCCAGTAATGGTTCCACCAACCAAGTTCGGATTCATTTTTTCCAGTTTCGCCGCCGAGCTTACGTGTCGCGCCAGGATTCGCTGGGTGAAATCAGGAGCGAAGCGAGCGATCTGTCGTTCGATCATTTCCGTGAGGTCTCGTTCGGAGCCAAACGGCACGTGAGTATACACCCAAAGGACATGCTGCCCAGCCGGTGCCCGGCTCGCGTCCCAAAGACTCGGCTGGCTAATCAATAGGAAGGGCCGCTCCGGGTAGCGTCCGGCCGCAACCTCGGCCTCGGCGTGTGCTACCTCTGCGAATGTGCCGCCCAAGTGAACGGTGCCGGCGATCTGGCATTCCTCATGGATCCAAGGAACAGGGCCATCCAGTGCGTAGTCGATTTTGAAAACTCCCGACCCGTACCTGTATTTTTCGAGCTTGTTTTGATAGCTGGTCGGCAGAGACTCAATTTGCATGAGTTGCCGAGGGGTAACGTCATAAAGCACGGCTCGAGCTTTCGGCAGGTCGTGAAAACTCTTGATCGCTATGCCGGTTTCGATCTTTCCGCCGAGTGAGAGCAGGTATTGGGACAAAGCTGCTGTAATAGCGCGAGCGCCACCTCTAGGAATTGGCCAGCCAACACAGTGGGCTAGCATACCGAGAATCAGCGCGAAAGAGGCCGAGCCCGGAGTGCGCAAAGATAAAAAGGAATGCGCTCCGATGCCTGCAATTAAGGCCTTGGTGGTTTCTTCCAAAAAACGCCTTCGCGTAAGCTGTTCAACCGACTGGATCGCGAGTCTGCCGAATTGAGCCATCCGGAACGGTTGCCCCGGAAGATGAATCAGCGGCTGCAAAAGCTCGGGCAACAGGCTTCGGCAGTTGGCTGCCAGCGGTTTGAAGAGGTTGATGTAGTGCTCGGCGTCTCGTCCGAGCCCGACGGCAGTCTTTTCAAGCGATTGATGGAGGACGGCAACCCGAGTTTTGTCGATCGGATGGGCAAGTGGTATCGGCGGGTGACACCAGCTCAAACCATATTTCTCAAGCGGCAGCGTTGAGAGGAATGGGGAAGCCGGCGTCAACGGATGCACCGCGGAGCCGACATCGTGCCAGAATCCTGGCAGGGTGAGTTCTTCTGTGCGACAGGCGCCGCCGATATTGGCGTTTTGTTCCAATATCAAAACGGAAAAGCCATGCTGAACGATACGGATAGCAGCGGCTAAGCCGTTTGGTCCTGCGCCCACTACGACCGCATCATATTCGTAGCCAGCTCGCATTGCCCGATATTCAGCCTAACGCTCGACGGGTGCATTCGCCAGCAGCAAACGCGGAAAGGAGTACGAGGAAACCCGCCTGTGGCACTAGCGGCATGGATGGACGCGACAAATCCGAGGGGTTCTGCAGATGCGAAAATAAGGAGGAAGATTTCCCAGGACTTGAACCCGGGGTGAGGGACTGATCGGCGTAGACGGAGAAGATTTGATGAAAAATGTGCGATTGCTTGTAGCCGGACTAGGAGTTGGCCTTTGCTTGTGTGCGTTGGCAAGAGCTGATGACGATGAAATTCGGACGGTGGTAAGACCGGTTGTTGTTAAACGACTGATCGTCTTCACCGGTCACCACGATCGAGTGATTCACGTTAGGCCCGCCTATCCGGTTCAAACTGTTGTACCGGTCAATCGACCGTATTCAGTTATGGAGAGAAACACCCAACGACATTCGTCTGAAGATCCGACTGTCGTAGACCGCGATACTTCCAATAACGTGGCGAAGAAGTCGAAAACCAGCCGCGACGATGTGGATCAGTCAGATCAAAAGCCGGACAAGGACAACAGGCCTGTCAATACGGATCGTAAGACTGAAGCGAAACACTCAAGGGATGACGACGCGTTAGACCATTTGACGGCGCAGGCGCAAAAAGAGCAGGAATTAAAGTTGGCTGAACCCGGCGGCATTCAGCACTAGGTAAAGGGCAATGCAGCGAAAGGGCGAGCGCGCCAGGGCGCCGGAACGAGAATCTGTTTCTGCCCCGAAGGGGCAAAAGGATTCAGCCCAGGGTTTTAACCCTGGGTACCGGTATTAAAACCGACCGCCCCGAAGGGGCGGTAGATCGGTGTTGCGAAAGGTGAACGGAGATGAAGAACGAAACTTCCACACCAAACATCTCTTCCGCCCTTTTCCTCCTTCGTCCCTCATCCCTGAACTACGGCGGACAGGCAGGCGGGTCGTCGTGCGGACGTGTTCCTGGGGTTAAAACCCCTGGGCTATTCTGTTATGCCGATTCGTGCCAATCGTTCACACGCTCGTTTGCCGTTCGTTTCTCGGTGAAAGACCTGATCAGACTCCGGCCTTTGGCCAAGGTATTCCCGAGCCAAGCCATCACGGCGATCTCTCTGGCGCGCTTGCAGGCTAATTCGGTCAAGAACTCTAACATCATCAGATTAAAGACCTCTGGATTATCCAAGTTTGCTAGATGACCGGCCTCGGGGATAATTCGGTAATCGGCTCCGCCATACGCCTGTTGCAATATTTTAGCATGCCGGAGAAAGAAGGGTGAATCGCTATCTCCATTCACGATCAGGGTCGGAATTTTGGGCCGATAGAGCGGCGTGCTATCGAATTTGCGGATGGCAGTAACGATTTTCACGACCTCTGGTGGACTTACCATCCCGATCGCAGTCTGAACGAAATCAATGCTCCTCGCGCTCTGCGCTCCCCAACTATGATCACCGAAGAGTTGGCTGATCAGGTGGGTGAATCGGCGGAACTCGGGGACACCCAGAAGAGTGGCCGTGGGGGTGACTAACCCAATCGCTTGATTCAAAATTCTGTCCGACCAATAGTGGTTCGTCGATATTCCCGTGTCGCACAGGATGAGAGCTCGTACTCGTTCCGGATATCTAGCGGCAAAGCTTTGGGCGATCATCCCACCCATGGAAAGGCCACACAAGATCGGCCGGCGCAGCTCCAAAGCGTCTAAAATTTCGACGAGATCTTCGGCGAACGTCCCGATCGAATAGCGTTGCAAGCTGGAAGGACCAGAGCGGCCGTGTCCCCGCAAATCATAGGCCACACATTGAAACAAATCCGAGAACGCCTCCATTTGCCGGCTCCAGAGGTCAGAGTTTAATAGGGCCCCGTGGAGAAATACAACGGGAGCGCCTGCGCCTAAGGTTTGAACAAATGTCCTTCCGCGCCTGGTCTCGACGAAAAAACTGTTCATCTCCAAAATTACCCCTCCTAACCAACCGATTTCACTCTAGCTCAACCGTGAGCTAAAGACAACATTTGTTCCCCTAGCATTCTAATCGACGGGAACTTGATAACCATTGGCTAGCCGGTTGGTTTCATTAGCCATCCCTACCACCGCTAGTAATTCTCCGAACGCTTCTGCCGACAGACCTAACTTGGCGGCCGCCTTGTTATGCGAATGGATGCAATATTCACAGTTATTGGTAACACTGACAGCTAGGTAAATTAGTTCTTTAGTTAAAGGATCAAGCTCGCCCGGTGACATCACTTGTTTAATGCTATCCCAAGTTCGCCGCAGGGTTACCGGATGGTTTGCTAACGCTTTCCAGAAATTGTTCACTCCATCGACCTTACGAGTCGCCATGATGTCATCATAAACTTGGCGAACTTCTGCCGAAGCATCTTCGTATTCAATCAATCGGGTTGGATACATGATTACAGATTCCTTTCGAAACTCAGATTTATTAATAACGGATTTTAATCAAATCGAAATCGAAAATGCGCTGACATTCAAATGGCCGAGACCTAGGAATTAGAGTATGCGAGACTTGAATCCGTTATTGTTTGTCAAGCTAGGCGCTGTACCGCCGGGGATTTTAGCAACGATTGCCTTGATGTCCGAGCAAGAGTCTAGAGACCAAAAAGAAGCCGAGGCGGAAACGAATGGCGTCGACATCGAGAACCTAGTGAGGGAGACAACCAAGCCACCTCACCAGCGTCACTCGCCTAAAGAATAAGCCTTTTCGCGTTGCTTGCAGAATGCTGGAAGCGCCGGATGTTGGTGCCATGAGCACCACAACCGTGGCGACGCCGAAATTTCAGCATGTGACCATCATTTTTCCTCCAGGTCAGGAAAAACTTCTCCGGTCATTTTATGTCGATCTGATGGGCTTTCGCGAAAAGCCGATCCCGAAAGTTGTCAAACCCTTGGGGTGGATCTGGTTTTACACCGGTGAAGAAGGTGTCGAGCTTCATTGTGTTCCAGATGCAAGATCGGTCCCGGCGGATTGGTCGCCGCATTTCTGTATCGAAGTAGACGACCTGGACAAATATCAGGCCAGATTGAAAGCAAGCGGCCACCAGGTTATCGAGGCCAGAGCATTGCCATTTCGCCCCCGTTTTTTCACCCGGGATCCGTTCAACAACTTGATCGAGGTTGTTCACCTCGAAGGTGACTATATCGCCGCCGGCGAAGGGGCGGAGTGAGAAGGTGAGAGGTGAGAGGTGTCGCCGCGCACTGGTAGGGCGAGGCTCCCGAACGATCCAGCGTTTCCACGGAGGACTGCAGTCTGGATTAACGCTCTGTTATGCTCGGCCGAAACGCGTGCCGAGCCGTCGCCCAAGATGCAGCCATGTCCTTGCCTTGCGCAAAATTCCGGCGCCGTTCGGCTGGTTAGAAATAAGAAAGTAAATAAGCCCTGGGGTCAATTCATTCAGGGAGCGAGCCGCGGGTTGGACCGCGGCTCGGCGTGACTTGTGGCCTAAGAGGGCGATGCCCTAAGCTGGACGGTGTTCCTTCGCGAAAAGCCTTGGGTCATTCGGGAGCCTCGCCCCAGCAATGTGCAGCCAACCCTGATTCAAATCTGCCGCTCAGTTCACGCGCTCTCACACAATAATCCGGTCCCCAAGCCCTCCGTACACGAAGCTACGCACCATCTCGATGGCATAGAATTGATGAGGAAATCCGAGGTCGATCTTGCTGGCTTCATCGAGGAGGCCGACTTGCTCAGGCGTCAAGGATAAAGTCAGACTGGCGATGTTGTCTTCAAGTTGAGTGAGTTTGCGTGCTCCAATGATGGGAATAACCGGGACCGGACGGTAACGCAACCAGGCGAGGGCGATTTGGGCTTTGCTGCGTCCGGTCTGTTTACTGACGGTCTGGAGCGCGTCAACGATGCGCGCGGTCCGGGTTTCCTCCGGTAACCATTGCTTCATCATTTCGGTAGAATAACGGGCGTCCGTTGCTTCTCCGGACGCGTATTTGCCGGTCAGAACACCGCCCGCTAAGGGTGACCACGCCGTGACCGTTTGTCCAAGATGTTTGGCCATCGGAATTAACTCCCGCTCGACGGTGCGTTCAATCAATGAGTACTCGATCTGTAAACCAACAAAGGGCGACCAACCGCGAAACTCGGCCAGCGTGTTCGCCCGGCTGATCCACCAGGCCGGGGCATCGGAAATACCTACATAAAGAACTTTGCCCTGGCGAACCAAGTCGTCGAAACCACGCATGACTTCTTCAACCGGCGTGATTTGATCCCAGATATGTAGCCAATAAAGATCGATGTAATCCGTTTTGAGGCGGCGCAAACTCGCCTCGACGGATTGCATCATATTCTTGCGCTGGTTACCGCCGGCGTTCGGGTCAGTGCCGGGTGAGGCATTGGTGTACTTCGTGGCCACAACCACACTGTCGCGATGATCGGCGAAGAACTCGCCCAGGAACGTTTCGCTGGTACCCTGGGTATAAACGTTAGCGGTATCGATAAAATTGCCACCGGCTTCCCGAAACGCGTCGTAAATTTTATGCGCTTCATCCTTGGGGGCGCCCCAGCCCCAATCTTCGCCGAAAGTCATTGTGCCGAGGCACAGTTCAGAAATTCGCAGGCCGCTTGGGCCCAGTAGACGATAGTTCATGGTAACGTAAGGATTGGTCCTGCTAGACCCTGGCCTGCTGGGGCGCGGCTGGCAAGGCGGAGTCTAGGGCAACTTGGGCTAGCCCTCGGATTGATACCGCGAAGCGGTTATAGATCATAGTCCAGGGCTTTAGCCCTGGGTTCGGACGTCGTGAAACGCGCCCTGAAAGTGGCGCCCGAGGCGGTTGGCTTGCTGCCAGCGCGTTAGTACAATCGAGGATAGCGATGTTGGCACGACTGACCAAATCAACACACCAAGCCCCGAACAAACCCGTCGGTCGCCGCTTTCAGGGCGGCTCATTTGCATGCGTTACCCAGGGCTAAAGCCCGGGCTAAAGCCCTGGGATATGGTGTATAACCCGCCGCGGCGGGTAAAGCCGACAGGCTAATGGGCTGTGATCTTTAACCGGGGCGCGGTAAATTCGACAAACGCCAACATGTTCGCCGACGTCGCCCCACCAAATTAAGCCAACATCTTCCGCAGTCGCGGATAGTCGATTTTAGCGTTGTGACGACGGTCGACAGGCAGCTTCATGACCCGAATTTCATCGACTGCAAACGGTTTTACCGCGGCGCTCAACCGGGCTCTTTCTTGCTCACTCAAATTGGTTCCAATCGGTTCGATCAAGAGCAGCCTGGCGCCTTGATGATCAAGGAAAGCGCACCGCCGAACGAACTCCAAATTCTGAATGATGCATTCCACGGCGAAGGGATAAACCAGGCCGCGTTGGTCATGGACCTTCGCGGCGCATCGTCCAAGGAGCCAAAGGCGGCTTTGGTCATCGAAATAGCCAGCGTCACCGGTGCGATGCCATATGAGGTCGTCCACTTTGAACTTTGTTTCCTGATCACCCACGTCATTGAGGTAACCGCTTAAAACATGGGGACCTTGTACGACGATCTCGCCCGTCTGATTGGCCGGGCACTGCGTCCGAGCGAATTCGTTTTGGGTCATAGGACCGATCGGTTTGCCCCACCTATCCGCAATCACCGCGCACTTGATTCCGGCAATCGGCTTTCCTGCCAGCAGCCCGCCGTTTGAGCCGGCCCGCTGGTCGCCTGAAGAACCGATTTCCTGGTAGGAAACATGAGCAATGGGTTCAGCTTCCGTTGAGCCGTATACAGCGGTAACCTCCGCACCTGGGGCTAGTGACTGCAGCCGTTTGAGGAGCGCAGCAAAGACAGGTGCACCGCCCGTATAAATCTTTTGGAAGCCGGAGAGAATGTTTCGCCTGGTTTCCGAAAACTCAGCCAGTTGGGTATAGAAGGCCGGCGATCCACCTGTCCTGGTTGGATGATAACGATCGATTTGAGCAGCGATGCCTTCGACTTTCACCGTCCCCGGCCTGGAGATATTTGCGTCGGGAAGCAAGCTGGTAACTCCGGATGCCAGATTTGCTAAGACGAAGATGGGTAGCGTGGTGAGGTCTAATTCGCCAGCTTCAAGCTTGATCGAATCAGCTAGGGCACGGTGTTGGGCGAGAAGAAAACCATGGGTTCTCACCGCAGCCTTAGGTTGTCCCGTGCTACCGCTGGTGAACGTCATGAGGGTGGGGTCAGTTAGATCCGGCTCCGGGAGTTCATCCGGAGCGAGATTCTCACTCTGTAGCGCTTGTTTCGTGTGAATCGCTATGGGGATACCTCTCATCTCGGAGCAGACCAATCTGAGCAGGTGCGCCTTGGCCGAACCGATAAATGCTTTCGGTCGGCAAAGGCTTGAGCAGGCGTTCAAGTGGGCTAGACCCGCGGAAGGATCCATAAACACAGCGGTGGCTCCCGATTGGAAGATTCCCAGTAGAATAGGATATAGAGACGCCGACATCGGGACAAAAACCAAAACATTATCTCCTTTCCGGACGCGTCGCCGGTAGAGATAGCCGCCGAAGGACGTAGCTAAACGATCAAGTTCAGCAAAGGAAATTCGGTATTCTTTTCCTCCCGGCGATTCAATGATGGCTGGCGCAGACCCATGACCCAGCGCCTGCTGGCGCAAAATAGTCGAGATACTCACAAGGCCTTCGAGTAAAGCGTGTAGCGGCGCATCGGCGATCCGTAGAATTCGGTCTGCTTACGCACCGAGTTATCTTCGTGTTGTAATGCGTGAATGAGCCGGGTGAAACCGAGGTCGCGAGCGTGTTGGTGTAGTCGTTGGGTCAATACCAAACCGAGACCGCTGTAGATTCTGCCGGGTAATCTGGCCAACGTTTTGCCGATGACAGTGTCGATCTTCTGCCCGCACAAGGATTGGGCATAATCGGGAATCGCAAAAACAAAGCCAACCGGCTCACCCTGGTGTTCAGCTAGAAGCATCAACTTAGGATAGATCCGCTCTCGATAAGGCAGGTATAGGGACAAAAAATCGGCTTCGCTGAGTTCCGTGTAAAGATAGTTGCGCTGGAAGCTCACAATGGAAACGGCGTAGATGCGTTTTAAGTCATCTTCGAAATCCGATGGCGTGATTGGGCGGATGGTCACGCCTAGGTTTTTCATGCGCTCTTCCGCACTGTTCAGTCTGGGATCGGTCCGGTCGAGATCCAGCACCAAAGCCGAGTAGTAGTTGGACAACGGCAAGAAGTTGGCTGCCTCAAAGAACCCTGGCCACGACCTGGGGTTCCATGGTTCCAAGAAGAAAGGCGGTTCGCTGCCGAAATCGGTGACTAAACGGTAACGACGCCAGGTGCTGCCATCCATCGGACCAACGGCGCGGGTGCAACCCTGTTGGCGCAATTGGGTGCAGCAAGCTCCCAGCAATGCGGCCGCCGAAGCATCGGTGCCGGCTCCGAAATGCCCAATCAGTCCAAGACGATCTCCCGGAAATGTTGGAGCCTGCTTCCACCAGAGCGAGGCGTGGGCAATCACCGGGTCTTTATCAAGAACCCGGATGTGCCTATCGGCAGAATGAGCTGGCCAGTCCTTAATCGAAGCCGGCGAATAGCCGCTTTGATAGTCGCTGCTATCGATTTGCGAAAAGTCGTCAATGAAGTGGAGATTCGGCATACCACAGCTCTCGGTAACGAAATCCTTGGGCTTTCAGACTAGGCGGCCGTCTTATTGAGAGAATTGATCACAAGAAAGGCGACGAGTGAAGCTAGGCCGGCCAAGACTGTCTGGCGTAGCCAGCGAGCGCTATCGTTGGGACAATCCTTGAGAGATGGTTGCCATTTCATAAAGATAACCAGGCAGACGGCTAGAGTTAGGGCCGCTGCCAGCGCCAGGGTTAAGGCGCCAGGATGTTCATGCCAGACCATGAAATAAGGAATCGCCAGGAGCGCGTAACCGAGTGTCCATGAGAGTAAACCAGCCAGCAAAAGGGCCAACCGCCGGGCATGATGCGCAAAAAATGCCAGGGCGATAAAAGAAAGGTTTGCGCCGTAAGCAACGCCATAGGCGTAGAGGGTGTCAAACTTGGTTAGCAAGTGCGATAAAGCTAGCCACAACAAACCGGCACTTGCCACCAGAGTGATCGCTTCGACGTTGTGCACTTTCGGCAGTGTCTGGTGCTCCGGACAAAGGGCGACATATCCGGCGAGCGTGGCCAATGGTGCGATTACCCAATGCCAGCTACCGGCAGTCCAGGATACATAAAGAACCAGCGCAGCCGCTGTGGAAGCGCTGCGGGTTAAATAAGTACGGACAATGAAAAAATGTAACGCCACCATTAACAATATAAGCACCAGCAGATGGACTAACAGAATGATTACCGGCAGCTCGACCAGGCGAACCAAACAAGCGTAGGTGGCGATGGGCACAAAAAAGTTGTCCAACCCGCGCCAAGCGATCGCCTCAGTCAACGTAGCAATTAACCCCAAGACGAATCCAATCAAAAGGCACTCCAGCCTTCCCAACCGCGTAAAAAGCAATAGCGATATGTAGGCCGTTAGGAACGCTACCAGAAAGATGGCGAGCGAACCCTCGGCACTTTTTTGGCCATCGTCCGTCTGATAACGGGCCGAGCCGTACCGAGTACCAATCATCGCTCCGCAGGCGTCCGCGAGTGCCAAAATAAGGACTGGAATCACGTAAAAGAGCGGTTGGGTATGCGTGAGGGAAAAGAGTAGAGCCACCGAGAAAGGCCAACAAAATTCTCCCCATGATTGGCGCTTAACTCCGTAAAGGACTTCGCCGAAGCTCCGTTGCAAGGGAGATAACGTTCGCAGCAAACAAAATGCTGCGATAGAGAGCGCTGCTAAGGTCCAGACTGGCCAAGCCGAATCGAAAATCCAAGGAAACCAAACGACCACGGCTCCCATACCGACGTGGACTAGTTTGCGCCGGAGCTCTGGCGGCCACGACCAATGCTTGGTTCCGTAGTTCGCCAATTGAAAAAAGGCTGCCAATACGCCGGTCACTCCCAGTATTTTGAGTAGGTCCGTCATCAGATGACCTCCTCGATGACTAACCTTGAATAGAAGAACGCCTTGTCCTGCTGGAACAAAGTTTGGGCCAACTCGTCTAATGGGTTGATCTGGTCACGAAGGCTCGCCGGGCAGCTTCTCGGCGCCAGCATGTTCCAATAAACTATCCGACTGCGGGTTTGGCCACTTCGGTCCTCGAACCTGGAGAGTCCCGTCGGCAGTACGGCGCTCGCTCTGCTCGCGCGAACAATTTTTCGGAGTAGCGATTCGTACTCTGCTTCAGACAGATATTCGAACACGTCACTTAGGTTCCATTTCGAGAATTGGATATTTGGATGAGTGGCCAGATACTGGTCGATACCAGCCTGTTTCCATTCCAGGCGATCAAGGCGAGAACGGATTTTCTCGAAATTCTCGCGTCGCAGGGCCAAGGGCAGGGCGGTGGTGTGAGTTTCTTTCAGGATCCATTGCAGGTACGGATTTTCAGCGGGATTCAATTCGGTCAACGCATGCCGGGTCCGCGTCAGGATACGCTTGGCAACGGATCCTTCGACATAGCGAAAAAAACTGGGGTCCCGGCCTAACAACCCCATGAACTGACGCGAGAAGAACAGATGAAAGAGAAGCCGCCAGCGCCAAGTGTTCCAACACTGGTCGTAGAATTTTTCTCGATCTGCCTTTGAACCGCCGGATAACAATCGGTCGATTAGGTTGCGGTTATGAATGAGCGGGAGTGCGAACCTGCGGAATAACCGGAAATAGCGTTCAAATTTACCTGCCTGGCCAATCCCGCCGCGGATGGCCTCGGGATGAGAATCCCAGAACGCCGCGGCCGCAGGTGTTAATTCGGGCCGGCAACGTTGATATAGCTGGGGCCGGAGGTTTGCGGGATCAGGCTCTGTGGTTTGGGTCCCGACGAGAGCCAGTAGTTCCTCATACCTAAGCAGGCGATAAGCTGCTACTCTCAATTCCAGACAGGCCAACTGCGCTGGGTTAAGATCGACGGCCACCACTTTTTCCGGTCCCTGGGTCAGCAGGGCCAACGCGTTATCACCCGCCGAAGCGATAGAAAAACAGACGTCGTCCGGTTGAATGTTCAATGCTTCGAGAAGCACATCGGCGTCTTCCCAAACCTGAGCGTACCGGATGAAACTGAAATCCAAGGAGTCTAAGGAGTTCAAGGAGTTCAAGGAGTACGAGGAGTTCAAGGAGTACGAGGAGTTCAAGGAGTACGAGGAGTTCAAGGAGTACGAGGAGTTCAAGGAGTACGAGGAGTTCAAGGAGTACGAGGAGTTCAAGGAGTACGAGGAGTTCAGGAGTACGAGGAGTTCAGGAGTACGGAAGGCCACTGTGGTGGTAGTTACCGTTCACCCGCGTTGACGGCGTTCCCGGCGTTCCCGGCGTTGACGGCGTTCCCATCCGCGTGTCTGATGATGTTTACTGTCCCTCGGCTGCCATCCATCTCCACCAGGTCCCCGGTCATGACTTGTTTGATCAGGTTAGGGATGGCCACAATACTAGGAATTCCCATCTCGCGGGTCACGATCGCTGAATGCGAGAGGAGACTACCAAACTCGACCAGTAAACCGGCGGCCGCGGGCAATAGTGTGATCCATCCCGGGTCAGTTCTGCGAGCGACCAAGATCTCTCCTGGCTCCGGAGTTGCGCTTTGCGGGTCAAGGATAACTCGGACTCGACCTCGCACAACGCCAGGGCAACAACCGATGCCGCGCAGATCATTCTCTTGTGGTGTTGCTTCGGCTGGCGCTTGGAACGAGTTGCCGATATAAACCATCCCGCGGGTTTCAAAACGATCTGCTGGTGAGCTTTTTTGGTACGTTTCGAATTCTTTCTTCCGTAGATTCACCAGTTCTGCCAGCGAGGTGGTGACGGCTGTGCCTTCGACAAAAGCGAGCGCTTCTTCGTAAGTAAGATAGAAGATATCTCGATCTTGGGCCAGTTGACCCGCCGCCTGCAACCTCCGACCCAACTCTACGAAAATGCGGCGAACTCGCCCGAAAACGCGGGTTCGTTCGAATCGGAGATTTTCTCGGTCCCGAATTCTGGCCCTCGCCTGCGCCAAAATCTTCTTGAACACCAAACGTCGCACCGGCCCAAGCCGGGATAGAGCTTGTTTTTCCGCGGCATTCCTAAGGTCGCTCGCGCTCACTGACCTTTTGATCTGCCGGTCTTGTCGTGCTAACCTGCCAATCGATCGAGCGAGGGTTACAGGATCATCACCCAAGGTCACGGTTTCCAATTTCAATTCTTCCAGGCAACGGTCTCCAAATTGGTCGAGGTAGGAGCGGAATGCCTGGTCCAGCGCAGGATGGCCGGCGAGTTTGAGTTGAATCTGGCTCCAGGAACCGGTTTCCAGCGTAGCAATGAGGACAAAATTTCCTCTAGCTAACTCTGCCATCTGCACCAAACGGCGAGCCGGTTCTTCGCTGATAATCGCTCCTTGCCCGGCCAAAAGATTGTTTTGCAACGAGCCTGTCTGATCGTCGCACCATTTCTTAACTAGGGTGCGCAACAGTCCGTAGTAGATCATGGCGAAGAAATCGTTGATGAGAGGCGCGTCCCAATGCACCAATAGCTCGCGCTGAAGCTGTCGAAAGTAGGCAGCTAACTCATCCGCTCTTTGCTCTGGCAGGGGCGTCGCCGGCGGCTGCAAAGCGAACTGCAGACGCCGATAGAACGCTCGCATCTTTCGGTTCAGCGAAAAATGGTTCCCGGCCAGGCCTAGCAGGGTTCTACCAAGATTTAGGCAGTCACGCCACTTAGAGGTGCGGTTAGCACGCGCGATTTCTTCTACCAAGTCATCGGGTAACGATTTGCTAACCCCCATCATCTGCTCCATGAACCGGCGATTGATGGAGAAGCCCGGTAACATGCCTAAAATTCGATACCAGCTCAACAGGTTGTAATAGACGCGTCCCTGGATCAGGCCCAGCATCCGGCCGAATGTATCTCGTTCCCTTTCGATACGAGCTGTCGGTACCTGCAAGATGTTGACGAATTGGCGATAAACCTCTTCGTAGACGTGCCGAGCGAAACTAAAGGTGAGTGGAGTGGTAATTCCCGCGTAGCTTTCAGCGATATTGCTATTGTCCCACAATTGATATCTGCCATCTAAATCGCCTTTACCGGTCAGTGAAGTGATAGGGCGTGATTGAAGCAGATAAAGCGCGTCGCCCCCGATGGCCCATTCAATATCCTGCGGTACTCCGAACCGGTGAGCCGCTTGTCTAGCGAGATTTGCGATACGAATCGCTTGTTCATCGGAAATCGCGGCCGGCTCTGAGTGAGTGCGCTTGGTAATTTCTTGGGCCTGATTAATCTCGAAATTGTCGCTATTCGATTCACCGGAAACCAGTTTATCGCCGAGCCCGCGCACTGCGGCCACCAACGCGGTCCCGGAGCGGCCAGAAACCGGATCCATGCTGAAAGCGACACCTGCGGCTACGGCCGGAACCATTTCTTGCACGATCACCGCCGGCACCGGCGGCGGTAATGTCAATCGGTTCTGTTGCCGATAGAGATAAACCCGTTCGCTAAATCCGGAGCACCAGACATCCACAATGCGTCCAGGAATTTCCGTTAAAGGGACATTAAGAAAGCTATCTAGCTGTCCGGCGAATGAATGCATCCGGCTATCCTCGTCGACAGCCGAAGAACGAACTGCGAAATGAGTCACGCCGGGGAGTTTTTGGCGGAGGATGCCTAGTAATTCATCAACAGCGTCGGTAGAGAGAGACTGGCGCAGCACTTCTTTTGGCGGCTCCCCCTTATCGCCACGGGTCAGTAGGTCGCTTGCTCCGGGTGCTAGTAATCTTTCGGTTGCGCTCGACAGAACTACGATCCAGGGCGGTATGTTGAACCTGGCGCCGGCGGCGTGCGCCAGGGCCCGAGCCTTTCCGCCGACCGCCTGAGAGGAGAAATCGGGTTGGTCCCAGGCGGTGATTAGTGCGTCCATATTAGGCGGATCACGAGCGGGATTACACCCAGCATTAGATAAAGCGCCAGGGTGAATATGGCTGAAAGCGGCTGGATGAGGCGAGCGGCATTTTGAGACGACGAATGCAGGTAATGAATGCCGGCAACCATTGCGGTTAGGAAAATTATCCCGAACACTACCAAGAACGGGTATTCGAATCCGATGAGTCTGGCGGCGACGCATCCGCTAGCCGTGGTGAGTAGTAGTGCCAACCACCAGGCACGGATCGCACCTCTTTTTCCCCACAGAAAGCTATAGGTTTCTACCCCGGTCTCTTCCTGATCGGGTACCCTGATTTTGCGGCCAATCTCGAGATTGAAACCGTTGAAGAAACTAACGATTACAAACCAGCTCAGCCCCGGAGGAGCGCTGCCCTGGGCCGGTGACCAGTCGCACGCCGTGGCGTTGAGATCGATCAATGGCATGATCAACATGTGGGTCCACATGTAGGTGAAAGGATGGGCCTTCAGCCAAGGGCGACAGAAGAACTCCTTACTCATCAATAGGAGGTAGATCCAGGTGATGGCGAGGAACCACAAAAGCGGGAGGTGAAACCAGACGGTGAGAACGATTTGGAACCCGATTATCACCGCCCAAAGCACGCCCAGTTCGCGTAGCGTTACCAAACCGCTAGGCACCGGACGGTAGGGACGAAACTTTGAGTCTTCTTCGAAATCCTTGAATTCGTCTGCTAGCCGCAATTGAAGAAAGAAGAAAAGCGAATTGAGAAAGGCTACGATGACAGCGGGCCACGCCGGCCAGTTCTGGCCGCCGCGCAGCAGCGTGGAAAAGCAGAGAGCCGACAAACTGAAGGCCACGACAAGTGGTCCGTGGGCTAGAAGCGGGAATCGCTCTTTTTGGTAAATATACCAACGAGAGAAGAAGGAGTTCGAGGAGTTCAAGGAGAGGGACCCTGGCGTGTCCGCGGGACGACCAGCGGCGTTTTTTTGGACTGATACTGAAGGAGGGACTGGCGTCATTTTTCTTGAGGGCAAGCTTAGCGCTTTAAAGCCTTATGTGTAATCGATAGTTATTAGTTGAGTATTGGTTCAGTGAATGTTCTGCCTGCGAGACGAGGTTGTTTTTTTGGTAGGGCAAGGCTCCCGAAAGACCCAACATTTACGCGGAGGATTATGGTCTGGACTTAAGGTTGTATGCTGCTAGACCGAAACGCGCGCCGAGCCGTGGCCCAAAGTGTAGCCATGTCCGTGCCCGTCCCCGAAATTCCGGCGCGATCGATTAGAATAAAGACCTCATAGGTCACTGGATCCGGTTGTTTGCGTTGGAGCGAGCCCCGTGCTGGGCCGCGGCTCGGCGCGTCTTGCGGTCTAGCGGCACGCCGTCTTGATTAGGACGATATTCCCTTGCAGAAAGGCTTGGGTTTTGCGGGAGCCTCGCCCTACCAATCACCAATCACCAATCACTTCTCACCTCTCACGCCCCCCATCACCCGCGTGCGAGTTTCTGATGCGCGCGTCCGAATTCATTGGCGCTGAGGGCGCCGATGATCGAGAGCTCGCCGGCCAAGGCCAAAGCGGCAGCAACCTCAGCCAGAGCACCTGCATGGCCAGAACCTCTTAGGCCCAGGATATCGAGGCAAGCAGCTTGGCTGGGTAAACTGGTTCCACCGCCGACGGTGCCTACGATGAGATTGGGCAAAGTGACAGTGGCATAGAGCGAACCGTCATCAGTTCGTTCAAATCGGGTAACTCCAACCGAGGACTCTGAGACACAGGCCGCATCCTGACCGGTAGCAATATAGAGAGCGGCCAACCCGTTGGCGTAGTGACCCTGGACACCGATGGTGCCGCTCATGACGCCTCCCAAGGCCGACATCCGCCAATAGGCTTCCATCGTTTCAACTGAAGTATGTAACCGGCGTCTAACCAGAGCCGGAGCCAGCCGGACTTCGGCGGAGACTTTCCGGCCGCGCACATTCTGAAAAGATTGGGCACTCGCTTTTTTGTCGCCCGAAAGGTTTGCTTCCAGAAAGGCGTGTTTTGGTTGGACCGGGGTTCCCTCCCTAATAAAACGACAAACAGCGTCGGTGGCCAGGGTCACCATGTTCTGGCCGGCTGCGTCCCCGGTCAGATACTCCAATTGGAGATAAACATGATTGCCCTCAAGCAGAATCTTGGTGTCGGTTAAGGAACCGTGTTGGGTCGTCTGGCCGACGATGTCCGGGAACCGATGCGTCTGCTCGAGCAGCCAGCTGACGAAAAGGCCCACTTCGGTAATGCTTTCGAAAGCAAAACCAGGTGTTCGGCTGACGCCCTCGGCTAACAAAGCAGCGGTACAACCGCCGGCTTCAGAGATGATCATGGCGCCGCGACTGTAGGAAGCCACCAGCGCGGCTTCCGTCGTGGCCAAGGGTACGTAGTAATCTCCTTGAGCGAACAGCCCATTGACTCGCAACGGCCCAGCTAATCCGATTGGCACCTTCACGCTACCAATGAAGTTCTCGATATTTTTAGCAAATACCTGGTGCCGCTCCGCGGTGGTCGGGTCCCACAATTCCGCCTTGGTCTGCGGGGTAACGCTCAATAGGCTCCAGCGTCGTTCGACTGCGTAAGGTTCGGTGATCGTTGCGCCCGGGATCCGTCGCGAAACCGGATCGAATTTTGGCGCCAGCCTTTGCATCAAATCCTCCGGCGAACCTTGAGTGAGAAGGTGTTGTAAATGTCGTCGAGTTTCGCGCTCGCTTTGCGGCATGGGGCGAATTGTCGCCGATCCGGAGCGGAGCGAAAAGGCGAAAAGGGTCCCGAAGGGACTACAGGACTCAGCCTGGGGTTTTAACCCCAAGTGCCGATCAATAAAACGCCCCGCCCCGAAGGAGGGTGTTACGAAATTGGTTGAGGTTCTCGGAGGGAAGAGGAAGGAAAGTGGAAAAATGAGCGGAATTTCAGTTCCAGGAAAAGGAGAGTTGTTTTGGCGTGAGCTCTCCCAAAGGAGCGGTGGG
>Ga0185299_10003123_pt1 | contig 23037 bp, 16 predicted proteins | sample PaiPotPPA55metaG_FD_128002 | JGI IMG/M metagenome (GOLD analysis project Ga0185299, IMG submission 128002) | Iron sulfur acid spring bacterial and archeal communities from Banff, Canada, to study Microbial Dark Matter (Phase II) - Paint Pots PPA... ... | reverse complement strand
GGTGGGTCATAGGTTTGCTCCTTATGACCCAACCTTATCCCTCCACCCACACTGCTGACATTAAGCACGCGAAAGCGTCTGCCGCAACGCGGCTTCGTTCAAGTCGGCTTCTCGACCCTAACTTCCGAGTTGCCCGTCAACCGGGAGCAATCGCGATCACTTCCGATAAGCCGACAATCCGGGAGTCGGCCCGTCAATTAGCACAAGCGCGTCACTCGGGCTGGATTACGGCCGTCTATAGAATTCCTCGCCGACGAGTGACGCGCTTATACTACCTGCATCGCAAATTTCCGAATCCGGGCATTCTTTCTGATAATCGAACTGTTTAAACGTTTGACCCCACATCGATGTTTAGGCGCAAGACTCGAACCGCGGCGGCCCGGATAAAAAGGTGACCGAGCATGACAGAGAAGGTAAATTCAGCGGAAATTCAAGACGTGCCGGAGGAAGGCGTGCTGAAAGCTGTCTCAAGGCGCAACTTCATCAAAGGCGTCATCAGCAGCGGCGTGGCCGTCTCCTCCGCTAGTTATCTTTTTCGCGCCTCCTCTATGCTGCAGGGACAGCAGTTGGCTGCCGGCGTGGGCGAGCGCCTCATCACTCTCAACGTTAACGGTCAGCAACGAAGGGTCGATGTCATGAAGCAAGAGACGCTGGCATGGACGCTGCGTTACAAGCTGGGACTGACCGGCACCAAGCTCGGTTGCGACCGTGCGGAATGTGGATCCTGCACCGTCCTTATCGACGACATTCCACACTATTCGTGTTCGGTCCTCACGCACACGGTGCGTGGCCGGAAGGTTATGACGATCGAAGGTCTGGCGAGCGACGACGGAACCTTGCACCCGGTGCAGCAGGGTGTCATCGACGAGCAGGGATTTCAGTGCGCGTTCTGCATGCCTGGCTTCATAATGACCGCCGTCGGATACTTGAAAACGAATCCCAATCCCACCCGCTTGGAACTGGCGCACGGTGTCTCGGGAAATCTCTGCCGCTGCCAGGATTACGACAAGATTCTTACGGCGTTGATGCGCGGGGCCGAGAATATGCGGAGGTCGTCGCTTGGATAACGACAATCAACTCGTCGATAACAAAAAAACTGCTGATCCCACCAAGACTGCTGAGCGAACCTACGGCGCCGGATACAAGCTGATCGGCAAGAACTACGAGACCCCTGACCTCTATGCAAAAGTCACGGGCAATGCAAAGTACGCCGAGGACTTTCGCGCGGAAGGCATGCTGTTCTGCAAACTGCTGCTCAGCCCGATGCCGCATGCGCAGGTAAAGCGCATTGATGCGAAAGCAGCGCTTGCCATGCCCGGCGTTAAAGCCATTCTCACAGCGGACGATCTTCCCGCGCCGGCCGACACGCTTACCGACAATGGCACGGTGATCAAGGCCAGCAAATGGGGCGAGCGCGGTCTCACGATGGAGCCGGTTTATCAGGGCGAACCGGTTCTTGCAGTAGCCGCAGTCGACGAACTCACCGCCGCGGAAGCCATCGAGAAAATCCAAATCGATTTTGAACCGCTTCCCTTCGTGGTCGATCCGCTCGAAACGCTGCGACCTGGTGGTCCGAATCCGCGAACGGATGGCAACGTCTGGACCCGACGGGCGGCAGCCGGTTCACAAGGTCCGGGCACGCCTGCAGTTACGGAACTCAAATGGACCAAGGCTGACTTCGAGGAGGAAAAGCACGGCCGTCTTCCGATGGGTAAGAGTCCCGACGAATGGACGTATGGCGACCTCGATTCAGGCTTCAAGAATGCGGCACTCGTTCTTGACGAGACGTTCGTCACTCCCGACACCAGCCATCAGACTCTTGAGACCCGCAGCGCCATGGCCTACTGGCAAAACGGCAAAGTCTACATTTACACGGGCACGCAAAGCACCGCGCAAACACTGCCGGCGATCGCTCGATGGTTGAACATCGATCCAGACAAAGTTGTTTTCATCAGCGAATACACCGGAGGCGGGTTCGGCAGCAAGATCACCGGTGGAGTGACGATGATCATCCCGGCGCTGCTGGCGAAGAAAACGAATGCTCCGGTGATGATGCGCATCAGCCGCGAGGAGGAGACCTTCATCGGACGCGCGCGTCCCAGCTTTCAAGGACGGATGAAAGTCGGCTTCTCGAAAGAGGGACGCATCACAGCCCTCGATATGTTCGTCATTTGCGACAACGGTCCCTACGACGCCGTGGGCGATGCTCCTTCATCGGGACGCATCGTTTCCTTGTTATATCAGCCGCAAGCCATGCGCTGGCGCGGGTTGACGGTGCTGACAAACACCCCGCCGCGCAGTGCGCAGAGCTCCCCGGGCGGCCTGCAGGGGATTGTCATTCTCGAGCCGATCATCGCGAAAGCCGCGCGCAAGCTTGGAGTTGACCAGGTAGCGATCCGCCGCATCAACTGCCCCGAGGGCAAGGCACTGTTGGGACCACTAGTGCAGGGGAAACGCCAGTATGCCACCAGCGCATTCCTAAAAGAAGCACTCGACCGTGGCGCGGAGCAGTTCAAATGGAGCGAGCGGGTTGCACGTACCCCGAAAAGGGTAGGAACGAAAGTTCGCGGCGTTGGCGTTTCGCTGAGCTGCTACGTTGGCGGCACCATCGGATTCGACGGGCTTCTCGTCATCAAGCCGGATGGCCGGATCACTTTCCAGTCTGGAATCGGTAACCTTGGAACCGAGTCGGTGATGGATGTACATCGCGCGGGAGCAGAGGTTCTCGGTGTGCCGTGGGAAAAATGCAACGTAGTCTGGGGCAACACGACGAGGGATCTTCCGTTCACCTGTGTCTCCGGTGGAAGTCAGACAACTCACGCCATGACGCGGGCAGCGTATGCCACGGCAATGGCCGCCAAGCAGAAGCTTCAGGAGATCGCGGCGAAGAAACTCGGCGGCAAGCCAGAACAGTACGTGGTAGCGAACGAACGCGTTTTCCGCAAAGGTGGTGGCGCCGGCATGACGTTGGCGCAGGCCGCGAAACACGCGATTGAACTCGGTGGCGTCTACGATGGCCATGAGGCGCCAGCCGACGTCCACAAATTGACGAAGGCGTCGGTCGCAGCGTTAGCCGGACAGGGTCTGGTAGCGGCCGCCAAGGACAACTACCCACGCGATGGCTCGACGTATTCCTATGTTGCCAGTTTCGCCGAAGTTGAAGTCGATGTTGAAACGGGTAAGTATTACATCGTCGATTTCCTCGCCTCCGCCGATGTCGGCACAGTAATACATCCCCGAGCGCTCGGCGGTCAGGTGCTCGGCCGTTCGATCCTCGGCATCGGCCATGCGATTGGCCAGAAATGGGTTTTCGATCCGCATTATGGCGAGATGCTCTCCAAGCGCTTCTACCAAAGCAAACCGCCGACAATTCTCGATGTACCTGTCGACATGCAATGGACTGCGTTGGATATTCCGGACCCGGAGACGCCGGTCGGTGCTCGCGGTGTCGGCGAGCCTCCGGTTGGAGGCGGGTGCGCTTCTATCTTGAACGCCCTGTCGGATGCATTGGGAGACGAGATTTTTCAGCGTGCTCCGGTGAACGCCGACACAATTCTGACATCGCTCGAAGCGGGCCGGCCGATGCAGCATCCGCTTATGGCCCATATATGATGGCCCACATTTGATGGCCGATATTTGATACGGATTTGAAGGAGAGTTATGGCTGTCATACGAGACGTAATGGCCGCTTTCGAACTGTTTCAGCCGACTTCCGTCGCCGACGCGCAGAAACTTCTCGAACAGCACGGACCCGATGCCTGGGTGCTGGCCGGAGGACTCGACAGCTTCGACTGGCTGAAAGATCGAATCAAGAAGCCGAAGGCTGTGGTCGATCTGAGCGGAATCGAGGAACTGCGAGGAGTTCGCGCTGCTGGCAATAACGGCAGCGACGGTATCGAAATCGGCGCCATGACGACGCTCACCGAAGTGGTGAATCATCCCATCATTAAGCAGAAGTATGATCTGCTGGCGCAGGCTGCGGAATTAGTGGCATCACCGCAGATCCGCAACCAGGGAACCATCGGCGGGAACGTTTCGCAGGATACGCGCTGCTGGTATTACCGAAGCGGTTGGCCCTGTTACCGTGCCGGCGGCAACATTTGCTATGCCGATACGCCGGAGGGCCGCAACCGCGAGCACGCGATTCTGCACGCCGACCGCTGCGTGGCGGTTAATCCCTCCGATTCAGCACCATCCCTGATTGCGCTCGACGCCAAGTTTGTCATCCGCACGCGGAAAGGTGAGCGCGTCGTGGACGCGGAAGATTACTTCATCGGTCCTGACACCGACATTACGCGGCTGCACATCTTGCAGTACGGGGACTTGCTTACTGCCATTCGTATTCCGTCCACGTGGGCGGGGGCGCAATTTTATTTTGAGAAAATTCGAGACCGCAACGTTTGGGACTTCCCGCTTATGAACGTTGCCTCAGCCATGTTGACGTCGGGAGACAGGATTGACCGCGTCCGAATTGCCGTGAACGGCGCGGCCGCACGTCCGTTAAGGCTAAAGGCAGTCGAAGATGCAGTTCGTGGCAAGCCACGCAACGCCGCAACAGGAGAGATGGCGGGAAGAATGGCCGTGCAGGGAGCAGTCCCACTACAGTTCAATGCCTACAAGATCCCGCTGATGAGAAATCTCGTGAAGCGCGCCATCTTCAGACAGGGAGCAGGAGTGGAGGAAGCAACATGGGCTTCTTAGAGTGGGCGACGAGTCCGTGGGGGCAGAGTGTCCCGATTCATATTGCCTGGTTCTTGATCTGGGTCGCGTTGATCGCGGGATTCCTCTTCTTTATAGTTCATGCCACCTACCTGCGATATTTTGCCAAACCAAGAGAGTTTGCGGGCAGTATTTCGCCGGCCGTGGCGGCGCGCATCCCCGACCATGTGCCCAGACACTCGCTGGCTGCGCGTCTGTTCCACTGGATCATGGCAGCTTCCATGTTCGTATTGCTGTTCACGGCTTTCCTGCCGAAAGTCGGCGTGCAGTTCAATTGGGTGACCTATCACTGGATCGCCGGCACGGTGTTGACCGCTTCCATTCTCTTTCACATTATTCACGCATCCTTCTTTATGGACTTCTGGGCGATCTGGCCGGACCGCATTGACCTGCGGGACGCATGGCGAAGAACGGTGCGGGCTGCCGGGAAGCCTGAGCCACCACCGGACAGATTCGCCAAATATCCTTTGGAGAACAAGCTCTACCACGGCGCCATCATCGCGGCTGGTCTCTCCGCGATCATAACTGGTGTGTTCATGATGTCTCGCGTGCGCACCGTCTTCTTTCCCCGCAATCCGTATCTGTTCAGCGACATGACCTGGGGCATGATGTACGTGCTGCACGGGCTGGCCGGCGTCGGACTGATTGCGTTGATCATGGTGCACATCTACTTCGGACTCCGCCCGGAGAAACGGCCGATCACGAAATCAATGATCTTCGGTTGGATGAGCCGCGACTTCTATTTGAAAGAACACGACCCCAAGCGATGGGTGGTCGAGACATCTTCGTCCTCATCTTCTTCACCATCAACATCCAAGGGATTGGAAGGTCGAGGGCTAACCGATGCTGGCTGAAATTGGGAGTCGTTGCGAGGCCGTGGAAGAGTGCTATGAGTTTATGTTGGCCTACGCAGCCCAGGGGCTCGCTAGCGACGAAGGCAGCAAATCGGGGGGACAAGTCCGTGAGTTCCTGCGGCGCGCATTGCTAGCGTTGACCGGGCTGACCGAAGCTTGTGCAGCAGCGGTCAGAGAGGAAGGACTTGAGCCAGCCGACAAATATGCTGCGTTTTTTGCGGTGCTCGATCGCGACTCTCGCGACTCTCTTGCCGCCATTGAGCTGGTTCTCGCCCAATCCTCCATCAGTTCCCAGTTGATCGATAATCTGAACGCCTCCATTCATCTCCGCGCGCTGCTCACCGACTTGTTTCTGGTGGGTGAAATCCTGAGGAAGCCTGTCAAACCGGCAGAGGAGGTTGTCACGAACAAAGGCGATTGAGGTAATCGGCCCAGCGAGTATTTCGCAGAACAGTAGTCAGAAAGTCATCAGCTCTGGCCTGTATTAGGGGCCGCCCAGATTTGTTGTCCACGCGGAGTCGATTCTGGGGAACGTCGATCTTGCAGCGACGAAGAACCCGCCGCTCACGGAAAACGTTGGACGCTTATTGTACGATTGGTTTATTTGTCTGTAACACATTGATAACAAAAGAGATAGTTGGTGGAGGCGGCGGGAGTCGAACTAATCAGGGTGTTGACAACACGTAAGTTATTGATTCTCGGAACTGCCACAACGGCTAGAAAGGCCCCATTGCCCAATCCATTGTACGTTTATTGTACGAAAATGCTTTTCGCTTTGGAGTCCAACCGACACACATAGCGACCGCAGTATCCCATAGATTCGCTGGGATGGATCGAGAAGATCGCCCAGCCTCCTGCAATACCGCAAGTACACCGCCTTTCCATTTCTTCGATACGTCCGCTTGCTATCTCGTGACTTCCGGTTTGCCCCGTCCAAACGGGAGTAATCGCGATCGTTTCCCAGTGCGGTCGTATCCATCGCTTGAGAAACTCGCTGTAGACAATTCGCGTCGCGTGGGAGTGCCAGTCAGCTTCATCCGAGAGCTCAGTTTGGATGTAGTGGTCGACCAAGTCGGCAACAACAATTGACTGTTCGCGTTGACGGTTCCGATGCTGGTTTGTACATACTCGTAGGCCGTTCACAGCGCCTTCGGCCAGACCTCTTGTCGGGAGCTGTTCCACCGTACCGATCACCGCTGTTCGTGGAGTACGATTTCCGTTCGAGTCATTTTCGCGCCAAAGAAAATCCCAACACGACGGTCCGGTCTTGCGCCGCTTGCACCTTAAACAACCACGTTGATTGCGTAGCGAAAACCCCCCACATAAGCGAAAGCTTTGCCGTTCGCCGAATCCTCATCTGAAGTCGCGATTGACAATGGAACCCGCATTTGACATATTGTCAAAGCGGTTAGCAGCATGAGCGCAAAATACCTTCAACTTGAGTCTCAGCTAGGCTTGCAACAACCGGAGAGGGGAACACATGAGCGAAAGTGATTCCCTGATTCACTCCGAGAATCTGCCTTCGGAGCAGACGGGAGAACTTCTTCATTTGCCTCGCGAAAGGGCCAAATGGGAGTGGATGAGCTTCTTCGTTCGGCGGCTTGGTCGTGGAGATGTTTATCGAGCGGCCACGAATGGCGAGGAGGCGGCATTTGTGCTGCTTGGCGGAACCTGCCAGGTCGATTGGGGGGAAGGCGCGGAGCGCATCGGAAAACGAAAGAATGTTTTCGACGGTTACCCATATGCGTTGTATTTGCCGAGCGGGAATGCAGCCAGCTTTACCGCAGAAACCACTTGCGAGATCGCAGAATGCAGGGCGCCGTCGCAAGCACAACTCGGACCGAGATTGATCACTCCCAATGATGTTGTCAGCAGTCTGCGGGGAGGGGGCAACGTCTCACGCCAGATCGTCGACATCATGAGTCCCGTTTTTCCAGCGGACAAGCTGATCGTGGTGGAGGTCTACACCCCTGGAGGAAACTGGTCCAGCTATCCGCCGCATAAACACGACGTCCACGATCCTCCGACAGAAGTCGATCTGGACGAGGTTTACTATTACCGAATGAATCAACCGAACGCATTTGCGTTCCAACATCTATATTCCCACCAAAGTTCCGTCGAACGAACTCTGAAGACTCGGGACGGGGATGCAGTTCTCGTCCGTAGCGGCTATCACCCAGTGGTTGCGGGACCGGGTTATGACGTCTACTACCTGAACTTTCTCGCCGGATCTTCCCGCGTGATGGCGGTTACAGAAGATCCCCAGCACGTCTGGATACGTTCCACGTGGAAGGAGCCTGACCCTCGCCTGCCCCTTGTCTAAGAGGATGACTGCTTCCTCGGGGTACGACAGTGGCTGCATAAATTGTTGAATCTGACAGGCTAAGGAATCGAGTCAGTACCCCCATCCGTGATGGGCCAGAGGACCAAGGTGGAACCAAGAATTGCTGGGGCAGCGGCCAAGACACCTAAGTTAAAGAGAGTCCTCGGTCTCTGGGACCTGGTTTACTACGGAGTGATACTAACCTCGCCGATCGCGGTTGTTCCCATGTTTGGCGAGGCGCAAGTTCTTTCTCATGGTCATGCCGTCATAACTCTTCTGGCCGCAATGGTGGCCATGACCGCGACGGCAGTCAGTTTTGGACGGATGGCGACCGTTTATCCGTCGGCAGGTTCGGTCTACACCTACGCCAGCCGCGCTTTTAATCCGACATTTGGTTTCGTGGTTGGCTGGGCGATGTTCCTCGAGTATTTATTTCAGCCGCTGCAGAACAGCCTGTACGCGGCGCTCACGATCCAGAGACTGCTTCCGCATATTCCTTTCCCACTACTGTCCGCATTGGCGGTGGGATTCATGACCCTGCTGTGCTGGTTTGGGATTCGGACCACGGCGCGAGCGAATGAAATCCTGCTTGCCATGATGTCCATCGTCATGGTGGTCTTTCTGGGCGAAGCCATCTGGTACATCATTGGTCACCACCAAGTGGCAGGATTGATTTCAAGTCAGCCGATCTACGATCCGAGGACGTTCAGCGTGCGCGCGATTGCAGCTGGAACAGCGCTGGCGGCTACTACCTACATTGGGTTTGATGGAGTCAGCATCCTGGCGGAAGAGGTTGAGAATCCGCAGCGAAATGTATTGCTGGCCTCGGTCCTTGTTTGTGTGTTCACGGGACTCTTTGCGGCATTTCAGGTTTACCTGGCGGTTCGGGTCTGGCCGGACTATCGTACGTTGGTCAATCCGGAAACGGCTTTCATGGATGTGGCGAGGGTCGTGGGCGGCAGAAACCTGTTTTGGGGATTTGGCGCCGTGCTGCTGATCTCAAGCCTGGCCTGCGGTTTGGCGGGGTTGTTGGGAGCGGTACGATTGCTCTACAGCATGGGCCGCGACAATGTGCTGCCGCGCAAAATCTTCGGCCATCTCAATGCCGAGCGCGGCAATCCTTCTTACAACGTGCTGATCGCTGGCGTTCTGGCGTACCTGGGAACCTTGACCCTGGGCTGGGAGCGGTCGGTTGAAGTTCTCAATTTTGGTGCGTTGGTGGCGTTTATGGCTGTGAATCTTGCTGCCGTCCGGTATTTTGGTTTCTCTCCGGGAATGGCCGGGAAAAGGCATTTGTTGCTCGACGTTATCGTACCAAGCCTGGGGTTTGTTTTTTGCCTGGTGATTTTTCTCGGATTGCAGGGCTCAACGCTGGTGGCTGGCGCGGTATGGCTGGTCGTGGGCGGACTCTATGTGGTCTTGAAGACGAAGGCTTTGGGTCAACCCGTGGTAATCGACTTTAGTGAATCTTGATGGCCGTTGATGCTAACAATGGGAGCGACGTGAGCACGGCGCAATCGCTCGACGATTGGTACCGTCCTGAGATTCCTCGCAAAGAATTGAAGCTGTTGATGACGCGAGGAGACTGGAAGGGCTTCGCCAACTTCGGACTGTGGCTGGCATGCCTTGCCGGTAGCGGCTTTCTCGCCTATGCGGCAGTCGGCAGCTATTGGGTGCTTCCCGCGTTTTTCCTGTACGGCACGATCTACAGTTCATGCGATGCGCGATGGCACGAGTGCGCTCACGGCACTCCGTTTCGGACGCGATGGCTGAACGAGACGTTCTATCTTCTTTCCTCCATTATGAACATGAAGGAAGGCACTTACATGCGCTGGAGCCACACGCGGCACCATACGGAAACGATCATGGTGGGCTTGGATCCGGAGATCCAGGTAATGCGCCCGGCGGATCTCGGCAGAGTGCTGCTGGATTTTCTCTGGATCCCAGACGCGATCCAGATGATCAGGGTAATGATTCTCCACGCGCTGCGCACGCCCACCAAAGAGGCAAAAGACTTCGTGCCACAAAGCGAGTGGCGAAAAATGTTCTGGTGGTCGCGTTGTTACCTTTCGATTTATGCGGGAATGATCGTTTGGTCCGTCGCCATCAAGAGTTGGCTCCCGCTGCTGTTTTTCCCTCTCGCGCGGCTGTACGGAGGCTGGCTGCATCAGATCTTTTCGCTGACCCAGCACGCCGGCCTGGCTGAGAATGTGCGCGATCACCGGCTCAATACCCGCACCGTGAATATGAATCCGGTGTTCCGTTTTCTCTACTTCAACATGAATTACCATATTGAACACCATTTGTTCCCGATGGTCCCGTTTCACGCGCTACCGAAGCTGCATGAACGGTTGCGGGGCGCCCTGCCTCACACGTATTCCGGCTTGGTGGAGGCATTCCAGGAGATTGTTCCGGCGCTGATCAAGCAGTCTAAGGATGCGAACTATTTTGTTCTGCGGGAACTTCCGCCGGCCGCAGCAACAGAACTTTCGTCGCAAGCGAAGGAGACGAACGGGGGCATTATCACTGCCGGCGGGGGGACGCACTATGCATGAAGAGACGGTTTCCTGGCATGCGGTATGCCACGTGGATGAGATTGGGGAGGAAGACGTGGCCCAGTTTGAGCATGGCGGAAAGATCTATGCGATCTACCATACGCCGAGCGGCTTCTATGCGACGGATGGGCTCTGCACGCATGAGGATGAGCCTCTAACCGATGGACTGGTGCTGGGGGAAATCATCGAGTGCCCAAAGCATCAAGGACGCTTCCACATTCCTACCGGGAAAGCTAAGGGCGCTCCGGTGTGCGTAAATTTGCAGACGTATGCGACCAAGATTGAGGCGCAGCAGGTGTACGTTGGTATCCCCGATCCAGCGTGATTCCTTTTCGCGTGAGAATATGCGCCAGCCTTCTACGCTAACCCCTTATATTCCGTGAACGGACGAGGCAATCTGACTAGGAGTAGACAGGGAGTTCATCTCCCGATGACTAGGCAGGTATGCCGATATTCAAACCTGTGAACGGTGCTTGCCGGAGAAAAACGCTACATTTGAACAAGTTGCCTAAGCGGTTTGTAGTTTTGCAAAATCTGCTGGTGCTTGACGGCAAGTTGCAGTATCCTGCTCTGGCACCGCACACGCCCTCTGGGCTAGAAACATGACGCGAAGGCTGACCACAGCGCAAGCCCTCATTCAGTTCCTGAAAAACCAGTTCGTATCGCGTGATGGCAGCCAGAACACCTTCTTCGCAGGGTGCTTCGGCATCTTCGGGCATGGCAATGTCGCGGGCGTTGGACAGGCCTTGCAGCAGAATCCTGACTTTCCATATTACCTGTGCCGCAATGAGCAGGCGATGGTCCACACCGCCGCGGCATTCGCCAAGATGAGTAATCGCCTCCGCACCCTGGTATGTACGACCTCGATCGGGCCGGGCGCTACCAACATGGTGACCGGGGCGGCAGGAGCAACCATCAACCGGCTCCCTGTCCTGCTTCTTCCGGGAGACATTTTTGCCCGGCGCAACGTCGCTCCTGTTTTGCAACAGTTGGAGTCAACGTCGACTCAGGATGTATCGGTTAACGACTGTTTCCGTCCGGTCTCGCGCTACTGGGATCGCATTCAGCGGCCCGAACAGATTCTGACTGCTTTGCCGGAGGCGATGCGAGTGCTTACTTCTCCGGCGGAAACCGGTGCTGTGACCCTTGCCCTTCCCCAGGATGTGCAAGCCGAAGCTTACGACTATCCCGAAGAATTCTTTCGTCCACGCACATGGTTTGTCCCGCGTGCCCGCGCGGATGTAACTCTGGTCAATCGGGCCGTCGAATGGATTCAAGCGGCGCGACGGCCGCTCATCATTGCGGGTGGAGGCGTAATTTACTCGGGGGCAACGGAGGCTCTTTCTGCCTTCGCGGCACGTACGGGAATCCCCGTCGGTGAAACCCAGGCGGGAAAGGGCTCGCTCAACTTCGATCATCCGCAGTCGGGGGGTGCGATTGGGGTCACGGGCACCTCCGCGGCAAATCGGTTGGCAGCCAGCGCGGACTTGATCGTCGCCATTGGCACGCGTCACAGCGATTTCACTACCGCCTCAAAGACTGCTTTTCAGAATCCTGACATGCGCCTGATCAATATCAACGTCGCCGAGTTCGATGCCAGCAAGCAAGCTGCACTTCCTGTGGTGGGGGATGCGCGCACAACGTTGGAGGAGCTTTCCGCCGCTCTATCGTCGTATCGCGTGCCGGAAAGCTACGCTTCCGAGATAGGGCGTCTGCGCACCGAGTGGATGACGGAAGTCGACAGAATCTACGCGCGGCGTCATGGTCCACCGCTCAGTCAGGGAGAAGTGATCGGGCTGCTGAACGCCACGCTCGGCCCGCGCGACGTAATCGTCTGTGCCGCGGGCAGTCTCCCGGGCGACTTACATAAACTCTGGCGTACTCGCGATCCCAAGAATTACCACATGGAGTATGGCTATTCCTGCATGGGCTACGAAATCGCGGGTGGGCTGGGAGTCAAGATGGCCGACCCGAGCCGCGAAGTCTACGTCTTGGTTGGAGACGGCTCCTACCTCATGATGGCCCAGGAGATCGTCACTTCGTTGCAGGAGAACGTGAAGCTGAACATCGTGATCTTTGACAACCATGGCTTCTCCAGCATTGGAGGATTGAGTCGGGCATGCGGGAGCGATGGATTCGGGACGAAGTACCAGTACCGCGATCAGGGGAATGCGGGTGTCGTCATCCCGGTGGATTTCGTCGCCAATGCGGCCAGTCTGGGAGCACATGCGGTGCGGGCGCAAACGCACGAGCAGCTATCAGAAGCCCTGTCCGACTTAAAGAAGCAGGCGCGGACCTCGGTGTTGGTAGTCGAAACGGATTACTACGATGGCGTTCCTAGCTACGAGTCCTGGTGGGATGTGCCGATCGCTGAGGTGTCGGAGATCGAGTCGGTTCAGCAAGCTCGGAGCAAGTACGTGGAGAGCAAGAAAAGGGAGAGATATTTCTGGCCTTCGCAGCGTTGAGGTTTTTGTGGCTAGATCATAAGACAGTAATTGAGTGAGTCAACCAGTAGTAGAAAAAGCAAAGCATTAATTTCCATCAAAGCGCTAAGAATTTCGGAGAATACGGGACATGCATAAGTTGGGGATTGGCGTGCTCGGAGTAGGAGCGATGGGCAAGCGGCATGCGGAGAACATTCGCCGCCTTGTGCCGGAATCCCGGTTGATTGCGGTGGCCGACGTCGCAAAGGATCAGGCCAGGCAGGTGGCCGCGGAACTTGAAATCGAACACGCCTTCGCCACCTTCGAAGAGATGCTGGATCGCAAAGACATTGACTGTGTTGTGATCGCCACACCCGACAAGTTCCATGCCGAGGGCATCCGCAAGGCAGCGGGAGCGGGGAAAAACATTCTCTGTGAAAAGCCCCTGGCCCTCAGCATCACTGATGCACATGCAGCCCTGGAGGCCGTCGCCAAGGCTGGTGTCCATCTCCAAATTGGTTTCATGCGCCGTTATGATCCCGGCTATGCGGCGGCTATGAAGCGAATTGAGGCGGGCGAAATCGGCGAGCCTGTCGTCTTCAAGTCAATTGGGCGTGACAAGGACGCTCCTCCGATCTCGTCGTATCAATCACGACTGAACGGCATGCTGTTTTACAACAACAGCATCCATGATTTTGATTTGGCCCGCTGGCTCATGCGCGATGAAATAAAAGAGGTCCAGGCATATGCGACCGTCGCTATTCGGCCTGAGGTAGCGGAGTTCGGCGACATCGTCGCGGGGGTCGTGAATCTGAAGTATGGGCGGGGCGCGATTGGCAACATCGAGTCCTATGTGCAGGCTATCTATGGCTATGACGTGCGGACTGAGATTGCTGGATCGAAAGGATCGATCCTGGTTGGAAGTCTTCAACAAAGCTCGGTAACTTTCCTGACCAGTGAAGGTGGCACTCAAACCCTTGCCGATCATTTCCTCACAAGGTTCGAAGACGCCTACGTTGCCGAGGTCCAGGATTTCGTTCAGAGCATGCTGCACGACCGCGCTCCCCGCGTTTCAGGTGAAGACGGCCTGCGGGCTCTCGAGATTGCTGCAGCGGCCGAGAAATCCTATGTTCAATCGAAAGCATGCAGCGTAGGTTCGGCAGATGAACTCACCACCAGCGGCGGCCGGAGGAATCCATGACGCAGATAACTGCTCCTGCAGCTTACAAAAGTCCATTGCATGAAATGACCCAGACCACATCGACTTGCCTGTGGAATGACTCGGCGTCGATCCAGGAGCTGACCTACTCCATCGAACATGGCGCCGTGGGCGCTACATGTAATCCGGTGATCGTGCTTGGGGTGCTCAAGAAAGAGATGGGAGTGTGGAAAGACCGCATTCGGGCACTGATTGAAGAACGACCGACCGCGACCGAAGAAGAGATCGGCTGGCAACTGGTTCGCGAAATCTCTGTCAAAGCTGCCGGATTGCTGAAGCCTGTGTTTGATGCGAACCGGGGACGGAACGGAAGGCTCTCGATTCAAACCGATCCGCGGTTCTATCGGGACACACGGTCGATCGCGCAGCAGGCGCAGGAATTCGACCGGCTGGCGCCGAACATGATCGTGAAGATTCCGGTAACTCGCGCGGGAATTCCTGCCATCGAGGAAGCAACTTATCGCGGGATCAGCATCAACGCGACCGTCAGCTTTACGCTGCCGCAATGCATCGCGGTTGCGGAAGCGGTGGAGCGCGGTCTGACGCGGCGCGAGAAAGAGGGTAAGGAAATTGCGAGCATGGGTCCGGTATGCACCATCATGGTCGGACGGCTCGATGACTGGCTGAAGGTTGTCGCCGAAAAAGAAAATATTACGATCGACCCCGGATACCTGGAGTGGGCCGGCGTCGCGGTATTTAAGAAGACCTACCAGATTTTTCGCGAGCGTGGTTATCGCATACGCTTGCTGTCGGCGGCGTTTCGCAACCACTTGCACTGGAGCGAATTCATTGGTGGCGATGTCGTCATTTCTCCGCCCTACGCGTGGCAAGTTCGCTTGAACGCCAGCGACGTTGAGGTTCGTCCGCGCATCGACAGGCCAGTTGATCCAAGGATCGTGGAAGAGCTCTCGCGGAAGTTTCCGGATTTCCGAAGCGCCTACTCGGAGGGCGGCCTGTCGCTGGACGGATTCGATTCCTTCGCTCCGACCCGACGGACGCTTCGCCAGTTCATCACCGCTTGTCATGACCTCGATGGCCTGGTGCGTGACTTCATGCTGCCGAATCCGGATGTCGCATGAGAACAGCGGAGTCGGATTTCAAATTCAAGTAAGGGGAAAATCACTTGGTGAGTTCAAAACCTGTCGGATATGCAGTCCTAGGTCTAGGCAGCATTGCGGAAACTTCCGTTCTGCCAGCTTTCCGCCACAGCAAGAAGTGCAGAGTGGTGGCTCTAGTGAGTCACGATCACAAGAGGGCCAGGCAGCTTGGCGCAAAATTCGACGTCAACGTTAAGGACTGCTATGCCTACGAAAACTACGATCAATGCCTGAACCATCCCGGAGTCGATGCGGTCTTCGTTGCTTCGATTAACGGATCGCATGCCGAACAAACGATCCGCGCCGCGGCCGCCGGAAAGCACGTGCTATGCGAGAAGCCTCTGGGCAGTACTGTGGAAGAATGCCGCCGCATGGTAGAAGCGTGCAAGCAGAACCGGGTCTACCTGATGACCGCTTATCGCAAATATTTCGAGCCGGGGAGTGTGGCACTGAAGAAGTTGATCACTGGAGGCAAACTTGGCCGTCTCCGGCACATGTTTTCGGCGTACACCGAATTCGTTGACCCGGCAAAGGCGCAGGCGTGGCAGTTGAACCCGCGGCTGGCGGGAGGCGGTTCGCTGATGGACATCGGCATCTATTGCGTCAACACCATGCGCTGGCTGGCGGGCACCACCCCGATCGAGGCGACGGCGCATACCTGGACTGACAACCCCAAGCGCTTCAGCGAAGTCGAAGACAGCATTGCGTTCCGACTCGCGCACCCCGAAGGTCTGGTTTGCCAGGGAACTTCGAGCTACAGCACCAAGGCGGCTTCCTTCGTCCAGGTTCACGGCGAGAAAGGATGGGCTGCGTTGAACCCAGCGTTCGCGTTTGAAGAAGAGCGCCGGCTCTTTGGCAAGATCCAGGGGCGATGGTTTGAGGAAAAGTTTAAAGTGATCGATGAGTTCGTTCTGGAAATCGACCACTTTGCAGACTGCATCAGGCGCCGGCATGACCCGAAGTCTGACGGAATGGAAGGGCTGCGAGACGTGGCCACGATACAGGCGATCTATCAGGCGGCGCGGGAAAACCGCACTGTGGGGATCGGATCGAACCTCGGCTGATTCCGAAGGCGGGGGCAGGCGCTTTTACGGATCGGCCAGAAGCCGCTAACCGTCATCGACTTTTCTAATTCCTTGTATTAAAGCGATTTGTACAGCAAAAAGATCTTGACATTGCGCTAGCAACGGAGCTATATGATAAGCGCTTATTAGCGCTAATCTTTTTTGGTTAGGGTCAGCAGGCGCATCGCGTTTTCCGAGGGGGAAACTTATGACAAAGCGCACGTGTTTCGTTGTGAGTCTCGTGGTCTGTGCGGTGTCGATGTTCTGGCAATCGCCGGTCGCTCGGGCTCAACTGACGACGGGCGGCATCGTCGGCGAGGTCACCGACGCGTCTGGTTCTAGAGTGCCTGACGTCACCGTGACGGCCACCGAAGTTGCGACCTCAACCGCGACCACGGTTACCGCGGACGCTTCCGGAAGTTACAGCATTACGCCCCTGAAGATCGGTGACTACGAGGTCTCCTTTGAGAAGACGGGATTCCAGCGCGTGGTCCAGCACAACGTGACCATCGGGATTGGACAGGTCATCAAGGTCGATGCCGCGCTAAAAGTTGGCTCCGTGACGCAGACCGTCAACGTGACCGATGCCCCTCCCCTGCTTCAGACCGAGACCTCGTCCCTGGGAACGATTGAAACGGAAAAACGCATTGTTGAACTGCCATTGAACGGCCGGAATTTCTTCAAGCTCGCCTTCCTCGGGCCCGGGGCGAACGAGGGAGCCACCGGAACGAGCGCTGGGGCGGGATCAACCGACAATAACCGGCCAGGGACGGCCTTGTCGGTGAACGGCCTGCGTATCTTTGACAACAACTACCTTCTGGACGGCCTGGACAACAACGAATTCGGCAACGGCACAGTGGTGATTCAGCCGCCCCCCGATTCCCTCCAGGAATTTCGAGTAGAAGAAAACTCGATGAGCGCCGAATACGGGCGCGGCGGCGCGATGGTCAGCCTGGTGCTTCGTTCCGGAACCAATCAGCTTCACGGGGCGGCGTGGGAATTCCTGCGTAATGACAGACTCGACGCGCGGAATTTTTTCGCAACCAGCCAGCTGGGCTTCCAGAGGAACCAGTACGGCGGCCAACTGGGTGGTGCGATCGTGAAAAACAAGATGTTTATTTTCGGTTCGCTCCAGCGCAGTGATATTCGGGAGGAGGTGCCGTTCATCAGCACCGTTCCGACAACGCTGATGCACTCGGGGAACTTCAGCGAGTTGAGCACGGCAATCACGAACCCATACACAGGCACCCCATACGCGGGCAACATCATACCCAGTGCAACCGATCCGTCATGCGTCCCGCCGGGATGCATCAACAGCGTGGGCCAGAATATCGTCAATCTGTTTCCCGGTCCCAATATTTCCGGGGCTGGGCTCACGAATAATTTCATTTTCAACGGAAAATACAAATTCGACGAGACTGCGTTCGAGACGCGGTTCGACTACAACATCACGGAAAAAGATCGATTTTTTGCCCACTACGCGATTGCCACTCCTAACGCAACGAACCCCTCCAATTTCCCAAACCTGGACGGAGGGGCAGGGTCGGGCACTTCCGCCACTCTCAACAACAAGGTGCAGAGCGTGGCAGCGGACTGGAGTCACATCTTCAATCCCGCTTTGCTTAACGACGTGCGGGTAGGATTCAACCGTTTCAAAGACGCAACCCTGCCGCTGGACTTCGGCAGCAATGCCGGAAATACGGCGGGAATTCCCAACGCCAACCATGGAGGCAATTCCTCGGGCCTGACCAAGATCAACATCAGCGGCTACCAGCAACTGGGGGATTCGCTGTGGGTGCCGGAAACGATTGCCGAGAATGTTTACCAATTGGGCGACACGCTGAGTTGGACACACGGAAAGCATTCTTTGAAGTTCGGCGTCGATTTTCGGCGACAGCAACGGAACTTCTTCCAACAGACAGCGCCATCGGGTTTGCTGCAATTCAGCGGCAACTACTCGTCGTATGGGCTGGCCGATGTATTGCTAGGCATTCCGCAATCTACGCTGCAAGATCACCTCGCCGGAATCGTCGATCCCACGCGTTACTGGGATTTGTCGGAGTTTGTGCAGGACAATATCCGCGTCACCCCAAATCTGACTCTGAATGTAGGCTTGCGGTATGAGCTCAGCTCGCCGGCCGGCGGTCCCACGGTGGGCAATTTTAACCTGCAAAGCCTGACGGTCAACACGTCGGCCCACGGTGGAGTGAGGTTCGACAAGAACGATTGGGCGCCGCGAGTCGGTTTTGCGTGGAATGTCCGTCCCAAAACAGTTGCCCGTGGTGCGTTTGGGATCTTCTATGCCGCCGAAGGAAATATCTTCGACGACCTAGGCTTGAATCCTCCCTCTTTGGCGGTGCTGTCGTTCAACTGGCCGAGTTCCAATCCCTCGACCAATCAATTGCTGGGAGCGTTCCCGGCGACCTTCACTCAGCCCGATCCCGCGAATCCCTACGGGACAGTGCGAAGCACGGGGGTAATCGGAGCATCGTCGTTCGACCCTGTGCGAAGGATTCCGCGGATTTATGAGTGGAATTTGACGCTAGAGCAGCAATTCGGTCAAAACTGGGTGGCCAGGGCCGGCTATGTGGGCAGTAAGAGTAACAACTTGTTCGACCACGAATCCTCGAACTTGAATCAGCCACTGCTCCCCCTGGATTCGAACTTCGGCGGCTCAGGCACACTGTGCCCCGGTGGCTATACTGCTTTTAACCAGGGACGGCCCTATTTCGCTACCCGGCCGTGCTTGAATACGGTTTTGCCTCTGGACGTGGCACGGCTGAGCATGTTCTACAACGGGTTACAAACCTCGCTCGAGCATCGTTTCGCGGGCGGCTTCAACGTCTTGGCTGCCTACACCTTCGCGAAATCCATGGGAACGGCGGACGGCAACGTGAACCAGTGTGACGTGCAGAACGCTCATAATGTTGCCGGGGAGAGGGGGCCAACGACGCCGGATTTCCGTCACCAACTGACTGTGAGTTACGTCTACGAATTGCCATACGGCAAAGGGAAGCAATTTGGAGGCGAGGCCAATAGCGTGGCGCAAGCCGTTCTTGGAGGTTGGCAGGTTGCAGGCGTAACCCGAGCCCGCAGCGGGGAGGCCTTCGATGTGCTGATGGGCGGCGACCTTACCAATACTGGAGCGTTTCCTCCGCGTCCGGACATCATTCACAACCCTAATGATTTTTCCTTCGACACGGCCACGCAGGCGACGCTCGGCTGCCCCGGCCATCAGACCATCAATTGCTGGTTTAATCAGGCCGCGTTTGTGGCCCCGGCGCTCGCTTCCACTCCGGGTCTCTGCGGAGGGCAGTGCAGTGCGCGCAACTTCGGGAACGCAGGGCGCGCCATACTGCGTGGCCCCGACATGGTAAACTTTGACTTCTCAGCCTATAAGACGTTCCACCTGAACGAGAGATTTGGGCTGGTTTTCCGGGCCGAATTGTTTAACATCTTCAACCATCCCAACTTTAATCTTCCGAATGTGGGATCGGGGGGCGGCAGCAGCGGAGCTGGGATCGTCAACTTCAGTTGTACGTCGACATCACCTACCGATTGCAGCGGGCGTTCGGGTGGAGGCGCCGCCATCACCCAGACGTTGCCTGACGCGCAACGGGAGATTCAGTTTGGTCTCAAGCTAGAGTTCTAAGTTCCACGACAACCAAAGCGCAGTAAGCAGGGCGACACCCGTCGCCCTCTGCAACAGCAACAGCTACCGGATTGTGCGACGCCGGATGGACCCCGGCAAACGCCCTTCCTTAATCAATGAAAGGGTCAAGGCATGGCGATTCGTGTAGCTAACGCACCCATCAGCTGGGGAATCATGGAGCACGTCGAGCTGCCCGCCGATTATCCCTACGGGCGGGTTCTCGACGAGATCAAGGCTGCCGGATATTCAGGCACCGAACTCGGTCCGTATGATTTTCTCCCTGCCGAGGCCCCGGTGCTCCGCCGCGAACTGGAGAAGCGGTCTCTCACGCTTTGCTCAGCCTTTGTCGACATCGAACTGGGTAATGCCACCGCGTATGCCGACGGCTTAGCCTTCGTTGCGCGTTCTGCCCGCCTGATTAGCGATGCCGGCGCTCGCCTGCTGATTCTCTCCGATAGAGTTACTCCCGACAGAAATGCCACAGCGGGCCGGCGCAAGGAAGCAAATCAATTGTCCTGGAACGACTCGCAGTGGCAGGCAGCGGCCGATGCGATCACCGCAGTGATTACGCTGTGTAAGGCAGTCGGTCTCAGGGTCGCGTTTCACCATCATGCCGGAAGCCACGTGGAGACGCCCGAGGAAGTCGATCGTCTCTTCTCCCTGTTTCCCGCCGATGAATTGGGCCTGTGTCTCGACACCGGCCACTACGTATATTGTGGGGGAGATACCGTGGCGTTTCTTGAGAAGCAGGTGTCAAGAGTATGGTGCGTGCACCTGAAGGATGTGTACGAAACCAAGGCAGCGGAAGCGCGCAGCGCTCGAATGAATTTTCACGCGGCGGTCCGGCACGGAATCTTTGCGCCGCTCGGAAAAGGAAGCATCAACTTCCCCAAGGTCATATCACTCTTACAAGAAGGGCGCTTTGACGGCTGGGTGGTGGTCGAGGCGGACGTGCTGCCGGGCGGGGTTGGGGCGGACGCTCCGTTGTCCAATGCCGTCGCGGGCAGAGAGTATCTTCGCCTGCTCGGGATATGAGGATCGGGTCGCGCATAAAGGCTGCCTCCTCTTGCCTCGCGTTTGCCTGTAAAGTAGAAGAAGAATATGCCGCCGGAAAGAAAGACTCGTAAGCGGAAAACGAACAAGGCGCCCAGCATTTACGACGTCGCCAAAGAAGCTCGCGTATCCGTTTTCACAGTCTCCGCGGTCGTAAACGGCAAGAGCCACGTCGGCAAGGCGTTGAAGCAGCGTGTGGATGCGGCGATTCTAAAGCTGAGCTACCGTCCGAACCTGCTGGCGCGCAGTTTGGCGAAGCGGCGTACTCACACCATCGGAATCGTCGTTCCCGATATCTCCAACCCCTTTTTCCCGCTGGTGGTTCGCGGTGCGGAAGATGCGGCTCAAAAGCACGGATATAACATTCTGCTGTGCGATAGCGATGATCGTTTGGAGCGGGAGGAAGAGTGCCTGGAAGTGCTGCTTGCCAAGCGTGTCGACGGCATCCTGCTGACCAAGGCTCCACAGCCTTTCCGTCCGCCGCTGCGCCAGTTGATCGACGACGCGAGAGTTCCGTTCGTGCTGCTCATGCGAACTTATCCCGATCTCACCAAGGACGCTGTGTTGACCGATGATTACAAGGGCGCTTACGAGGCCGTAAGCCAGTTGGCAAGAGCGGGCCATCGGCGCATCGGCCTGTTGGGTGGCCCGATGACGATCAGTAACGGCCGAGAACGTTGGAAGGGATTTCGAGACGCTCTCGCGGCCAATAAGCTCACCCACGAACCTGAACTGGTGATTCACGGCGACTACCGCATCGAGTCGGGCTATCGCGGTGGCCATGCTCTGCTGTCCCGAAGTCCAGATGGTATCTACGTCGCGAACTACCTCATGACGGTCGGTCTTTTGAAAGCCGCGGACGAGATGGGAATGCGGTGCCCCGAAGATTTCGGCCTTGTAAGTTTCGACGACTACCCCTGGCTCGCCGTTTTCCGTCCGCGACTGACGACGGTGGAGCTCCCGAAATATCAGATTGGATTTGAGGCGACGGAAATGTTGTTGGAACGGATCAAGGGCGAACCAGCTCGAGGCGAAACGCGGAAACTCGCGCCCGAACTGCATGTGCGAGAATCCTGCGGCTTCCAGCTCCGGCCGAACAGAAACGCGCCCGACGCGCGCAACGGGATCAGAGCGTAGGTTGCAACTGTCTTGTTTTCCTTCCCCCATCTCCACCGCGGCTTTAGAATCGCTACGATGAACCGGAGACAGTGGGTCAAAAATCTGGCGGTGGCTGGAGCAGGCACTCTTCTATATCCGTTTCTTGATCCGTTTCTTGCCAGAACTTTCGCCGCCGGCATCCCGACTGCCTATTTCCCGCATTACGTTGACGTCGCCAAAGAGGCCGGCCTTCGCGCGAAGACGGTTCTTGCAGGTCACGAGAGTAAGGACTTTCTGCTCTCGACGACGGGCGGCGGTATCGCGCTTTTCGACTACGATAACGACGGTTGGCTCGACATTTTCGTGGTCAACGGCTGGGGGCTTAAGGACTTTCCCAAAGGCGAAGAGCCTACCAACCATCTTTATCGCAACAATCGCGACGGGACGTTTACCGACGTAACCGAGAAGGCGGGATTGGTGCGGCACGGCTGGGGTCAGGGCGTCTGTGTCGGAGACTATGACAACGACGGACACCTCGACCTGTTCGTCACTTACTTTGGCACCAATGTTCTGTACCACAATAACGGCGACGGCACTTTTACGGATGTGACCCGCGAATCGGGCCTGTTGCAGTCCGAAGAGCACTGGAACACGGGCGCCGCATTTGTCGATTACAACCGCGACGGCCATCTGGATCTGTTTGTAAGCAACTATGTCGACCACCAATACGGCTTGCTGCTTTATGACAGCAACCCCGCTCTGATGGGACAGCAGTCTCCTGTGCTCTACGGCGTCGCCGGACTCAAGGGCACGAAGAATCTTCTCTATCGCAATAACGGCAACGGTACATTTTCGGATGTCTCGGAAGCGGCGGGAATCCGCAAAGCTGAGCCCACCTTTGGTTTCACTCCCTGTGTCGGTGACTATGACAATGATGGCTGGCCGGATATCTATGTCGCCGACGATTCGACGCCCAGCCT
>Ga0185299_10003121_pt1 | contig 23050 bp, 22 predicted proteins | sample PaiPotPPA55metaG_FD_128002 | JGI IMG/M metagenome (GOLD analysis project Ga0185299, IMG submission 128002) | Iron sulfur acid spring bacterial and archeal communities from Banff, Canada, to study Microbial Dark Matter (Phase II) - Paint Pots PPA... ... | reverse complement strand
GCCGACGGTGCAGTGGAAGAACCAGCAGGTTCCGATCCCGATGTTTGGCATCAGCTCGCAGGCAACCAACTCGACCTTCGGCAAGGACACCAACGACGCGGCGGAAGGCGTGCTCTATCAGGGCGTCTCCGGTCCCGACGTAGCGGTAACGCCGAAGAGCCTGCCGTTCACGCAGGGCTTCAAGGCCAAGTTCGGCAACTTCCCGTCCTATGCCGGCTATACGTCGTACGACGAGGTCTACTACATCGCCGACGCCGTGAAGCGCGCTGGCTCGACGGACGCCGACAAGCTGGTCGACGCGTTGGAAAAGACCGATTGGGAAGGCACCATCGGCCGCATCCAGTTTTACGGCAAGGGCGATCCGTTCACCCATTCGATCAAATATGGCAAGGGCCTGATCACCGGGTTGATGCTGCAGTGGCAGGACGGTAAGCAGGTGGCGGTCTGGCCGAAAGAAGTTGCCAAAAGCCAGATGAAGTTCCCGAGCTTCATCAAGGTCACGTCAAACTGATCGTCGATCGATCATGCTCCCGGGCGCGCCCGGGAGCACTTCGCATTTGCAGTTTCCAAGGAGTGAGGCAGCGGTGCTGCCGCGGCCATCATAGATGCTTGCGTTTCAAATCCTGATCGACGGCTTTGCCATCAGCGCGTTGTACGCGCTCGGCGCCACCGGCTTCACCCTCATCTTCGGCGTCTCCGGCGTGCTTAATCTCTCGCACGGCGCCATCATGGTGCTGGCGGCGGTGGCGGCCTGGGCCGCCGCCAGCATGCTGCATATGAACACCTACGCCGGCGCGCTGGTCGGGGTGGTGGCCGCGCTGATCGCGGCGTTCGCGACCTATTTCGCGGTGGTGCAGCCGATTCAGAAATCGAGGCGCATTCCCAACGAGGAGAAGGAAATCTTCGTTCTCACCGGCACCCTGCTGTGGGGAATCATGATTCAGGAACTGATCGCATATTTCTTCACCAACAACGCCAAGACTGTGCTGCCGATCGTCGATGGCGTGATTAACATATTCGGGGTGCGCACGCCGAAAAATGAAATCTTCACTGCCGTGGTCTGCTGCCTCGCGATCGGCCTGCTTTGGCTGTTGGTCAACCGCACCCGCACCGGCAAGGCGGTGCTGGCGGCATCGATGAATCCGCGCGGCGTCACCCTGCTCGGGCTCGAGCTCACCAACATCTACATCGTGGTCTGGGCGATCTATGGCATCCTGGCCGGAATCGCCGGCGTGCTGCTGGGCATGTTCCTCGGCGTCAGCTCCTATAGCGTCGGCCCGCTGACCGCGAGCGCATTCTCGATCGTGGTCCTGGGCGGGCTTGGCAGCGTGTCCGGTTCGCTGATCGCCGCCTTCGTGGTCGGCTATCTCGAAACCTTCACCGCCTACCTGGTCTCGCCGGCCTACCGCACCATTCCGGCGCTGCTGCTTTTGGTAGTCGTGATGTATATCCGGCCGCAGGGCCTGCTCGGGAGGCGATGAGCATGGCCGATTTTTTCAAATCGCGGCTATTCTGGATTTCGCTCGGCGTCGTCGCGCTGGCCTCGACGCTGCCGCTCTACGTCTCCGGCTATATTCTCGGCCTGCTTACGGTCGCCTATTACTTCGGCGTGTTCGCAATGGCGTGGGATCTGTTGTTCGGCTTCGCCGGCGAGGTGAATTTCGGCCCGACCTTCCTGATCGGTGTCGGCGCCTATACCGCCGGCATCCTCAACAATCAGTATGGATGGTCGGTGTATCTGTGCATTGTGCTGGGCGCGATGGCGTCGGTGGTCGCCGGACTCGTACTGGCGCTACCTGCATTACGAGTGCGCGGCCCTTATTTCGGGCTCACCACCCTTGTCGCCGTGTTGATGCTGCAGAATTTCATCGTGGTCTTCGCGGGCCTCACCGGCGGCGAAATCGGTCTCACCATCCCCGATGTGATTACAATCGACGCCGGCGTGAACTACTGGATCGCGCTCGGCTTCATGACGATCAGCGCGATCATCCTGTACGGCCTCTCGCAGTCGCCGATCGGTCTCGTGCTGCAGGCGAGCGGGCAGGACCCGGTGCAAGCCGGCGCGCTTGGTTTCAACATCGTCAAGCACAAGCTGGCAGCTTTTGTGGTTAGCGCATTCTTCTCGGGGCTATCCGGCGCGCTGCTGGTGTTTTATTTCGGCACCGCCTCAGTGGGCACGGTCGTTGACGTCGCCGTCGGGGTCAACGTTATCGTCGCCGCCGTGCTTGGCGGCCGCCGCACGGTGCTGGGGGCGGCGCTCGGCGCGATCTTCCTGATCGTTGCCGGCGAATTTTTGCGGCCAACCGGCGAACTGGCGACCTTCATCGTTTCGGCGGTGGCGCTGCTCGTCGTTCTGTTCTTCCCCGGCGGCTTCCTCGGGGCGGCCCTGTCGGGCGAGGCCCGCTCATGATGGACGCGACAAACAACGCTCCGGTTCTCGAAGTCCGCGGCCTGACCAAGCGCTTCGGCGGCCTTACTGCGGTGAAAGACCTAAGCCTTGATCTGCGCGCCGGCGAGATTTTCGGCCTGATCGGCCCCAATGGTTCCGGTAAATCGACCGCGATGAAGGCAATCATGGGCATCGAACGCCCGACCGCGGGCAAGGTCATTTTCGAGGGTGAAGACGTCGCCGGCCTGCCCGCGCACAAGATCGCGCGCAAGGGCTTTGGCATGGTGTTTCAGCACTCACGGCCATTGAACCGGCAAACCGTGCTCGAAAACATCATGGTTGCGCTGTTGCCCGACAGCCTGTTCATGCTGTTTGCGGACAAGCATCTGACCGAACGCGCAAGGTGGATCGCCGACCGGGTCGGCCTCGGCGCCGTGATGAATCGACGGCCGCCGACATTGCCATTCGCGGACCTCCGTCGTCTTGAACTCGCCAAGGCCATCGCGAGGGATCCCAAGGTGGTACTGGTCGATGAACCCTTCGCGGGACTGACGCTGGCGGAAGTCGGCACTTTCTCCGAGCTAATCCGCAGTTTTCGCGACGAGGGGCGCGCGGTGCTGTTGGTAGACCATAACGTCAAGAGCGTCGCCGCGCTGGTCGACCGGGTGCTTGCGATGTATCTCGGCGAGGAAATCATCACTGGGCGTGCCGACGAGGTAATGCGCAACGAGACGGTGCGGCGGGTCTATCTCGGCGGCGCGATCGAGACATCGGCCCGTCCGGAAACAAGCTTCAAGGACAAGGTTCCGCTGCTTCAGGTCGAAAACCTCAGCGTGTATTACGGCAAGGCGCAAGCGCTGGAGAATGTCTCGATCCACGTCCATCAGGGCGAGTTTGTTTCTGTCGTTGGGCTCAACGGCGCCGGCAAGACCACGCTGTTCAACACCATTTCGGGCTTCCTGCCCTACAGCGGTGAAATCATCCGCGACGGCGAAAGGTTGCGCGGCACCAGTCCGGCGCGGATCGCCCGAAGCGGCATCGTGCAGTGCCCGGAGTCGCGCGAATTGTTCGGCGAAATGAGCGTGCGCGAAAATCTCGACCTGGGCGGGCAACATTTGTCGGATCAAGACAGGGACAGGCAATTGGCGTGGCTGTTCGAGCTGTTTCCGATTCTCAAAGAACGGCAAAACCAGATGGCGCAGACGTTGTCTGGCGGCGAGCAACAGATGCTGGCAATCGGCCGGGCGCTGATGATGCAGCCCAAAATCCTGATCCTGGATGAGCCGACGTTGGGGCTCGCGCCGGTCATTCTCGAACAATTGTCGAAGGCGCTGGAAAAGCTGCGGCAAACCACGCCGATCACGGTATTGCTGGGGGAGCAGAACGTGACCTTCGCGCTTCCGCATGCCGACCGCGTGTACGTGCTCGAACATGCGCGGATCGTGTGGGAAGGCGATCCAGGCCGTTTTGCGGCCGAGGCCGGCGAAGGCTATCTCTGAGCGACACCGTCGTCAGCGCGTCAATTGGCCCTGTCGGTCCGGATCGCCCCGGCCCACTGCGCCAGTTGCGTCGAAGCGGCGCCCGGCGACGATTTGGAAGCCGCAAGCTCGGTTCGATCGACGTCAGACATCCAGCTGGACGCCGACGGACGGCTCAGCACCATTCCGACCAGCGCGATGACAATAAGGACCGGCAAGGCAAAAATTCCGATGCCCCAGTTTCGGTAGATGTCGCCGATGAATTCGCCCGACTGCCTGAAAAAGCCACCCATCGATGCCTCCATTCCACAGGATCCGCTGCCCGCGTGACTAGCGCAACGCGCGCGAAGTGGATGTGAAATGGTTCACAAGGGACGAACCCACGCAAAATGTTCCAAAACCGCGACACGGCGCGGCCGCGCCCTAATCGCCTTCGCTTCCCGATCCGGCCTCGGTCAGCGCCAGCAGCGGCTCGGTATTCAGGACCACGATCGCGCCGTGTTCGAGCCGGACCCAGTTGCGCCCGGCCCAGGCCCGCAATTGCTTGTTGATGCTTTCCCGGGTCATCCCGACCATCTCGCTGATTTCCTGCTGGGTGATGGCGATCGTCCGCCCCCCCGGCGCGAGCTTGTGCTTCTCGGTCAAACGAAGAAGCGCACTGGCGAGCCGGCCCGGCAGGTTCTGCAGGATCACCTCTTCGACCTGGTCGCTGGTCCAGCGCAGCCGCGTGCACAACAGCTCGATCAGCTTCATCGCCAGCGCCGGCTGGCTGCGCACAAAAGGCAGAAAGTCGCGGCGATCGATGACAAAAATCTCGCAATTGGTATTGGCGATAACGTCGGCGGTCCGCGCCAACCCGTCGAGCACCGCGACTTCGCCGACGATCTCTCCCGGACCGATCAGGTTCAAAATGGCGCTGCGGCCGTCGGCGGAGGAGACGCTGATCTTCAGCGTGCCGCTGATCACCGCGATCAGGCTGTTGCCGGGATCGCCCCGGGAAACGATCGTGCTTCCTCGCTTGAGCGTGGAATGCTTGGCGTAGCGGCAAAGCTGGTCGAGTGCCGCAGGCTCAAGCTCGGAGAACATCGGATGCTTGCGCAGCACCGAAAGCTTGCCGCTCGGAAATCCGCTGTCTCCCGTCTTGTCCTGAGGCACGACCGTTAGAGCTCCACTAGCGGAGCCGCCATGCGCGGCCCGCGGGCAACCATCATTTCAACGACCCATTCGGACATAGCATGTGCACGCCGATGTACATGTGGCCTTTATGCGCAAAAGTCCTGACATGCAAATCGTGGGTCGCGTCAACGTTTTCGCCAACCTTCAGCATCATCGGCATCGGCGTTTTGGACCTCAGATTGGTGGAGATGATCTCGGTGATGCGCTTTTGGATCTGGTCCGGTACCGCGCCCGAATCCTTGCTCCAACTAGAAAACTCATCCGGTTTCGGCAAAAAGTGTTTGGCAAATTTGCCAAAGGCGTAAGCCCCGTGCTGCTTTTCCAATTTTGCAAATTTCTTTGCCGTTGCAGCGATCTTCTTGGGGCTGCAGGATTCATTCATTAATTGCTCAAATTTTCCGCCATAAACTATAGCCATGTTTTTACTCCCCTGGAAAGCGGCTGAATGTGCCGCGGTTTCAATATGTCATAAGTCCGAGAATTTGGAGAGCGTTGCTTTAGCACGTTCTAGTTGGGCAGTCATTTTTGACTTGGCGAAAAGGTCTATCGCCTGGAGCAGTTCGTCTTGCGCCTCGGACTTCCTGCCCGAGGCGACCAACAGGCGGGCCAGCATTCCTTTCGCCATCGCCAGCAAGGGTCTGGTCCCAAGCCTGGTTGCGATTTCAATGGTTCGCTCAAGCCGGGCGATCGCCTCGCCCGTGCCGGACTCACCTCGCATCGCCAAGATGACGGCCTCGCCCAGGAGGGCAATGGCCTCGATCGTCTGATAGCCCTTCTGCTTTGCGCCCGCCTGGCAGGCACGCACGAGTTCAAGCCCGCGGGGAATATCTCCAAGTTGCGCCCATGCGGGAGCCAGATACGCCGAGGCGAGCAGGATACTCCCCGAATGACTGAGGGCCTCAGCCTCCCGCTTTGCTTCAAGCAGGACGTCTCTTGCTTTCGCTGCTTGGCCGCGCTGAAGATAGAGATTTCCGAGCGCGCACAGCACAAGGGGTAAAAACAGCCGGACCTCGTTCTCGCGCGACAGCAGCGAGGCTTCATTGAGGGCTGCTTCCGCCTCATCGAGATCGCCGTGGCTCATTTTCACAATGCCACGGCCGTAATCGGCCGCGATGATTTCGTAGGGCCGGTCGCTCTTCTTGGCGAGTTTGCTGGCGCGGCGCGAGCTTTGCTCGGATTCGTCGTATTCGCCCGTCGACGCGTAGACGATGGCTTTCATCATATGACAGATCACCAGAAGGCTCGACCCCGTCGTCCCAGGCGGGACGTTTTCCGGTGCGCTGGCAAGCCGTGCGCTGGCCTGATCCAGAAGCAGTTCAGCATCCCGATATCGGCCGGCGACGAAATAAGCCTGACCGAGCACATACTCTGCGTAGCTGAGCCACGCAGTGTCGGCCAAATTGTTGGCCAGCACGACAGCCTTCTCGGCCTCGGTAATAGCGTCGATGGGCGGTCCATAGAAATTCAGCGCCACCGCCTTGGCGACGATCGATGCCAACCGTCGCTGTTCGTCCCCGATTTTCTCGGACCGCGCCACGGCATCGCGACAAAGACCGAACCATTCTTCGATGCCTCCTAGCGGAGCAAAGGCAAGCCGCGCCTCGATCCGCAGGTCGATCGCCCGCTGTTCGCGCTCCGTCGAGGGAGGCTGCTTTTCAACCGCAGCCATCGCAGTCTGGTAATATCCCGTGGCATCCCGGAACGCCGATCTGGCGAAGGCCTTCTTCGCCGCCATCTGCCCGTAACGATCGGCTTTCACCCAGTCGTGCGCCTTGACGGCGTGATGGCAGAGCGCTTCCGCAACCTCCTCCTCGGGGCCAGGGGAGCCAGCCTCCAATGCCGCCAATATCCGGCGGTGCAACTCCTCGCGCTGCGGCCGCAGGATCGAATCATAGGCGACCTCGCGGATCAGGTCGTGGGCGAATTCATATTCGGAGGAAGCGATCCATCGCGACTCGACCAGAAAATCCAGAATCTCCAGCGACCAAAGCCGGGTTTGCAATTGCACCGCCGGCGTGCCGGTCACGGCCGTCAGCAAATGCGCCGAAACCCGCGGCCCGACGACGGAGGCAAGCTGCAGGATCGCCTTGTCCTCTTTCGGCAATCGATCGATCCGGGACGCAATGACCCCTTGCACCGTCGGAGGAACTTCCAGCGCGTCCCAGGGAGCTGTGGTGGCAAACCGGCCGGCATCGGTCTCCAGAATTCCGCGACTGATCAATTGCCGGGCGACTTCCTCGATGAAAAGCGGCACCTGACCGGTGTGGCGCAGTACATGGGCCTTGAGCGCATTGAAACTGGCTTCCCTGCCGAACAAGTCGTCCAGCAATGCGTTCGCCGAGGCGAGATCGAGCGAGCGCAGCCAGATCCTGCGAACATCCAGCTGCGCCAGCCATCCCGGCGTGTCCTCGGTCCGCCAGGTCAGCAAGACCAGCAGCGGATGGCTTGCGGTCAGCGCCATCATGGCCTCGATGGCAGTCTCGCTTTGGCCATCGATCCAATGCAGGTCTTCCAGCAAAAGGACGGTCGGCCGGGTCGAAATGACCTTGTCGACCGCGTAACGCGCGGCGTCGTTGATCGCCCGCCGCCGCAGCAGCGGTTCAAGACCGTGCCAGCCCGGATCATTGACGGGCTGGTCGAGCACGGAGCAAAGGGCCGCGGGCCAGAGCTCGGAATGCGGCGGCGCCTCGCCTTCGGGCAAATCGGGTTGATCGAGAGGGGTGAGGTTGCCAACCTGAAGGGCGTTCCGGATCAGCTTCTTCAAAAGCGCATAGGGAACGGCCTGCTCCAGCGGGTTGCATTCCGCTTCCAGCACCTGCCAGTCGTTCTGACGCAAGGTGCCGACGAACTCGTGGGCCATTCGGGATTTGCCGATGCCCGCGGTCCCCACCAGCGCGATGATCTGTCCGGAGGAGGAAACCTCCTGCGCCGCCCGCTCGAGCAGCGAGGTCTCATCGGCGCGACCGACAAAGGATGAAAGCCCCTTGGTCGAGCGGGCACGCCAGCGCGTCAATCCGCTGATCTCGGCAAGTTCGTAACAGGGAACGGGCGCGGAAAATCCCTCCAGCCGCTTCGGCGCCAAAGCCTCGAACGTCACGAGTCCCGTGGACAGGTTCTGGCAGGACTCTGACACCAGGATTTGTCCGGCCTGCGCGGCGCTTTCCAGCCGCTTGACCAGATGCACCGCAGGACCCCCCGCCTCATAGATCGAGGAGAAGTCGGCTTCGATAACGTGGGCGACCACATAGCCGGAGTGAACGCCCACCCGGACCTGAAGCGCCGGGTCGTTCAAGAGCTTGATGCGGCGAACCAGTTCGACGGCGGCATGACAGGCCATGACGGCATGGTTGTCGTCGGCGTGCGGGGCGCCAAACAGCGCGATCAGCCCGTCGCCGCCCTCCTTGCTCACAATCCCGCGGTTGCGCCTGACAGCGGTGCGCATGGCGATCAGCGCCGGCTCCAATCGCGAAATGGCAGCCTCGGGATCAAGTTCCGAGATCAAATCGGTCGAGCGCTGCAGATCGGCACAGAGCACAGTGAGATATTTGCGCTCGCCGGCGATGCGGCCGCGAACTTCCGCGACCTGCGGCTTTGGAGAGCGTTCCGGGACGACGGCCCCGCAGGACGAGCAATACAGATCGCCTGCCTTCAGGGTCGATAGACAGACCAGACAAGACACCCGCAGCTTCCTTCCATCCACCCATTCAGATTAACGAAACTTCATGGCGGAACAAGCGTTCGGAACCGCCTATTGCGGGCGCCGAGCGTGACATTGATGGGATGAGAACGATTGGACGACAATTTTAGACGAGCAGCACCCACAGCAAGAGTAGCTAGTCATGATATGCACATCCAGAGGATGCGGCCACGCTAGCAACCGGCGGGCTATTCGATCGTGATGCCCACTTCCTTGATCACGCGTGCGTATTTGGCGAGCTGCTCGCGCGTCATCGCGCCCAGCTCCTCCGGTGAACTGCCGCGGACCGAAAATCCCAAATTCTCAAGCTTGCTGCGAACGCCCGCATCGGCCAGCGCGTTGCGCACTTCGGAATTCAGCCTCGCGACGATGTCTTTTGGCGTGCCAGCCGGCGCCAGGATCGCAAACCAGGAATTGAAGAAGAACCCGGGCAGACCGGATTCCGCAACCGTCGGCACGTCCGGAAATTGCGGTAGCCTCTTCTCCGTGGTGACCCCGATCAGCCTGAGCTGACCGCTACGCACCAGTGATGCGACGGTGCCGAGGCCCTGGAAGCCGACCGGAATTTGGCCCGAGGCGACGTCGGTCGCCGCCTGCGTGGCGCCCTTGTAGGGCACATGCATCAGCGAAATGCCGGCGCTGGAGGCAAACATCGCCATCGCCAGATGTTGCGGGCTGCCCGGACCGCCGGAGCTATAATCGATGCTGCCGGGCGCGGCCTTGGCGGCTGCGATCAAATCCGCCGCGGTCTTGTAGGGCGTCGTGTTGCCCGCGATCAGTCCCCACTCCACGGTCGCAACCAGCGAAACCGGCGCGAAATCCTTCAGGATGTCCCAACGCATGCTGGACTGCAGGTTGGGCACCATGGTCATGATGCTGTCGTTGAAGCCGCCGATCGTGTAGCCGTCGGGCTCTGCTCTCGCGACCTGTTCGGCGCCGATCAAGCCCGACGCGCCCGGCTGGTTGATGATGATGATCTGCTGGCCCATGTTTTCGGCCATCTTCTGCGTCACGATTCGAGCGGCGACATCGACCGCGCTCGCCGCCGCAAGCGGCACAATCATCTTGATCGGCCGGTCCGGATAGGTCGACTGCGCGACCGCGCTCGAGCTCAAAAACAGCGTCAGCGCAGCAGTCAGCGAATGAAGAAAGCGCATAGCAGGAATTCCCCCACGGAATTGGATGGCGTTTTCCGCATTTTCGGCCGCCATCCCTTTACAGGGATGATTGCCCTCTTGCCACCGGCTTGGCAATGTGCCCAGCGTAGAAAAAGCCGCGATGGCATCGACGGCCGAAAAGGAAACGCCTGATTTAACGCTTCAAGGGAGGCACCAAAATGACCACCCGCAGAAACTTCTTGAAAACTGCTGCCGCGACAGGGATCGCATTTTGCAGTTGCGGCATGCTCAATGCGGCGCACGCACAACCGCGGTCTCCGCGCCTGCCGGTCAAGGTCAATGGCAAGCGCGTGTTGACCGTCGATGTCCACGCCCATTGTTATTTTCATGAAGCCATCAATCTGATGGGCGAAGAGGCCGACAAGGTGCTGCCGCCAGTCAAAGGCGTGCCCGAGCACCTCATCGTCATCGAGCAGCGTCTGAAGGAAATGGACGACATGGCGATCGACATGGAGGTGCTGTCGATCAATCCGTTCTGGTATCGCAAGGACCGCGATACGGCCGCCGCGATCGTCAAGGTCAACAACGAGAAACTGGCGGAACTCTGTGCCTCGCGGCCGGACCGGTTCGGGGCTTTCGCTTCGCTGTCGTTGCAGTTCCCGGACCTTGCCGTGCAACAACTCGAGACTGCGGTGAGGAAGCAGGGCCTGCGCGGCGCCGCGATCGGCGCCAGCGTGGTGGGAGAGGATTTCTCCGATCCCAAATTCCATCCCGTGTGGGCCAAGGCCGAAGAACTCGGCGCGGTGCTCTTCATTCATCCGCAAAGCACGCCGGAACTCGCCAAGCGCCTCCACGGCAATGGCTGGCTGTCGAACACAATCGGCAATCCGCTCGACACCACGATTGCCCTGCAGCACCTGATTTTCGAGGGAACGCTGGACCGCTTCCCCGGCTTGAAGATCATCGCGGCCCATGGCGGCGGCTTCTTGCCGTCCTACGCCGCGCGCGGCGATCATGCCTGCTTCGTGTCGCCGCAGAACTGCAATTCGAATATCACGTTGAAAAAGAAGCCGTCGGAATATCTGAACCAGCTCCATTTCGACGGGATGGTGTTTACGGCGGAGGGGTTGCGGCATCTGGTGGCGCAGGTCGGCGCGAGCCAAATCCTGCTCGGCACCGACCACCCGATCCCCTGGGAACAGCATCCCGTCGACCAGGTGTTCGCGACCACGACCCTGACCGACAAGCAGCGAGTGGCCATCCTCGGCGGCAACGCGACGCGCCTGTTCGGGCTGAAGGAAGCTTGATCGCGGGCGTGGGGTCGGCCGACTTTGCTTGTATATTGGTTGCGGGGGGCGCTGCTTCCGGCTCCGCCTCCTGTTCAGAGAAACCTGTATGCATGCAATGGGCCGAACGTTACGCGGCTGCCGGGGGGGGCGCACGCAGAGTAAGTATCTGTTTTGTCGGCCTTTTTCTCTCGGCAGACCTCAAAACCAGACGGCGTCGCGTCGGCCGCGGCCAGCGCGATGCATCCAACGCCACGCCGGAGATTGCCGGACTTCGGGAGCACTATAATATCGGCGCGCTCGATTGGGCTGATATCGATGCTTCCGGAACGCCCGAACAGACCGTCGAACGATACCAAACCCGGATTGCGCATGGTGAGGCGGCTTAAGGTCCGAAAACGCGGAACAGCAATGTCGATGTCCCTGAGGTTAGCAACGCCAGCCCTCTCGCCGGCCGTATCGGCAGCTTCCCCGCGCCGTCCCTCCGTTCCGCGACTGAATGTGGAGATGGCATGCGACACGGTATTTCGGGTTCTGGCGCGCCGCTATCTGACCGACCTGACCGCAAGTCACGAGGCAACCTGCCGCGGCGACCCGACGGCCCTACATCAGATGCGCATTGCGCTGACGCGGCTGCGCACGGCGATCCTGTTTTTCGCGCCGATGATCGATGATCCCATGCGGATGCGGATCAAGGCCGAACTGAAATGGCTCAACAGCCGGCTTGGCAGCGTGCGGGATCTCGACGTCGCGATGGCGCGGCTCCGCGCCGCCAGCAAAGCGCGGCCGCAGGCGGTTTCCTCTTACCGGACCTGGAACGAGAAGCGCGACGAAGGCCATCGCCAATTGGCGCGGGCGCTTCGCTCGACAAGGTATCGCCGCCTGATCGAAACCATGTCCGGATGGGTCGAGAGCGGACCGTGGTCGATCAAGAGGGGCAAACAGGCGGCGCAGGAGCGCGCCTCTCCGATCGTTATCTACAGCACGGGCCGGCTGAAAGAATGGCAGGAAAAACTTCTAAAGAAGTGCCGCAAGCTTGCGAAAATGGACATCAAGAAGCGCCACCGGCTGCGGCTGCTGAACAAGAAGCTGAGTTATTCGATCGAATTCTTCGAGGATCTGTTTCCGGACGGGCGGTTTTCGCGCCAGCAGACGGCGCTGAAATACTTGCGCAAGGCGCAGCGATCGCTCGGCCAACTGAATGACGACGCCCAGGGCCATTTGCTCGCCACCGCCTTGCAACAGGACGGCGCCCAGGCGCCCTTGCAATTTCTCAGCCCGAAGCGCGAGCGCCGCCTGATCCGCACCGCCGCCGCGGCCTACCGCAAGCTCGCCGAGATGAAGGGGGTTCGCGAGGCAAGATAGACCCGTCCCTTCAGAGCAGCTTCCCGTCCGGCCCGAAAAACGGGTGCGGGCCGTCGAAATCGCCAATCGGGACCTGGTGAGCGACGACATTCCCAAAACCCTCGCCCGGAAACCAGACGTGAAGATGGAAGGCCGGCGGCTCGACCTTGAACGACGGCTCGCGCAATTCCGCCAGATCGAGATCGACGGCGTGGTTCGGCGCCGGGCAGATCGTGGTGGGCACGCCGGCAAACATCGCAAGCGTGGCGCGATGGACGTGGCCGGTGGCGATCGATCGCACGCGCGGATGGCGCTTGACGATACTGGCCAGATCTCCGGCATTTTGCAGGTTCTGGCGGTCCATATGCCCGATGCCGGCCTCGAACGGCGGATGATGCAGGAACAGCAACGCCGGCCGGTCGGTTGCGGCGGCAAGGGTTGCTTCAAGCCATTGCAGGGTCGGTGCATCAAGTTCGCCATGCGGCTTGCCCGATACGCTCGAATCCAGCAGCACGAGATCAAGCCCGCTTATCTCGATGCGCTGATTGAGCGCACCCGACGCAAAGGCATAATTTCGCGGAAACGCGGCGCGCATCATCTCGCGCTGGTCGTGATTGCCGGGAATGCCGGCAAAGGCAATGCTCAGCGGCGTCAGAAGCCGCTTGAGATGAGCGTATTCCTCGGCTGTCGGCGTATCGGCAAGGTCGCCTGAGATCACCACGAAATCGGGCTTTGGAGCGAATTCATTCAACGCGGCGACGCAGCGCTCAAGCGCGCGCGCCGTATCGACGCGACCGTAGGCGAGCGCCCCGGGCGGCTTGATGTGCAGGTCGGAAATCTGCGCTATCAGAACGGGTTTTTGCGGCATCGGGCTTCTCTTCAATTCTCCGCTGGCAACAGCCTGACCGCGTCGGGCGCGATCAGGAGGCCGACGCGATCCCCGGCTTGGGCCTTGACGGTGTTCGGCGCATCGACGGTGAGAAGTTTGTCGGACGCGCCAGCGACGACCATGCGTTGCCGGTCGCCAATAAAACTGACGCTATCGATGATGCCCGACAGCGGCGCGCTTGCGGCCTCGACGATCCGGATCGTCTCGGGTCGGATCATCGCGACCGCGGCCCCAAAATTTGCATCGCCGCCGATCGGCTGCCGACCGCCCGGCAGCACGAGATGGCCGTGCTCGAGCGGCGCCTCGATGATGTTCGCAGCGCCGATAAATTCGGCCACGAAGCGGCTTTTCGGCGTGAAATAAATCTCGCGGGGGTTACCGATCTGGGCGATCGCGCCCTTTTGCATGACGACGATGCGGTCGCCGAGTTCCATGGCCTCGGCCTGATCATGCGTCACATAGATCGTCGTGATGCCGAGCGCACGCAGCAGACGGTTGAGTTCGCCGCGCAGGCGCTCGCGCAGCGCGGCATCGAGCGCGGTCAGAGGCTCGTCGAGCAGCAAAATGCCCGGCCGTATCGCAACTGCCCGCGCCAACGCCACGCGCTGGCGCTGGCCGCCGGAGAGCTGGTCGATGCGGCGGTTTTCCAGGCCTGAGATATTGGTCAGCGCCACCAGCTCGGCGATGCGCTTGGCGCGTTCGGCCTTGGACATGCCGCGGATTTTCAGGCCGTAGCCGATATTGTCGGCGACGCTCATGTTGGGAAACAGCGCATAGGATTGAAACACCATGCCGACATTGCGCCGCTCGATCGGCACCGAGGTCATGTCCTTGCCGTCGAACAAGACGACGCCGCCGGCATCGGGCAGTTCAAGGCCGGCGATGATGCGGAGCATGGTGGTCTTGCCGCAACCGGAGGGGCCGAGCAGCACCAGCGTTTCACCGCGCGCGATGTCGAGGGTCGCGGGCTCCAGCGCGCGCGTGCCATCCGTAAACGTCTTGCCGCAATTCTCGATCCGCACCGAGGCGCCATGTCCCGCTGCGGGATTCATCTCGCCTGCTCCTTGTCGGCAAACAACTGCATCGCGACCAGAAGCGGAATGATCATGACAAAGAAGATCAGCGTATAGGCTGACGCCACTTCCAGCCGCATCGAGGCGTAGGCATCGGCGAGCCCAATCGGCAGCGTTTTTGTCAATGGCGTGTGCAGCATCCAGGTCAGGTTGAACTCGCCGAGCGACAGCGTCACCACCATCAGGCTGCCGGCGAGGATGCCGGGCAGCGCGTTGGGAACGATCACGTCGCGAAACCGCCGCCAGGGCGAGGCGCCGAGCGATGCCGCGCCTTCGTCGAGCGTCTTGATGTCGACGGTTGCGAACACCGCCATCACCGAGCGCACCATGAACGGCATGGTGAAGATGACATGGCCGGTGAGGATGAACAGCCAGGAGCGGCGAAAGTCGCTGAAACCCTGATAGGTAAGCAGCAGCGCCAGCGCGATCGCGAGTCCCGGGATCGCCAGCGGCAAGGTGATGATCTCCTCGATCACGCGAGAGAGCCGCCCTCCCCGCACATGCAAGGCGTAAGCCGACGGCACGCCGGCGACAAGCGTGACAGCAAGCGTTGCCAGAGCGATCACAAAAGACAAAAGAATGGTGCCGGCATAGAGGTCCCAGACCTGGAGTACCCATTGCAGCGTGACGCCGGAGGAGATGCCGCGAAAGTAATTCACGGTGACGCCCGCCGAGATCGAAAGGATCGCGGGCACCACCAGGAACGCCGCGACCAGCAGCGTGAATATGAGTTGGCCGGCAAAGATCAGGCGGTCGCGCATGGTCTCATCCGGCCGCAGCGACGGTGCCGCCGCTGAACGAGCGGGCCAGCGCCAGGATCGCCCAGGCGATGACGCCCAGACCCACCGACAGCGCGGCCGACGTGGCAAAATTCGCGGCCAGCGTAAATTCCGTATAGATCAGCATCGGCAGCACATCGATATTGGTCGCCAGCGTAAACGCGGTGCCGAACGCGCCCATCGCGGTTGCAAAGGCGATGGCGCCGGAGGCGACGAAAGCCGGCGCCAGCGCCGGCAGCACCACATCGCGCTGCACCGCCCATGGGCTCGCGCCGAGCGAGCGCGCGGCTTCTTCCAGGCCAACGTCGAGTTTCTGGACGGCTGCCATTATGGTGAGAATGACGCGCGGGATCGAGAAATAGAGATAGCCGAGGAACAGCCCGTAGATCGAATAGGCAAACACCAGCTTCTCGCCGAAGGCGCGATTGGTGAGATCGCCGATCAGGCCCTGGCGTCCGGCGAGCAGGATGATCAGGAAGCCGACCACGACGCCCGGAAAGGCCAGCGGAAAGGTCAGCATCGCAATCAATACAGCGCGGCCGGGAAAGCGATGGCGCTGCAGGAACATCCCCGCGATGGTCGCGATGACAAGGGTCGCGGCCGTGGTCGCAGTTGCCAGCAAGACCGTGTTGATCAAGGTCGCGCGGTAGCGCGGCTCGGTCAGGATCGAAAGATATCCCGCGAGCCCTTGCGGCCCTTCCGCCCCGGTCACGACCAGCCGCGCCATCGGCAGCAGGAAAAACGCCACCGTCACCACGGTGAGCGGCAGCAGGCATAGCCAGACGAAGGTTTTGTGCGGCATGAAGAGATGGTGCCCAAATTTCTAGGCACCATTCTGCATCAGCGGACCTCGGCGAGATAGCGGTCGACAAAGCCTTTTTGCACGTTTTCCATCTGGCCCCAGTCGACGGCCTTGGCGCGGGCATAATCGCTGTCGGGCAGGAATTTTGCCTTCACCGCCGCGGGCAATTCGATCGGGCGGGCCGGGCGCAGATACGCGTTGGTCCAGATCGCCTGTCCCTTGTCGGACAATAGATAGTCCAAAACCTTCTTGGCCTTCTCCTTGTCGGGTGCATTCTTGACGAGGCCGACGACATAGGGAAACACCACCGAGCCCTCGCACGGGATCACGAATTCAAAATTGCCCTTCTCCTGATATTTGGCGCGATAGGCGTTGAAATCGTAATCCAGCAGGATCGGCATCTCGCCGGAAACCACGCGGGCATAAGAGGTCTGCTTGGGCACGATCGGATCGTTCTTGCGCAGCTCTTTGAAGAAAGTAATCGCCGGATCGAAATTCGACGCGGAGCCGCCGAGCGCCAGATTGATCGCGACCGCGCCGACATAGCCGACCGCGGCCGAGGACGGATCGAGATAGCCGACCATGCCCTTGTAGTCCGGCTTCAACAGATCCTTCCAGCACGCCGGCACCGGCTTGCCGCCGAGCGCATCCTTGTTCACGAACAGGCCGAGCGTGCCGGAATGGATCGTGGTCCAGTAGCCGTCCGGGTCCTTCAAGCCTGTCGGCACCTGGTCCCATTTGGCGGGCTTATAGGGCTCGAGCGCGCCTTCGGTCTTGGCCTTCATGCCGAAGGTGACGCCGAAATAACCGATATCGCCGACCGGATTGCTCTTCTCGGCCAGAATTTGCGCCAGCGCCTGCCCCGAATTCTTGTTGTCGTGGGGAATGTCGTAGTTGAGATCGGCCTTGATGGCCTTGAGCATCGAGGCCCAATCGGCCCATTCCGGCGGGCAATTGTAGCAGATCACGTCGGCCGCCTTGGCGGATTGCCACGGCGCGACCAGCGACAGCGCGAGCAAAAACAGGACAAAACGGGCGGTCTTCATGAAATGGGCTCCGATCGCAAAACAAGGCATTTGGCGGGGGTTGCGACTTCAACACCAACCGGCGACCAAGTATAGGCCGCGGATGAAGGATTTGCGACGAAGGGTCTTTTGCCGAGCCCCGGACGAGCGCAGCGCACCGGCGATGGCTGCGTTGCGATGCCGGCCTGTAAGCCCGCCTTGCGGCGCAACCGGAGTTGCAGGTATCCTTTACCCTCCCCGATCAGGCCGCGTTTAACGGAGCAGCGCCATGACCCCTCCCGTCAATTCCCCCGCGATCAAAGTGGTAAAATCGGTCCGCGAACAAGTCAGCGCCGAGGAGTGGCAAACCCGCGTCGATCTCGCCGCCTGCTACCGCCTCACCGCGATGTACGGCATGACCGAGATGATCGCCAACCACATTTCCTGCCGCGTGCCCGGCACGCATGATCACTTCCTGATCAACCCGTATGGCATGCTCTACGAGGAGATCGACGCGTCCTGCCTGATCAAGGTCGACCTCGACGGCAAGGTGCTGTTCAACGCCTCCGACTATGGCCTCAACGCCGCCGGCTTTGTCATTCATAGCGCGATCCACATGGCCCGCCACGATGTCGATTGCGTCGCGCATACCCATACGCCCGCCGGCATGGCGGTCTCGGCGATGGAATGCGGTCTGCTGCCGCTGGCGCAGACCTCGATGCGGTTCCTCCACATCGCCTATCACGACTTTGAGGGCATCGCGGATGATATCGGCGAACGCGAGCGGCTGGTGAGAGACCTCGGCGATCACGAAGCGATGGTGTTGCGCAACCACGGCCTGCTCGTGGTCGGACGCACCATCCCCGCGACCTTCAACCTGCTCTATCGCATGGAGCGCGCCTGCGAGGTGCAGGTGATGGCGCTGTCCTGCAACACCAAATTGGTCTACCCGCCGCAGGACGTGCTGGAAAAAACTTTTGACAAAGTGAAGCCGCGGCCCAATTTGCCCAACCGCAACGGCGAACTGGCATGGCCGGCGCTGTTGCGAAAACTCGACCGTGTCGATACGTCGTACCGGAATTAACGGGCAAACGGCAGTAAGCACCAGCAGTCCTGGTCCCGCCGCGCTATCGCGGATAGCGCGGTTATCGCGAACTCGTCATCCCCGTGGGCTTGTCCCGGGCATCCACGTCTTGACCAACGTTGCAGCAAGACAGACGTGGATGGCCGGGACAAGCCCGGCCATGACGAAGATAGGAATCTAGGTCGCGCTCACCGCGGCACCACCGCCGTCGCCTCGATCTCGACCCGCGCCGCCTTTTCGACCAGCCGCACCACCTGAACTAGCGCCATCGCGGGATAATGCGCGCCGAAGATATCGCGATAGATCTGTCCGAGCGCCTTCAGGTTTGAAAGATACTCGTCCATATCGACGACGTACCAGGTCAGGCGTACGAGATGCTCGGGCCGCGCCCCACCGTCCGCCAAAATGGCGGCGATGTTGCTCAGGGTTTGACGGACCTGTGTGACAAAATCATCCGGCAAATGACCGAGATGATCCCAGCCGATCACACCGCCGGTGACGACCAGGCGGCCGTCGGCCGTCATGCCGTTGGCGTATCCTTTTGGGGCCGGCCAGCCGCTCGGCTGCAGGATCCGCGGACCGGCGGGCGAGGTCTCGCCCTTTGCGACCGGCAGCACCGCAAGTGTGGGCCCGTCTTGCGCGCTCACCAAAAATTCTCCCTCATTTCAAGATTCATTCCGCAGCCATTCCAGCCGACGTCGCGGCGGCCTGCGCCATCTGCCGTAGCGCAAAGCGCTGCAATTTTCCGGTTTCGGTCTTGGGCAGTTGGGCTACGAATTCGATCGCGCGCGGATATTTGTAAGGAGCGATCTCGCGCTTGACGTGCTCCTGCAGCGCCGTCGTCAACGCCTCGTCGGCGGTGACGCCGGACGCCACGACCACATAGGCCTTGACGATCATGCCGCGCGACTCGTCGGGGGAGCCGACCACGCCGCATTCGGCGACCGCGGGATGCGTCATCAAACAGGCTTCGATCTCGGGCCCCGCGATGTTGTAGCCCGACGAGATGATCATGTCGTCCGATCGGGCCACGAAGCACAGGCGGCCGCTCTCGTCGCGGACGAAGGTGTCGCCCGTTACATTCCACCCCTGACGCACATAGTTCGATTGCCGCTTGTCTGCGAGATAGCGGCATCCGGTCGGCCCGCGAACCGCGAGCTTGCCGGGGGTGCCCGGCGGCACTTCGTTCATGTCGTCGTCGACGACCTTTGCCTCGTAACCGGACACTGGGCGCCCGGTTGCGCCTCCGACGGCGTCGCCGACCCGGTTGCTGACGAAGATGTGCAGCAATTCGGTGCTGCCGATGCCGTCGAGAATCGTCTTGCCGGTCTTGCGGGTCCAGCTTTCGAACACCGGCGCCGGCAAGGTTTCGCCGGCAGAGACCGCAAGACGCAGCGACGAAAGATCAGCGCCCTTGTCCATCGCGACCATCATCGCCCGATACGCGGTCGGCGAGGTAAAGCAGATCGTGGCCCTGTAGGTCTCGATGATCTTGACCATCTCGGGCGGCGCCGCATTTTCCAGGAGCGTCGCGGTGGCGCCGAACCGCAACGGAAAGATCGCAAGCCCGCCAAGTCCAAACGTGAAGGCAAGCGGCGGGGAGCCGACGAAGACATCATCCGGCGTCACTTTAAGGACTTCCTTCGCATAACCATCCGCAATGATCATGAGGTCGCGATGGAAATGCATCGTCGCCTTGGGCTCGCCCGTGGTGCCCGAGGTGAACCCGAGCAGCGCGACGTCGTCGCGGCCGGTCTTGACGGCATCGAACCGCACCGGCTTGCTCAGCGCCACCCGATCGAGCTCGGCATCATGGTTTGACGTACCGTCGAAATTCACCACCTGCTTGAGAAACCGGCTGGTCTTGGCACAGGCCACCAATTCGTCGGCGATGCGACTGTCGGTCAGCGCCAGCGCGATCTCCGCCTTGTCGATGATTTTTGTCAGTTCACCGGCGCGCAGCATCGGCATGGTGTTGACGACGACAGCGCCGGCCTTAGTTGCCGCGAGCCATGCGGCGACCAGCGCCGGATTGTTGCCCGAGCGTATCAGCACCCGGTTACCGGGCTTGACGCCGTAATTTTCCACCAGCGCATGCGCCAGGCGGTTCGACCAATCCGCGAGTTCCTTATAGGTGCGCTGGCGGCCATTGCCGATCAGCGCGACCCGATCGCCAAAACCCTTTTCGACATTACGGTCGGTGAGTTCGACTGCGGCGTTGAGATAATCGGGATATTGAAACTCCGGCCGGTCGAGCCGCAGTTCCGGCCATTGCTCGAACGGCGGGAGATTTCGCCGCGCAAAATCATCGAAATGGCCCGACGGGCCAAGGTTTTGGATTCCAAGGCTTTCGATACTAGGGCTTTCGATTCCAGGGCTTGTTCCACCTGACATTTTAATCGTCTCCATCGTCCCTCGATTTCGGGATCAAAGGCGTAAGGCCAATATCCAGGGCGTCCGGCAGCGCGCTCTCGAAACATTTTATACTTAAAGTAATTTGGCGCAATAGCTCAAATCCTGCCGCTCCAACAGTTTTTTGCATCAGCAAGTTGGCTGCCCGGCCCGCGCGCACCGGGCGCTTTCATCACCAAACGCTCTCAAGGGCGGCTTTCGCGCGCCGGTGGCACGCGATATGGTGATGGTCGTCGCAATCGGTGGTGAAGGGGACTGGGATGATTTCCGCGCTGATCGGCATTTTGATTATTGTCGTGTTCGGTGCCATTTGTTTTTGGGCGATCGACAAATTTGCCAATGACCGCCGGCTGGCACAGCTTCTCAAGCTGCTCGTCGTGCTGATCTGCGCTGCTTCTATCCTGCAAAGAGTGCTGCCGATACTAGGCCTCTCCGGGCTCTAGCCTGATCCGACCTCGCGTGCCGGAACCTAGCGGCCGGCCAATTCCATCAAGCGCGCCACCATCGGTGATTGCGGATCGGCGAGCGGCGCAATCGCGGTGAAATGATTGGCGCCGGGAACCACGCCGAACCGCGTCGGAATACCGGCCCTGCTCCAGACGTCGACGATGGTCCGGCTTTGCCGAAAATATTCCGCGCTTTCGTTTCCGCCGACGACCGCGTCAAGGCTCCCCTCGCCGGGCGCCTTCCAGAACAGCGGGCTCGCCGCTCTGGCGGTTGCTCGATCAAGCTGCAAGGCCTTGTTGACAGAGGTTTCGACCAGCGGCACGAGATCGAACAGGCCAGAAATGGTGTAGGCCGCAACAACGAGGTTCTTGGGCAACGACGGATCCAGCGCCGGCCAGTCGGTCGCCAGCATGCAAGCCGCAAGATGACCGCCGGCGGAATGGCCGCTCATGACGACGGATTGCCCCAATCGCGCCAATTCGCGCGTGGCGGCCCGCATCTCCTCGATAATGCGATCGACAGTGACATCGGGACACAAATCATAGCTCGGGATCGCGACACTGATCCCGTGGGCATTCAGCCCCGCGGCGAGATGGCTGGAAGACGACCCGTCCAGCGCCTGCCAATAGCCGCCATGAATGAACACAACGATCGGACCATCGCGATCGCCGGGAAAGAAATCGATGACGTTGCGCGCGCCCGGACCATAGGGAATGACGCGCGGCGCGTGACGATCGCGATAGGCCGCAGCATCCCGCGCCCAGCCGGCCATCAACGAAGGATTTTCCGGAACCCGCGCCCGGTTGTTGTATTCGACCTCGTAGTCGATATCGGCGCCCAAGACGTCACAACGCCCGTTTTTGCGCGGATTTCTGCGCCGAGCCCTTGGTCTTGGCCAACAGCCGCATCAGTTCGCGGACATCCTTGGGCGCGAGCTCCGAAAATATGTCGGCGATCCAGGTCTCATGCTCCGCCGCCATCTTGCGAAACTCGGTGCGGCCGATTTTTGTTAATCGGATCACCTGCACGCGCCGGTCGGTATCCGACGTCCGCCGGTCGAGATGACCTGACTCGACGAGGCGCTCGACGAGGCCGGTGACATTGCCGTTAGAGACCATCATCCGCTTCGAGACATCGGACAGCGTCATGCCCTCCGGCACCTTGTCGAGCTGGGCCATCAGGTCGAAGCGCGGCAGCGTGACGTCGAACCGCTCGCGCAAGCGCCCGCGCACCTCGCCCTCGATCAGGGTGGTGCAGGTCAGAAGGCGAAGCCACAGCCTGAGCTCGTCGCCGTGCTCGTGCGGGAGTTCGACGGCCTTGGTCTCGGAATCAAGGTTCATGATGCAATCAAGCCTGCCGGAGGTTTACTCAGTCTTCTTGAACCTTCAAATAATTTGGCGGTTGCTGCAAGTCAAAACGCGACCGGTTTTGCGGAATTTCTTTAGGTTTCAAATAATTGGCGCGCGGCTTGCATGGCGCGTTTGGTAATGACCCGAGCTTGCTGCTGCTTTGCTTGCGGCAATAGCGGTCATCAGAATAAGCTCAAGCCTTGAAAGCCTGGACCTGGTCGGCGTGGATTTCGGCGGTGCGCAGGCCGCCGATGAGGGGAGAAGTCATGAAGCAGCTATCGAAGTTGGCCGGACTGGCGGTTCTGTTGAGCGCCGCGATCAGCCCGGCGCTCGCGCAGGAAAAACTCAAGATCGGCGTGATCGTGACGTTATCGGGTCCGGCGGCCGCGCTGGGACAGCAGGTGCGCGACGGCTTTGCGCTTGCGGTCAAGGATCTCGGCGGCAAGATGGCCGGCCGCGATGTCGAGATCGTGGTGGCCGATGACGAACTCAAGCCTGATTCCGCAGTGACAAAGGTAAAAGGCCTGCTCGAGCGCGACAAGGTCGATTTCGTGGTGGGGCCGATCTTCTCCAACATCCTGCAGGCGATCCACAAGCCGGTGACGGATACAAAGACCTTCCTGATCAGCCCGAATGCGGGCCCGTCGAGCTACGCCGGCAAGAACTGCAGCCCGTTCTTCTATGTCACCTCCTACCAGAACGATCAGGTACACGAGGTCCTCG